>Ga0114974_10003803_pt1 | contig 11347 bp, 11 predicted proteins | sample S_130206_EF_Meta_FD_87318 | JGI IMG/M metagenome (GOLD analysis project Ga0114974, IMG submission 87318) | Freshwater microbial communities from Lake Simoncouche, Canada to study carbon cycling - S_130206_EF_MetaG | ecosystem: Environmental > Aquatic > Freshwater > Lake | place: Lake...
GCGAGTTGTTAGCAGTTGGAAAACGCGTTCGCGCAAGGAGTGTGGTGCTATGAAAGTTACAACTTATCTGTTGGCAGTCTTAACTACGGGAGCCACTCATTTATGCTTTGCGCAAGAGAAGATTCGATTTGAGGCCTTGGTAGATGGGTCATCCCGCATGGTGGATGCCGTCTACACCAAGCCCAAGTTGCCATTGGGTCTCAAATCACCCGCTGTTGTCATCATGCACTCAACAGGGGGCGATCGCGACGGCACAACCCAGCCGCTTGCAAAAGCGTTGAATGAAAACGGATTTGTCACTCTGCAAATTCAACTGTTTCCCAATCCCATGTCAGCACCTCGATTTGAAAACACCAATGCGGTTTATTTCAATGCACTCAAATATTTAAATCAAAAAGACGAAGTTGACGGCAATAAAGTCGGCATTGCAGGCTACTCTTATGGCGCTTTTGCGTCTCTTTTTGCCGCCACTCACTGGGTGGCTCAAACCTACGGTGCGGGTTTGAAATTTGCAGCTCATGCGCCCATCTATCCGGGGAGCTGTTGGATGTTCACACAATGGACAAAAGGTGAGACAACACCGATGAGAAAGCTGCCCTATCCGCCTGATTTTGCAAAGATGTGGACCGGTGCGCCAGTTAAAATTTTTGCGGCAGGCAAGGACGATTACGATGACCGAGACCCCAATGCCTGCCCAGAATTTGTGGCTGCGATTGCGCCAGAGTTTCGATCATCTTTTGAATGGCTTGTCTATCCGGATGCAACACACGGCTGGAACCAGCAATCGTCAAATTTCTTTGTAAGAGGTGCCTGCAAAAATAAGGGGTGCACCAATCACAATGTCAACAACCCTGAAGTTTCAGCAAAAAACAATGACGATGTGGTCGGATTTTTTCTGAGCAAGTTAGCAGGCAAATAACACCATGCATGCATTCATTAAAAACGCAGTGATCAAACCTCTGGCTCTCGCGTTGTTGATCTTTTCGCATTTTTTCATCTTCTCCGCACATGCGCAGCCTACACCGCGCAACTTGGCTGGAGACGCCAATTCAGCGCCTGATTTGGTGTTTCCCAGTGAACCGACACCCATCACGGAAGCCAACTATCCGAAGATGATGTTACTCAAACCGGAGGGCGTTGGACCATTTCCAGCCCTGTTGATGGGGCATCAATGTGGTGGCTTGGTTTTTTCTAAAGCCAATCCCCAGGCGGCCAACTGGTCAATGCTGGAGGGTGCCAAACGATTTCATCAAGCTGGCTACGTTGTGTTTTTGATCGATTTCATGGGCCCACGGGGCGCTCAACAAGTTTGTCAAGGTCCGCAAAATGGTGTGACGCTTGGGCGTACCGTGAAAGACTTCTTTCAAGCCGCGGAACACCTTCGAAAACTGTCCTATGTCGCGCCCGACAAAGTGGCTTTGGTGGGTTATTCACAAGGTGCGCTCATTGCGTTATTCAACAACAGCCAAAGCTTTCGCGAAGAGTTCAAATACAGGCGTGGTTTCGACGCCTATGTGTCTTTTTATCCACCCTGCCGAATCACGAGTCTGGGCCCAAATCGCTTTCAAATAGATGTCGTGCAAAAAGACATTGAAAAACCACATTTGTTTTTACTGGGCGGGGCTGACCTTGAAACCCCGGCCGCAGACTGCGAGGCCTTGGCTGCGCCACTCAAAATTGCTGGCAAACCCCTGCAAATTCACACGTATCCAAATGAGACGCACTGCTGGGATTGCAAAAGCTTGAACGGCTTTAGCAAGCCAGGAAGACTGGGCACGGTTACTTACACTTACAGTGAGGCTGCAACGGTTGACGCCTACGCCAGGATCCGACAATTTTTGGAAGAAAGCTTCCAGTCCAAATAGCAAGGCTTTGACATGAAACTGATTCGACTTCTATGCCTTGCAAGCCTCGCGGCCCTGGTCGCTTGCGGTGGTGGCAGTGCTCCCACGTCACAGGCTCCTGCAGCGACGCTCCCCGTGCCGACAAAGGTCGTTCCGATCAAAGTGCTGGCCACCTCCTACGAGAACAAGAACGACATTCTGCTGGATGACCCGAAGTTGCCGCATCTGTCGGATATTCCGGGTGTCATCAAAGAAGCGGGTGAACAAGACATCGGAGAACGCGCCTTGGCATTTGCCGACTTTATGCAAGAAGGCGCATTCAGTGCCATCACCGCGACCACGTTTTATAAAAATGTCTTCCCCGGCAGCAACCCCGGCCACTGGCCCGATGCACCCTCAAAGTTGTATTTTCTGCGCAAGAACGCCGCAGGCACCTGGACCGATGTGACCCCCCAACTGATCAAAACCCCAGCCGAGCGCTACATCTGTGTGAGCCCCGGATTCATTGAAATTGCCGATCTCAACAAGGACGGTAAGCCCGACGCCGTGATCAGTTGCACCGGACCTGACTTCACCATCAATGGCCTTTTTGACGACAAATCCATCCAATATGCGGTCATGAGCCAGCCCGATGGCAGCTACAAAGTAGTGACTTTGGGCGTGCCTTCGATTTATGCCCACCAAGTCGCCTTGGCCGACATCGATGGGGATGGCAACGTCGACATCCTCTCGGTAGACCCCGGACGGTTCTTTACGCCCATCGTCTTGTGGGGCAAGGGCGATGGCAGCTTCAGGCTGGACGCGACCCGCTTTCCGGCCGATATGTACCAAAAAGCCATTTACGGGATTCGCGCCATACCGGTCAACGGCAAGATTCAAGTCGTCGTTTCGGGCAATCCGGTGGGCGCCCAGCCTGGGGGCGCCTCGCCGAGTGACTACGGCACCAAAGTCCTTCAGTACACCAACGGCGCTTTCCAGTATGTGGCCGACTACAGCAGCACGGTCCCCAGGGTCAGCAACACCGGGCTGGTCTATGGTTTGGCGCTCGACGCCATCTACAAAGACGGCCATTACTATTTCTTGCGCGTCAATGGCGACTACACAGGCAGTGCCATCGTCAAGACCCATGCCGTCACGGGTGTCAGCACGCTGCTGACTGAGGTGGTTCGGGGTAACACTGCCGACACCAGCGGCATCCTCAAGCTCGACAGCAAAAATAATTTCATCTCACAAATGGGTGACTGTGGCCCCAACGCACGCCTTGCCACCGATTACTTCCATTACCAGTGCACATTTGCAATACCGCTGCGCTGATGCAAGGGGGGCCTTGCTTTAAACTGACCAGGCACTGAGCACACATTTACACAAGGGTGGTTCGCTATGTCATGCGTCATGGGTTGGGATGAATGGGCCACGCACGATGCCGTGGGCTTGGCACAGCGGGTCCGCAAGGGCGACATCACCGCCGAAGAGCTGGCCCAGCAAGCGGCGGCGGGTGTGGCAATGGTTAACCCCGCCTTGAGCGCCGTGGTGGAGTTGTTTGACGATGTCGTGGCCGATCCCTTGCGGGATGGCATGAACCCCGCAGGGCTGTTTGCCGGCGTCCCTTATTTGATGAAGGACCTCGGCCCCACGCTCCAAGGGCGCCTGCAAGAAATGGGTTCGCTGTTGATGAAAGGCCACCGGTCATCAGCCGACAGCCACTTGACCAGCCGCATCCGCCAAGCGGGTTTGAACGTGATCGGCCGCACCACCACGCCTGAGTTTGGCGTGTGCAGTTCGGCCGAAAACCCAGCGCTGTATGTCACGCGCAACCCCTGGGACTTGGCCTACACAACCAATGGTTCGTCTGCGGGGACCGCCGCAGTTGTGGCATCGGGCGTGCTGCCCCTGTCGCACGCCACAGACGGCGGCGGCTCGATTCGCATCCCTGCCGGGGTCAATGGCAACATTGGTCTCAAAGCCTCGCGCGGCGTGTTCTCGATTGCACCGGCCGCATCGGACTTGACGGGTTTGGTCTCTACACAAGGTTGCCACAGCCGGACGGTACGCGACACAGCGGCCTTTGTGGACCATTGCCGGGGCGGCGCCCCGGGCGAGTTCATGCCTTACTGGTCGCCCGCAGAGCCCTACAGCCAATTGATCCAGCGCGACCCGGGGCGTTTGCGCATTGCGCTCTCGCATGAATGGGGCCACTACCGTGCGGTGCCGCACTTCGTCGCTGAACTGGAGCGGGTGGGCCGTTTCCTGGAGGCCTTGGGCCACCATGTGGACTGGGCACTGCCAGATGTGGATTTGCCCGCCGCTTTTGCCGCGCAGACCACCTGCTACATCAGCAACTTTGCGCAAACGATTAGCAACCTGCTCAAGCCACTCGGTTTGGCGAGGCCCCCGACCGACTTGGTGGAACCCATCAACATCAAAATTTGGGAGGAAGGGCTGCAAACCACCTACACCGAACGGGCGCAGATGCAAGCGGTTTTCAACACCACCTCACGCGGGTTTGGTCAGTTCTTTGAGTCGTGGGACATCATCTTGACGCCCATCACCGCCAAGCCAACGCCTTTGGTCGGCACCACCGAGTACCTTACGCTGAGCGACAACCCCTCGGTGTACGACTGGTTTGACAACCTGTGGCAAAACTTTGCGTACACCCCGCTGTCCAACCTGTGCGGTATTCCCGGCATTTCTTTGCCTATGGCCACACAAGAAAACGGATTGCCGTTGGGCATACAAGCCCAGGCGCGGCAAGCCAACGACGGTTTGCTGTTGCAGCTGGCCGCACAAATTGAGCGAGCGCTCAACGGCCAGTGGAACCAAGGCAAACGGCCCGGCGTGCATGTCAGCCCGCTGGGCTGAAGAATGCCCGGCCTGCGAATTGCGGGCCAGGGTGTTTATCAGTTGGTCTCAATCACGCGCTCGTTGAGGGGTTGCACAGGACGTGCATTTTTCTTGAACGGGAAGGCACCCACCTGTTCACGGGCAATGTTGACTTGCGTTTTGAGAATGAAGAACTTCACTTTCTCAGTGCAAGGCGGTGTTGTCAATGAACCTTCATAGCTGTAGAAGTCCAACTCGCGGGGCATCAGGTTAGACGGGTTGAACATCACCTTGTCGGGTGCGACTTCAGGCCCTTCTTTGGCAGGCAAATGTTCCCACAAGGTTTTGATGCCCGGGTTCTCGTTGCCTTCTTTGAGCAAAACACCAATCACAGCCAGTTGACCGGCTGCGTTCTTGTGCACAAAGTGGATCACCATGGCGGCTGGCTTGCCATCAATGAGCTCTTCGCTGGGTTTGTGAAAGTGGAACTGCAACAGATCGTAAACCAAGCCATCGATACGGACTTTGCTGCCTGGTTCCACATTCACTTGTATGGTGTGTCCGTTGTTCAAAATTTTGAGCTGCCCGTTTTTGTATTCAGGTGCTACAGATACTTTGACCTTGACAAAGGGGCCTTTGATGTCCAGGGGCGATTGCGATTTGCCCTTAGCGCAGATCGGGAACTCTTTACCCCAGTTTTCCGGACCCATTGGACCTTCGTAGTCCCAATGAGGTGCAGCATGGGCATCTTTGGCGCCCGCCTTGCCATGGCCATCGTCTTTACCGGCTGCAGCATGGTCATCCTTGGGGGCATCACCGCCCGCACATTCCGACATGACTTTGATTTTTTCGCCGGCTGCGGCCAAGGCGTATTGCGCGGCACAAACGGCTTTGGATCGGCTCTTCCAGTCGGCCATCTCCAGTGTTTTGCGGTAAGCCTCAATGGTGCTTGGGTCTTTGCTGCCCAAGGTTAATTGACGCACGGCGGCCATGCCCAGCTGTCGCTCTGTCGATAAACCTTTTTGTTTGCTGTAGGTGGCTTCGAGGTCTTTTAAGATTTCACCGCCTGAGAAAGCAGTTTTGACTGCTTCGAGTTCTTGCGCTTTGGACTTGAGGGGCTCAGCCGCTTCAACCTCTTCTTTGGCGTGCTTTAACTCTTCTTCGATTGATTCAAGCTTCTTCTCGGCTTCAGCGGTTTTGTCTTCCAGTTCAGAGACCTGGCTTGTGGATGCCCCAACGCTTTTGTACTGCATCCAGCCAAAGGTGCTGGAGCCAATAAGTGCCAGTGCAAGCAGTACTTCAAAAATGATTCTGATCATATTTCATCCAGTGAGGGGTCGAAAAGCTCTTTGAATAATTCGGCATGACAACATTAAACTTGAGATGTACGCTACCGCAGACCCATTATCGGTCTGCCGTAAAGGACATGCCTTTGCCATCGACCGTGGTCGCGACCCAAATCAGCCTTTGTGTTTGACCAACCACGGGGCTTTTTTGCACAAACGCCACGCCAGTGAGTGTTTTGCCATTGATGTCGGTTGAACAAGCTGTTTTTTCCGTCATGGTAATCTTTAGTTTAAATAAATTAACTTCTGGGTTGGGCTCAGCAGTGGTACCTGATGGGGCCCATAGGCAATTATTAAATTCTTTCTCCAGCGTCATGACTCCGCTGGATGCAGCAATGCTAATGCTGAATGCATCGTTTGAACCCAAGCCATAGGACAGCCAACCTTTCCAGCTGCCTGCAATCTCGCTCAATTGCGCTGCTTGGTTGTAATTCAGACTGGTGGGTGTCGATGCAACAAAGGACAGCGCTTGTTTGTAAGGCGGTGTGGTGGTGACCAAATTCAGATCCCCCGATAGCTGTCCTGCACCAGCAGACTTCATGCTCGCGGAGCCGCTCAACACGTTGGCGGAGGTATTTTGAAAATAACGCATTGTAGAAACGGAAGCGCTGACAGTACCGGCACCAGACAGATCGCCAGAATAAATGTCAGGGTTAACCGCCGCATAGTGCAGCCCGTACCACCGCGAGCCCCAGGCTGCAGGCGAAATCACACCCCAAAAGTCCTTTCCGTTGACCGTGGCCGCATACACCCCGGGCTGGACCAAGGACGGTGGTGGGGGGGGGGAGGTCGTAACGGGTGCACCGCCCGTTGGACCGTTGCCCGTGCCACCACCACAGCCAAACAAGCTCCATGCCGAAGCACAGAACAAACAGATTGCAGATAAGTATCGGAAAATCATAGCGTTTCTCTCTAGGCTGATTTATAGTTTACGCATGCACTTATTACACAAATCACTCGCTGTGGCAATCGCTGTTTTAGGGATGCAAACAGCCCATGCTGCCTGGAAGCTGATCGGCAATTTTCCGGCAGGCAACTATTACATCGAGGCAAACACCCTTGAAAAGACCGGCGTCATGCGCGAATTTTGGACCCTGCTGGATTACCCCACACCCCAAAAGTCTGCTCGTGGTGTCATGTACCTGTCGACGCGCACCCATATGCAATTGGACTGCAAAAAACAAAGTGTACGAATCTTACAATTCTCCATGCATGCAGGTCGAATGCTCTCTGGCGACTTGATCGACCAGCAGGGCGTCATGCGCGAGTGGCAATCGATACCGCCTGACACCCCTTTGGTCAAAATTTCGCAAATGGTCTGTTGAACGGCTCAGGGCGTCTCCCAGCCCGCTTGCAGCCAATGCCAGTAGTCTGGTTGCATCGGCCATGCCATGTGTGTAACGGCGGTGCCTTTTTTAAAAACATCGCCCGTCAAGTGATCCAGCCAAGGGCTTTTTGCGCCAATTTGCGCCAGTAATCGCTGTGTTTCCTGGGCTTCATTGTCCGCACCCGAGGTCAGCGTCTGAGCGGTGGGGGCAGGCGTTGTCAGCCAAGAGCGGTCAACAGAGCCCGACATGCGGTCGTGAATGCTGCCCCAGTGCCGCCCGCGCATTGCATGGGTAATGGCGTGTAAACGCTTTTCTGCCTGGTTGATGGTGTGGGTTTGGAATCGGATCTGCCCCAACACGTTGTCAAAGAAAACGGTTGCGCGGGGTTGCTCCCTCAGCAGCATGGGCAACATGGTCAAGGCGTCCCCGGTAAAACACTTCAAAACGATGCCTTGTTGGCGCAAAGCTCTGCCATGGCGCAGATTAAAAAGGGGCTCGGCAAAGGGGTCAATGTCCCAAGTTTCAACAGATTTAAACTGCGACAGCCATGCACTGGACATCATCCACCCTGCACTGGCGCCAATCAAAATGATGTGATCGGTGGCCACCGGTTGCCCCATCAGCCAGCCTTCAATCTCGGTGCGCGTCTGGGCCCATCGTTCACCGGCTCGCCAGGCACGCCAATGCCATTGCAATCCGCCGGTCATGTCCATGACAGAACACTCATTTTGAAGAACGCAAATTAAATTGCATCACCCCGAGTTCATCCATCTGGCGTTGGTCGCGTTTGCCTGCCAAGGTCAAAATGGCTTGTGCATTTTGATCGGCCAGGGTCTGCATTTTGAGCCGTTCCCGCTCGGAGTTCATCAGGCGGACACGGGTTGCTGCCAATTGTTGTTCAGCATGGCCCACGTCCACATCAACCCTTTGCATCAAAGTCAGTAATTGCGTCATGAATTGGCGTTGATTCATCACTTCCCGCATGCCTTGCAGGCTGGTGTTGCCACTGTTTTCTTGTTGCCTGTAGTCTTCGTAGAGCTGTTGCAAACGCGCTTTACTGGAGTTCAAACTTTCCAATCGGCTCAAGGTTTGACCCAGCTCAACCTGAATGCCCGTGGTCTCGTCTTGAGCCCGTTGGGCCAGCACAGTCCAACAATTGCGGGGTGTCATGATGCAAGCAACGCGTTCAAGGACTCGCGTGTAATCGCTTCGTCCTCACCCATGTGCATGTCCTGTCGTAAAAAATTATCCATCGACTCGCGAAGGCGAATGGCTTCGTCCAGCGTTGGATTTGTGCCCGTTTCGTAGGCACCCACTTGAATCAAATCTTGGTTTTGTTGGTACAAAGACCACATCCGTCTGAACCGGTTCGCGGCTTTCAGGTCTTCAGGATTGAGCAGGTTTTGCATGACCCTCGAAATCGAACCATTCAAATCGATCGCAGGGTAATGCGCCGCGTCGGCGAGTTTGCGCGACAGCATCACCTGCCCGTCTAAAGAGGCTCGGGCAATGTCAACGATCGGATCGCTGGCGTCATCTCCTTCGGCCAACACGGTGTAAATGGCCGTGATCGAGCCGTGTCCATGGCGTCCAACGCCTGCGCGTTCAATCAAATTCGGCAGCAGTGCAAACACCGATGGCGGATACCCTTTGGCCGTCGGGGGCTCGCCAATGGCAAGGCCGATTTCGCGCTGCGCATGGGCTACACGGGTCAAGCTGTCGACGAGCATCAACACATTCAGCCCTTGGTCCCTGAAATACTCTGCAATCACATGCGTCATTTGAGCGGCTTTAAGCCGAAGCACCGGTGACACATTGGCTGGCGCGGCCACTACAACTGATTTGGCCAAACCTTCTTCGCCAAGCGACTCTTGGATGAAAGCCTGGACCTCACGGCCGCGCTCGCCCACCAATCCAATCACCACCACATCGGCTTTGGTGAAGCGGGTCATCATGCCGAGCAGCACGCTTTTACCGACACCAGAGCCTGCAATCAAACCGATGCGTTGACCACGCCCCAAAGTCAGCAGACCGTTGATGGCCTTGACACCGACATCGAGAACACTGTTGATCGGTCCACGCTCCATGGGGTTGATGGGCAAGCCCAGCAAACTCAAACGCGACTTGCAATCGGGCTTGGGTTTTCCGTCTAGCGGCTCTCCGCGTCCGTCAATCACGCGGCCTAACAATTCGGGCCCCAAACTGGCCGTACCCAAGTCGCTGGCCATGCGCACCGACGCGCCTGGCCCGATACCCACCGGGTCGGTCAACGGCATCAGGTACAAAGTTTTGTCATTGAATCCCACCACCTCAGCTTCAATGCGGTGGCCATCCGGACTCATGATTTGACAACTAGAACCCATCGGGGCCATCATGCCGCGGGCCTCCAAGCGCAAACCCACCAAACGCACCAAAGTTCCGCATCGCTCAGGACTTCCCGCGCGGATACGGCTCATCGAGCTGGCAACTTCTTGGGCAAAACTAGCCATCGTGCTTGTCCAGATCCAAGGAAATTTCAGTCAATGCATCAGCAAAATTTTTCGGCATCGGTTGGGGTGATGCGAGCGGCGGATTGCTCACTTCATGCGCTTCGTAAGTGTGTTTTTCGGCGTCTTGTGCTTCGTCAAGATCCATGTCTATGACGGGCTCAGTTGCGGACGCGCTGAAATTTTGCACATCAGACAAGGCTTCTGACTTGGCTTCGTGCGGCCGAGAGGGCGCATCTTCAATCGTTTGTGCACTGCCGCGCTGGCTGGCCAACCGGCTGGCCAATCGAGACGGCGAAAACGCCGATTGAGATTGCCATTGTTGATTGTCCTTGAGCAGACTTTGTGCCAAGGACTCCAATCTATTTTCAATCAGGTCACTGACCACGGCGTCGTCTGCGCGAACGCGCACACTGCCGGGCAACAGCAAGCTGTCGCTTTGCAAGCGCCAAGCAGGTTTGGCTTGACCTTCAGGTCGGGGTTGGTTGTGCAGCAAGGCCAAGTCGTTGGGATTCAATTCCACCACCAGAGCAGCAGAGTCGGGGACATCCAGCGTGTCAATGCAGCGATCAATCAAGCGCTCAATCGATTGGGGCGAAAGGCTCAACTCACTCAAAACCAATTGCTCAGCCAAATGCAGTGCCAAACGCTTGAGCGGCTCTTGCAATTGAGACGGATCCTCCACCAATAAGGCGACTTGTTTCTCAATCTCTTCGAGCACCGCCATGGTCTGCGCCGCGCTTTGCGCTGCCAATTGTTCTTGTTCACTGATGACTTGGGCTTGTCGCGCCAGTTGTTGACCCTGCTCTAAACCCTGCGCCAATCCTTGCGCAAAGGCTTGGGCATGTATTTCATCCGGTGTTCGAGTGTCCGTTTCTACCGCAACAGGGTGACTCTCTTGCTCCGCAGTTTTGTCGGCATCAGCGTGTTCATTTAGAGGCTTGGCGCGTTCATCCTCTGCCTCTTGAACAACACCATCCCCGGTATCTGTGTGCACCAAGGGTGCAAACATCAAACCTTTTTTGTGGGTGAAGTGCTCACGTGAAAACACTTGTTTGACCATCGATGCGCGCAAAGAATCTAGGGGCCGCCACAAAGGTTTGGGTTTGCTTCCCGCCAAAGCAGAGGGCTCAGACCGCGCATCAGACAAAATCTGCGCCTCCGCCTAACACCAGATCTCCGGAGTCTGACAATTTGCGTGCAATCCGCATGATGGTTTTTTGAGCATCTTCCACATCGGCAATGCGCAACAAGCCTTTGGCATTCATGTCGTCCACAAACATGCCACGTGCACGGGTAGACATGTTTTCCAGGAATTTGCCGCGAACCTCTTCGTTGGCGCCCTTCAGGGCAATCATCAACATATCGGGTTCGACGTTGCGCATCAGCACCTGAATGCCTTTGCTGTCCACGCTCAACAAATTGTCGAAGGTGAACATGTTGTCTTGAATCTTCATCATCAGCTCGGCGTCGAGCTTTTCCAGGCCGCCCATGACCTGCGCTTCCAGCGCGGTTTTGGTCGA
>Ga0114974_10003808_pt1 | contig 11341 bp, 14 predicted proteins | sample S_130206_EF_Meta_FD_87318 | JGI IMG/M metagenome (GOLD analysis project Ga0114974, IMG submission 87318) | Freshwater microbial communities from Lake Simoncouche, Canada to study carbon cycling - S_130206_EF_MetaG | ecosystem: Environmental > Aquatic > Freshwater > Lake | place: Lake...
AAGCACGTGCTGCGCGAGCACGGCGAGCATGGTTCGCACTGAGCGGGTTGAACAACAGCATTTGTATTTTTAGATTTAAGTTGGGAGACACCATGACTGCTCGTTTTTTTGTGCGCCGAAATTTTGCGCTGCTGGGGTTCAGCCTCTGGACTTTGGCCACGCATGCTGCCGATTATCCGATTCAAACCATCAAAGTGGTGGTGCCCTTCCCCGCGGGCGGCAGTACCGACCTGGTCACACGGGCCTTGGCCGTCGAATTGGGTGTGGTACTCAAACAAACCGTGGTGGTGGACAACAAAGCCGGTGCGGGCAGTTTGCTCGGTTCGGAGTGGGTGGCCAAGGCACCAGCGGACGGTTACACCCTGTTGATGGCGGGTTTGACCAATGTCTTCTTGCCCTATGTGCACAAGAATTTGCGTTTTCATCCCGTAGACGATTTTGCCAACATCGGCTTGGTGGCAGATTTGCCTAATGTGATCGCGGTCAATGCGGCCACACCTTATAAAAAACTCGACGACTTGATCAAAGCCGAAAAAGCCAAGCCTAAGAGCATCAACTTTGCATCGGCTGGTGTGGCCACGCCTTCGCATCTGGTGTGTGAGATGGTCAACTTCCAGACCGGCACGCAACTGGAGCATGTGCCTTACAAAGGCAATGCACCGGCAGTGGCTGATTTGATGGGCGGCCACATCCCGGCCATGTGCAACAACCTCGGCGGCACCTTGCCTTACATGAACAGTGGGCAAATACGCATCTTGGCGCAAACTGGCAAGGCGCGGTCTACAGCTGTGCCCGATGTGCCAACGTTTGCCGAGCTGGGCATCTCGGGCCTGGAGGCGGGTTTATGGATGGGTCTGGTGGCTCCCAAGGGCACGTCGGCAGACATCGTCAAAACCTTGAACTTGGCCTTGACCAAAGCGATGGCATCACCCGCACTGAAAGAAAAATTACAGCAATTAGGTGCAACACCTTTGCCCACTGCTGTGTCGGCTTTTGACGACCGTGTAAGGCAAGACCGCAAGGCTTGGGACCCGATGCTGGGCAAACTCAACTTGTCGGGCAATTGAGGTGGCGGCTTCCGACGAGACTCAAGCGCAAGGGCCTTTGCGCGGGGTCCGCATTCTGGACATGGCCACCGTGGTTGCCGCGCCGCTGGCAGGCACTTTGTGCGCTGACATGGGGGCCGAGGTCATCAAGGTGGAGTTGCCGCAGGGCGGCGATGCCTTGCGTACGCTAGCGCCTGTCTGGCAAGGACATGCGTTGTTTTGGAAAGTGGCCAACCGCGGTAAGCAAGGCATCACGCTCGATGTGCGTCAAGCACAGGGGCGCGAGTTGTTCTTGCGCATGCTGCCGCAGTTTGATGTATTGATAGAAAACTTCCGCACCGGAACGATGGACGCATGGGGCTTGGGCATGGCCACACTGCTTGCGCACAACCCGAATTTGATTGTCTTGCGTTTGACGGGTTTTGGCCAAACCGGGCCCTACGCCAAGCGCCCAGGATTTGCCCGCGTCTTTGAGGCCATGAGCGGCTTCACCCATTTGACGGGCGAAGCCAATGGCCCGCCGCAGCACATGAACTACCCCCTTGGGGATGCCATTGCAGGTCTGTTTGGTGCGTTCTCCATCTCCACCGCTTTGGCTGAGCGCGCGCGAACACTCCCCGAACTTTACAAAGGTTGCGAGATCGATCTCGCGGCCACGGAAGCCTTGTTTCGATTGCTCGACCCTTTGGCCGCAGAAATGCAGTTCATGGATGTGGTCAGGCAACGCAGTGGCTCCCGTGCCACCTACACGGCTCCGTCCAACGTGTTTGAATCTGCCGATGGCCAATGGATCACCATCGTGGGCACAGGCAACCCGATTTTTGAGCGCATTTGCCAAGCCATGGATCGGACTGATTTACTGACCGATCCGCGCTTTGCCAACAACCTCGACAGAACACGCCATCTGGTCGCACTGGACCAAGAGATTGCCACTTGGTGTCGTCAGCACCCGATGGCGAACATCATGCAGCGGCTGGACGCCCATGAGGCGCCCTACAGCCGTGTTAACTCGATTGCACAGGCGGCGCAAGACCCACACTTTGTCGCACGGCAAGCCGTGATCGATTTGCCAGATACCGATTTGGGCAGCGTCAAAGCGCCTTGCATCGTGCCGCGGTTTACAGGGAGGTCTTTGCCCGTGCCGCACACAGGACCTCAGCGCGGCGAGCACAACGATGCGTTTTACAGCGCTCTCGGGTTGAGCGCGCAAGATCTGGCGGATTTGCGCGGCAGCCAAAGCATTTGAGAGGCCTTAGCGCCCTTCGAATTTCGGTGCGCGTTTTTCCACAAACGCGACTGCAGCCGCTTTGTGGTCGTGGGTCTCGAAGGTGCGGATCATGTGCATGGCTTCGAGGTCGAGCACTTCGGACAAAGAGTTTTGCATCGCCGCATTCAGGTTGCGCTTCATGTAGCCCACGGCAATGGTCGGCAGGCTGGCCAATTCACGCGCATAGACGTGAGCGGCTTGTGCCAATTGGTCGCCAGGCACCGACCGATTGACCAAACCAATTCGAGCGGCTTCTTTGCCTAGAATCACCTCGGCGGTGAAATACATCTCCCGGGCTTTGGCCGCACCCAAAATTTGTGTCAAGAAATAACTGCCACCAAAGTCGCCAGACAAACCCACTTTGGAAAAAGCGGTAGTGAGTTTGGCATCGTCTGCGGCAATGCGCATGTCGCAGGCCAGCGCCAGCGACAGGCCGGCACCTGCGGCCGGGCCAGAGATCACGGCCAAGGTGGGCTTGGGCATTTCATGCAGCCAACGGCTCACCTCCATCCGGGCCCGCAGGGTCTGGGCGCTTTGTTCAAAGGTCGGGCCGTTGCTGTTGTCAGCCGCGCGGTTGGCAAAGCCTTTGACATCGCCACCCGCACAAAAAGCGCCGCCTTTGCCAGTCAACACCACAAGCCTGACCGCGGGGTCTTGCGCCAGGCGAGGCATGGCTTGGGCCAGTTCGAAAAGAATTTCTGTCGTCAACGAGTTGCGCGAGGCTGGTCGATTGAGGGTCAGCGTGGCAATGCCGTCGGCAAATGTTTCTTCAAGTTCAGGGGTCATGGTTGGAGCTCTCTAATGAGTGAAAGTCAAGCAAATGTGACTTCGAATTTTCAGAATTCCTGTCACGCAGGGCACTCCTGATTTCAATATCAGTCCTGCGCACCCAGCAAGTAATCGATCTTGCCGACTTCCACGCCGTTGTGGCGCAGGATCGCATAAGCCGTGGTGATGTGGAAATACATATTGGGCATTACCCAGCCATTAAGATAGTCCTGACCCTTCATGCTGCGGGTTTTCCCCGGCCCGGCAGGAAATGTGATTTCTTTCTCTTCAGTGCCATCGATGGCAGCGGCGGGTAAGGTGGCCATAAAGTCCAAGGTTTTCTGGATGCGAACTTTCAGCTCGGCTAAAGTGGCTTCGGAGTCGTCGAACTTGGGGGCCTCCAGTCCGCCAAGGCGGGCCAAACCATTCTTGACTGTATCGCAAGCGATCAGAATTTGACGTGTAAAGGGGAGCATGTCGGGGGACAAGCGGAAAGTGGTCAGCGCGGCGGGGTCAATTTTTTTGGCTTCAACGAAGTGTTCGGCTTTACCGAGAATATGGTGCAGATTAGTGAGCATGCGGGTGCACACGGGAAGGCTGGCGCTGGACATGGAAATGGTCATTTAATTCTCCGGGGGTGGTTGTTAATTTGCAAGAAGAGCGGTTGATTGGTTTGTGCGCGGTATTCTTTGCTCAGTTCGATGGTCATGGCCGGCATCAAGCCATTTCGGCAATCAATTCGATTTCGACGCAGCTGCCCATAGGCAGCTGTGCGACCCCAAAGGCGCTGCGTGCGTGGGCGCCTTTTTCGCCAAAAATCTCGCCAATCAATGCGCTACAACCATTGGTCACCAGATGCTGTTCGGTGAAGCTACCGGTCGAATTGACCAGGCTCATGACTTTGACAATCCGCTTGATGGTGTTCAGATCGCCCACGGCGGCATGCAAAGTGCCCATCAAGTCAATGGCTACAGCGCGTGCTGCCAATTGGGCTTCGGCGGTGGTCATGTTGAGCCCCAATTGACCCACCCATGGTTTGCCGTCTTTTTTGGCGATGTGACCGCTCAAAAAAACCAGGTTACCGGTTTTCACAAAAGGCACATACGCTGCAGCAGGCGTAGCCACAGGGGGCAGGATGATGTTCAGTTCAGACAGGCGGTCGTAAATGTTCATGGCAGCAGCTTACAGTTCAAAGGGCTCCACTGTAACGCCAACTTCAAGGGTCTGCGAAGCGACGCCCAACAAAACGCCACGCAGAGGCTGCATTCGACAGGGCAGCTTGGGCGCTCTAAACTGACGGTAAATACAAAACAAAAGACGCGCCAACACCTGGACGCTGTCCACAGGGAGACGAATTTGATATTTGCAGCAAAACGCAGTGAGCAGCGCGGCGCATGGCGCGTGATGTTGGTGGGTTGGATTGCGGGGACGGCCGTTCAGTTGCAGCAGTCAGCACTTTGGCCCCTTCATGAATTGGCCGTGGCGGCGTGTTGTTGTGCTGTGGGCATCTTGGCAATCATTCGCTGGCCGCTTACCCGCAAGGGATCGGTCTGGATCTCTGGAATTGGCTTGTTGCTGTTGTCCGCATCCATGGCTTGGAGCCTTGTGGGATTGCGTGCCCATGTGATGCTCAGTGATCCAATGCCGTCTGCATTGGAAGGCCGTAATCTTGACGTGGTCGGGGTGGTCTTGGCCATGCCGCAGCGCAGTGAGTCGGGCTTGCGGTTTCGATTTTCCATCGAGTCAGCGCTGATGAATGGACAAGCGGTTCGGGTGCCTCAGCAGGTCTATCTGGCTTGGTACGGGGGCGCTGTATCAGGGGTGGATGGCATCAACGCTGAAAGAACGGTGGCAGCTCTACAGGCTGGCGAGCGTTGGCAATGGCGTGTGCGCCTGAAAGCGCCCCATGGGCACATGAATCCCGGTGGTTTTGATTACGAGTTGTGGTTGTGGGAGCAGGGCTTGCAAGCCACGGGTTATGTGCGCACGGGTGCACACGATCCCGCGCCGGTGCGATTGACTCAAACCTACCTGCACCCCATTGAGTGGGCACGACAATCCGTGAGGGATGCCATTGTGGCGCGGTTCGCGATGGGCCAAGACGGTGAAGCCGAGGCGAAACTGGCGGGTGTTGTCGCTGCCTTGGTAACCGGGGACCAAAGTGCGATCGACCGTAGCGATTGGGATGTTTTTCGTGCCACAGGTGTTGCGCATTTGATGAGCATTTCTGGCCTGCACATCACCTTGTTCGCTTGGCTGGCAGCGGCCTTGGTGGGGGGCTTATGGCGCCGTTCAGCCTTGTGGGGCTGGCACTGGTGTTTACATTGGCCAGCGCCGCAAGCTGCCTTGGTTGGTGGGGTGGTGTTGGCTGCGGCTTATGCCTTGTTCAGCGGCTGGGGTGTCCCCGCGCAGCGGACGGTCTGGATGTTGGCCATGGCGGGTGTGCTGCGCTTATCGGGGCGTATTTGGCCCTGGCCATGGATTTGGACTTTGGCGCTGGCTGTTGTCATCATCTTTGATCCTTGGGCCTTGTATCAAGCGGGGTTCTGGCTGAGCTTTATCGCTGTAGGGGTTTTGTTTGCGACGTCGAGTCCCGTGATGGGCAGCCCCGAAGTGGTGGATGAGCCTGTGCGTTATGGGGCGTGGCGGCAGTGGATGCACCAATTTGGTTGGCTTGAGAAATTTTGGAGCCTGATGCGTGAGCAGTGGGTTGTGACTTGGGCGCTCACGCCGTTGTCCGTGCTGTTCTTTGGCCAAATTTCAGTGGTGGGTTTGCTGGCCAATCTCCTGGCTATTCCCTGGGTGACCCTGGTGGTAACACCTTTGGCCATGGGCGGCGTGTTGTGGCCGGGCTTGTGGTCTTTGGCGGTTCTGGCACTAAAGCCTTTGCAATTTATGCTTGGAGTGATGGCGTCATGGTCATGGGCCACTGCATATGTAGCGCTGCCGCCACTGGGTCTTGCCTTGATTGCTCTTTTGGGCGGCTTGCTGATGGCCATGCCTTGGCCCTGGAAGGTGCGCTGTTTGGGTATTCCTCTTTTATTACCCGCATTGGCGTGGCAGGTTCCTCGCCCCTTGCCTGGGCACTTTGAATTACTAGCACTCGATTTGGGGCAAGGCAACGCTGTTCTCGTTCGAACCGCCCAACACAGTTTGCTTTACGACACGGGGCCGCGCTATTCTGTCGAGAGTGATGCGGGCCACCGGGTGGTCGTGCCCTTGCTGCGAAGATGGAATGAACGCTTGGACACATTGCTGCTCAGTCACCGGGACAGTGATCACACGGGGGGCGCTGCCGCCGTGATGGCCATGCAGCCATCGGCGTCATTACTCAGTTCTTTGGAGTGGGGTCATCCCTTGCTTGGTTCATCCATGCCATTGAGTGCGAACAGCAAAGAGCCGATCAGATGTTCTGCAGGTCAAAGTTGGACCTGGGATGGGGTGACGTTTGAAGTTCTGCATCCCTTGCCGCAAAACTATGTTGAGGGTGCTCGAAGCAACAGCCTGAGTTGTGTGTTGCGCATCAGCAATGCGCGTCAGACAGCCTTGCTGGTGGGTGACATTGAGGCGCCGCAAGAACTGGCCTTGCTTAACCGTGCCAAAGGCACAGATGGCTTGGTGCCTTCTTTGAAGGCCGATGTGCTGTTGGTGCCCCACCATGGCAGTAAAACGTCTTCCACTGCGAGCTTCATCGATGCCGTGTCCCCACGTTGGGCATGGGTGCAAGCGGGTTACCGCAACCGTTTCGGTCATCCGGCGGCAGAGGTGGTCGCGCGATACCAAATGCGCAACATCGAGGTGGTGGACTCGGCCCATTGCGGTGCAATGCAATGGCGCAGCAATCAAGCCGGTGTCATGCAATGTGAAAGAACAACGGCACGCCGGTATTGGCATCACAACGCACCTTAAAATTCTCCTGACAATGCCACCTATTGATCCGCCCCTCGGAAGTCTTCAGAGTGACTTCAATCTTGCACCTTGTGGGAGCTAGCCCTGCTGGCGATCAGACGCTTGTGGACCACAGGCTTTTCGCTTGCAGGGCAAGCTCCCACAAGATCATCCCGCGGGCAACACACGGCTCAGACTTCATCGGGCCGAGTTCAATCAGTGAAGCGAATTACTGGGTGGACTGTCGATGAAGTCCACTATGCCCATGGCGTGGATTTCATTCATTGCGAACTCTAGCGCATCGTGATCATTTTCAAACTCCCCGTCCCACACTGTCGAGTTGTGTTTGTCGTCAATCACTTCAAGTGACCAGCCAGTATTGGGCATTCGATAAATGCAAATTTCAACCCACCGATCTTTTTCACGGTAGATTTGCTGCAATGGTGAGTAGATTAAATCGCTTTCGTCCATGCCACCGAATTTACATCAATTTAAGCGCTGCTTTGCGTCTTTGAGTAGACTATTTAACAGACTGCATATAAGATCCTACCGACAGAAGGTATCAAGGGCGTTGTCCAATTTTTCAAGCAAGAACTACCGACAACCTGGTTTTATTTTTAGGCAAATTTCCATGACAACTGTAAAAAAAATTATTGATCAAAAAACAAAAACTATCTTCTCAGTACATTCTTCTGATCCCGTCGAGAATGTTTTGAAAATCATGCGTGATTTCCGCGTCAGGGCCGTACTGGTTATAGATGAAGGTGAACTGACGGGAATCGTTTCACAGGGAGATTGCGCTATCAAAGTATTGTTGCCCCATAACAATCCCGCACAAGTGACAGTGTCAAAAATCATGACTAACAACCCCCTTACTGTGAAACTCTCGAACTCTTTAGAAGAGTGCATGGCGATCATGGTTCACAAGCACATCAGGCACTTACCTGTGCTTGAAAACAATAAAGTGATTGGCGTAGTATCTATTGGTGATCTGGTCAAAAACATCATTGAACTTCAGGGCAGTCAGATCAAATTTCTTGAAACCTATATCAAAGGACATGGCGTCTGACCATTTCGTTTTTTCAGGTCACGACAGGCAAGCACCTGCGTCGCTTTAAAAAACAGTCTCTATTTCCATCAGCTCAATTGTTTCGCTCGGTAACCGAAGTCGGTCCAACCTATCAGATCAATGATTTCAACGACTTACGCAAGAATCACAGGAAATGTGCATGCGTTAGAAATGTTTCCCGTGTCAGTGTCATACGGTCGTCGTTTGCATGATCGACCTTTTGGCTGATCAAACAGCCTTGTCAATCCAAATAGCAGACCGGTGGGGAGCCGCACTGTTGCTTTGTGAAAAAGCTGCTAGCGCGATCTTGCGCACCACATCGCCGGAGCCAGAATCGGTCATGGTCAGCATCCAAGCCTTGGTCACTGCATTGAACTCGAAGCGCATGTCCATGGAGCTGGGCACAGCCGACACTGCAGCCTGCGCAGACTCAGTACTCGTGAACTCTCCTGTGCGCTGTGCGGATTCGACTTGCGGCAACAATTCTGCTTGTGGCGCAACCAATCGATCGCCCAATGCCCTGTTTTGGGGTTGAAGCGAGAAATTGGAAAGTGAAAACGAAGACATGGAGTACTCCAATAATCGAGTTGGATATCAACAGTATCGACAGCTTTCCTTGAATCACAGGTCATGGACATTGTTCGCGCTACTGCTGCAGCAAACGAACGCAAGCCAATAGCCAATGTCCACGATGCTATCTTTTTCAAACGGCGACTGGGTACGGAGCTCAAAGCTGAGATTGAATGGCAGATGCGCAGCCAAACTGGCAATCCCTACTGGCATCTCACTGCCAAGGAGCTCAAGCGCTATGAACCCCGACATTTTGATGTGATTGCCGAAGAAGCTGACCACAAACAGCGCATGGTCGCTGAGCACGCCAAAGCCGTGAACTACCAGCCCGTTGGAAGCGTCGAGTTTGAGTTGTCAGTGGCTTGATGTGATTATTTCGAGCGAAGCACATCAGACCAAATGCAACTCGACCCGCTTGCCAAGGGCTTGCGCGTACTTGCGTAGCGTATTCAGACTGGGAGAGTGCTTGCCCGTAGCCAGTGAACTTTCCAGCCGTGCAATGGCCGGTGCGTGCGTGCCCATGCGCTCTGCCACATCGGCCTGAGACAAACCTGCCGACTTACGGGCGGCCAATATTTGGTCAAGCAGGGCAAATTCTTCCCGGTTGAGTCGCTCGGCCTCGGCTTTCACTGCTGGGTTTTTCAGCATGGTTTTGACCAGCTGTTCGTGTGTCATAGGTTTTGACGTCATGTCTTGATCTCCTGCAAACGATTGCGAGCTATGTTCAATTCTTTGGCTGGTGTTTTCTGCGACTTTTTGACAAAGCAGTGCAGCATCACAATGTCCTTATCGACCAAAGTGCAGAAAAAGACTCGGGCGATTCCCTCAGCACCTTTGAGCCGCAATTCAAACAAACCGCCGCCAAAGGCGTCAGTATGCGGCAGACCTAAATTGGGCCCGAATTCCATCATCCTGCGGGTCAAATTGATGTACCGGGCCTGCAGGGTCACTGGCAAAGCCATGACATCTTCCTGCACCTCGAGACTGTAATAGCGTATGCGGTACTCCATGATTGAACAATAACAAATTTGTTACTTGTGGTCAACCGGTATCCCTCCAACCTGGTCGGTTACCAAAGAGTCTCGGTTGTCCAGACCCTTTGATCGATCACACAATTATCTGTGCTTTACAAACATTTGAAAGGAAAAGCACATGTCAACTACAAACTCAGCAACAGCCACGCTTTTGCAATCCCTGAAGGTCACAGCGGCTAAGAAAGCCATTGGCAACAACCCCCAAGCGCATCGCCGAATGAAGTTAGCCCGCAAACTCTGGGAACAAATCCAGTTGGCCAAATCACAGGCTGAAGGCACTAACTTCACCATGACCCGTTTTCGCTCTGTAACTGACCTTGATGGCAGCCGCCGCAGTGTTGAAGTCCCACGCCGTGTTCGCGCATGGTGGTGGACCACTGAGGCCAATAAGCTGGCCTTGAACATCCGCTATGGCGCACGCAAGATTGAGATCAGTAAAGGCAAGAGTGCAGTTGAAATTGCCAGCGCAGCGGACTTGGTACCCACCTTGGAACTGATCAAGCGGGCAGTGGAAGCTGGAGAGCTTGATGTTCAGATCGAAGCTGCGTCCATCAAATTGCGCGAAGGCTTTGTGAAATAAATCAAACCTCGGTCACTTGGCTTTAATTTGCAGGTGACCGAGATTGAGCACTTATTTGATGGTTGCTGTGCTTTGAGCAGCAGGCGCTGTAGCCGACTTCTTGGCATGGGCCTTGGAGACTTTGACCTTTTTAACGGCCTTGGTTTTTGTAGTAGTAACCTTGGCTGTAACTGGCGCAGTAGATGGCGCACTGGATGAGGCACTAGCGGCTGGTGCTTGAGCAAATGCAACAGCGCCAAACGAAGCGATGATTAAGGCAGCAATGATATTTTTCATATAAATCCTTTAGGTTGGTTGACTTACCCTCCAATCACTTGGAGTAAGTGTTCAACGGGATAAACGAAAGGCCTGTTGACTCAAATAAACATTTATTTAGGTCAACCAAACTTGGGGGAACCAGCGTTAATGCACCGGTCTCAAAGTAACAGCTAAATACAGGTATGAACAAATACCTCGTCACCCTGCGCCTTAAGGGCCAACTCATCAAGACCGCCGTGTTCGCCGATTCATCTACCCATGCTAGGCTCATATGTGAATATCAGTTTGGCCTGGGTTGTTTGAATGGTTCACCCACCCAACTCAGCAGTGAGGGTTACGACTACCCCCTGTTAGATGACCTGACCGGCACAGCTACCCACACGACTAAAACCCGACCCCCCAAGCCACCCAGGGCTGCGACGATTAAAACCGCTAAGCCCCAGAGTCCTGAACAGATGAGGGTCACCCAGTTAAAGGCCAATGTGGATCGGCAAAAGGACGCATTAAAGCGAGAGCGTGAAAACCAGAAACGCCAAAGAGAGGCCGAGCACAGGTGGCGCAATTTAGGTGGCATTTAAGGGTGGGGAGTGGTTTTAGGGCCGACCTAAAGCGACGTAAATCGCACTAAAACCATGCAAAAGTGGCGGTTTCTTACCAAAAAACATGCTGAAATTTTAAGCAGTGACCAGACGGATGAAAGGCTATGTACAAATGGTCACAAGGAATCTTTATAAATCAAACCCAACCTTGTCGCCAGACTGCATCGTTTCGCAAATCACGCCAGGCAATGATCTGCGTGGCCTTGGAAAATGCAGCTTCGATTTGCACCCACTGGATCGGATCGCCGGGCAACTCGGGGGA
>Ga0114974_10003811_pt1 | contig 11333 bp, 9 predicted proteins | sample S_130206_EF_Meta_FD_87318 | JGI IMG/M metagenome (GOLD analysis project Ga0114974, IMG submission 87318) | Freshwater microbial communities from Lake Simoncouche, Canada to study carbon cycling - S_130206_EF_MetaG | ecosystem: Environmental > Aquatic > Freshwater > Lake | place: Lake...
ACAATAATCTTCAAGATATCCGTTTATAGTACTTTTCCCATTCTTGTAATTATGATTTAAATTGCCTTCTGCTGACCATAGTTTTTCGATAATAAACGTTGCATTTTTTATGGCAATTTCTAAATAATTTTCATCTTCCAAAGCTTTATATGCATCAACAAAACCTTTTAGCATTAGTGCATTCCAGGAAGTCAATGCTTTATCATCGAGTCTTGGTTTACTTCTTTTTTCACGCTCTATGAAAAGTAATTGCTCCCAAGCTTTTTTCTTGGATTGTAATTCGGGAAGAGTAATTTTATTTTGGGTTGCAATAACTTCCAATTCTTCATTTTGAATTAAAACATAATTGCCTTCTTCCCAATAACCAAATTCATTGATATTGAAAACCTGAGCGAACAATTCAAAATCTTCTTTTAGGATATTTTGCAACGTCTCTTTTTTCCAAACATAAAAAGCACCTTCCTCTAAATGTTGCTTTTTATTTAAACTATCGGCATCTAAGGCACAGAAAAACCCGTTTTCAGCATTGGTTAATTCCCTTGAAATAAAAGCTAATGTTTTTTCGATTACCTCTTTATACAATGGTTTTTTCGTTAGTTTATATGCATCTGCGTACAATGAAATCAATTGTCCGTTGTCATAAAGCATTTTTTCGAAGTGTGGAACATGCCATTTCATATCTACTGAATAGCGGGAAAACCCACCATCAACGGTATCGAAAAGCCCTCCAAAAGCCATTTTTGTCAAGGTGAGATTTACGAAATCCAACACTTCTTTATTTTGTTTTTGATGTCCGTATCGCAATAGAAATTGATAGTTGTTAGGCATCATGAATTTTGGTGCGCGTGCCATTCCGCCAAATTCTAAATCAAAACTTTTCATCCACTTTTCGATAAGGGGTTCAATTGAATTTTGATTTAAGGTTTCTGAAGAAATGCCAACATTTGAAATCCCCAAACTTTCAATGCCTAGATGTAATTTTTCGGCATATGCAATCATTTTTTCGGGTTGCGATTGGTATATTCCTTGTAACTGTTCTAATGTTGAAATCCATTCACCTTTCTTGAAATAGGTTCCTCCCCAAACGGGTCTTCCGTCAGGAAGTGCTACAATATTTAAAGGCCAACCGCCTCTTCCGGTCATTATTTGAACGGCTTTCATATAAACTGCATCAACATCGGGGCGTTCTTCTCGATCCACTTTAATGTTGATGAAATGCTGGTTCATGGTTTGTGCTACTTCTTCGTCTTCAAAACTTTCGTGCTCCATAACATGGCACCAATGACACGCCGAATAACCAATACTAACGATGATAAGTTTGTTGTGTTCTTGGGCTGTTGCCAATGAGGTTGCATTCCATGCCTTCCAATGCACAGGATTATTTGCGTGTTGCAAAAGATAAGGGCTGGTTTCGGAATTGAGTTCGTTCATGTTATGTTTTTTAGCCCAGATTACTTCACTTAACTTTTATTTTCATTGGAGTTCAGTGAACTTCGTTTGCAGTGAAAATCACACGCTTTTAGGCGTGGATTGCAACGAATAGCGGGAAATAGCTCCTAAAAAAAAGCGTTCCGAAAAACGCTAATTTATATTTAAAAAAGTTAGGCGTTTACAGCTTCTACTTTTATGTCTTCGTCTTTTAGCATGTCTTTCAACATGTTTTCGATACCGCTTTTTAGAGTGAAAGTTGAAGAAGGACAACCATTGCAAGCGCCTTGCAGGATTACTTTTACCCGTTTTTCTTTCTCATCATAGGAATCGAACAAAATATTTCCTCCATCGGCCGCTACGGCAGGTTTTACATATTCTTCTAAAATATTGATAATTTGTTGCGACGTAGTGTCTAAACTATCGAAATTTTTAATTTGCTGTTTCTCTTGTTTGGTGTCTGTAACCAGTAAGGTTTCGTCTAAAACCGTTCCGCCATTTTCAATATATTGCTTTATAAACGAACGCAATTCTAAGGTGATTTCGCTCCACTCGTTGACTTCATATTTGGTAACAGAGATATAATTTTCGTCAATGAAAACTTCTTTCACATAAGGAAAATTGAACAATTCTTTTGCCAATGGGGATGCTGCTGTAGCATCAATATTTTTGAACTCGACAGCATTTTTTGTTAACATTCGGCTCACCACAAATTTCAGTGCAGCAGGATTAGGTGTAGTTTCTCCGTAAACCGTAATGGGTTGTTTTTTGGATTTATTTTCAGCAACAGTGATGATAATTCCACCATTTGATACGAATTCTTCAATTTGTTCGGCAACAGCATCTTGAACGTCTTCCCATTCCACAATTGAATATCGCTCGATGGCAACAAAATTTCCAGAAATGTATACTGTTTTTACAAAAGGCAAATGGAATAGTTGTTGGGCAAGTGGCGATGCCTTTGCTTCATCAATATTTTTGAATTCAAAACTTTCATTTTGCGTAATAAAATCTGGAAATTCAAACTTTAGAATTGCGGGATTTTGGGTATTTTTTATAGCTATTTTTGTCATTTTTCTACTTTTTATTTCCCTTAATTTGGAAGTTGTAAAGGTAAATAATTTCGTTTTAATTTACTTTGTATTTAGGAAAGTAATGTGCTAATTTTTCAGTTGTTATTTGCTTTGTTTTCAATTCATATTCGGGATTGTTTATTATTCTTGTAAAGTTTTAAATATATTGGTTTGTACTTGATTTGTTACTTAAAAATTTATATATTTGACCGCTATTTATAGTAAATGAATTAGGATTTGTCTTCTAAACTAAATTTTTCTTTTTCGAAATTAATGCCTTTTGACAGGTTATAAATGCTGAAAAATTACAATTTGTTTTTATTAACTAAGCCTTAAATCAACAACGTATATTCCAACTTAAAAAAGATTAAATAAAAATGAATTTTAAAAAATTGTATTTATTAGTTTTAGTATTTATTGCTCAATTTTCTTATTCACAAGAAGGGGTTGCAGTTTACTCGGATTATTTATCAGATAATTATTATTTAATTCACCCGTCAATGGCAGGTGCTTCAAGTTGTGCAAAAGTTCGTTTGACTGCTCGTAAACAATGGTTTGGCCAAGAAGATGCGCCTCAATTACAAACATTAAGTTTTAACGGTCGTTTAGATGAAAAATCAGGTGCTGGTATTATTGTTTTTAGTGATAAAAATGGGTATCATTCTCAAAAAGGGGTGAAACTTACCTACGCACATCACATTATGTTTTCTAGAGATGCCGTAGATTTGAATCAATTGTCATTTGGTATTAGTGGTGTTTTGGTTCAAAGTCAATTAGATGAAACACAATTTAGAAATTCTGGAAACTATGACCCAATTGTTGATGGAACAATCATTCAAAAAGAGTCTTATGTTAATTTTGACTTAGGAGCATCTTATAATTATTTGGAATTTTACACTCATTTAACGGTGAAAAATGCAATAGAAACAAGAAGAAATATTTATACAGAATATGAAAGTGATAATCTTAGAAAAGTTATTTTAAGTGCTGGATACACTTTTGGAGATGCTGATGAATTGTTATGGGAACCTTCATTGATGTTTCAAACTATTGAAAAAACGAAAGAAAGTTCTATTGATTTTAACTTGAAAGCCTACAAAAATTTTGAAGGTGGAAAAATTTGGGGAGGTTTATCTTACAGAAGAAGTTTGGACGGAACGCAATACATTAATGGAAATGGAATTGCGGAACAAAAGCTTCAATATGTAAGTCCTATTCTAGGTGTAAATTATAAAAACTTTATGTTTGCTTATACTTATTCTCAATTATTAGGAGATGTAAAATTTGACAATAGAGGTTTTCACCAAATTACAATTGGACTTAATTTATTCTGTGAGCCAGAAAAATACCACTGTAATTGTCCTGCAATTAATTAATTTTTTTGATAATATAAATTCAGTCCCGATTCACGTCGGGACTATTTTTTTTAAAGTATGTTGATAAAAGCTGTAAACGGAAAATCGCCTTCTATTCCTGAGGATTGTTATGTTGCTGAAAATGCAACCATCGTTGGGGATGTCACTTTTGGTGCTAATTGTAGTGTTTGGTTTAATGCTGTACTTCGCGGTGATGTAAATTTTATTACCATTGGAAATAAAGTTAATATTCAGGACGGAGCCGTTATCCATTGTACCTATCAAAAACACCCTACAATTATTGGTAATAATGTATCAATTGGACATAATGCAATTGTTCATGGTTGTACCATTCGTGATAATGTGTTAATCGGAATGGGGGCAATTGTTATGGATAATTGCATTGTTGAGAGCAATTCAATTATTGCCGCTGGTGCTGTTATTACTCAAAATACAGTGATTGCTTCGGGAACAATTTGGGCTGGTGTTCCTGCTAAAAAAGTCAAAGATATTGACCAATCCGATTTTGTAGGTGAAATAGAACGCATTTCAAATAATTACGTAATGTATTCTAGTTGGTTTAAAGAAGAATAGATTTTAGAAGTCTCTTTCTGTAACGGTATATTTATTTCCTAAAAGTTCAGAAAGCACTTTTGGATTTCCATTGGTGTAAAAGTGATGGTTGCTTTTTATTGCATTTGAAAGCCCAATTTTACCTTTTAAAATTGCTTGTGTTTGCCTCGCTACAGCTTCGCCTGAATCTATTATTTGAATGTATTTTGGAAGAATAGTTTTGATTTTCGGAATAAGATAGGGGTAATGACTGCAGCCTAAAACCAAATAATCGATATTCTTTTCAATCATTGGAGTAAGATAGGATTGAAGTAATTTTTCCATTTCATTAGAGTTGATTGCGCCATTCTCTATTAATTCTACTAATCCGTGTCCAATTTGTTCCACTATTTTAGTGTCTTGATACAGTTCAATCGTTTTATTGAATAATTCACTGCTTAAGGTTCCTTTGGTTGCCAGAATGCCTATTGTCTGTGTTTTCGAATTATTTGCGGCTGGCTTTATTGCAGGTTCAATACCAATGAAGGGAATGTCGTAAGTGGCTCTAAGCTCTTTTATAGCGTTTGTAGTGGCGGTATTACAAGCTACCACAATTATCTTGCAATTCAATTCCAAAAGTAATTCGGTGTTCTTTTTGCTTAAGGCAATTATTTCTTTTTTTGATTTTTCTCCATAGGGGGCGTTCTTGCTATCAGCGAGATATATGGTGTTTTCATTTGGCATTAATTGATGAATGGCTTTCCAGATTGAAGTGCCACCAATACCCGAATCAAACAAACCTATGGGATTATTATTATTATTCATAAAAACAAATGTAAAAAAAAACTGCTCAAAAGTTGAGCAGTTTTAATTATTTTAAGGAAGTTAGATTAAAAACCTAATTCTTTTTTTACGTCAGCCGTTAAGTTTGGACCGTCAGCTAGTAAAAGGCTTTCAGCATTCAATACATATTGGAATCCTTTTGCTTTACCTACTTTTTGAATAGCAGCTTTAATTTTTTCTTGGATAGGTTTCATTAAATCAGCTTCTTTAGTTTGTAACTCTTTTTGTGCAGTTTGACCAAAATCTTGGATTCTTTTCTCCATATCTTGAACTTCTTTTTGACGCTCAATGTTCATTTTTTCAGATACGGTTGCAACTTCACCTTCGTATTTTTTTAATTTTGCTTGGTATTCATCACCCATTGTTTTGTAATCAGCTTGATAAGTAGCACTCAATTTTTCTAATTGTTTTTGCGCTTCAAGAATGGCTGGCATCTTTGTCATTATTTCATTAACTTCAACATGTGCAGTTTTTGATTGAGCATTAGCAAATTGACTTCCTCCTAAGAATAAGACTGCAGCTATTAGTAAGCATTTAAATTGTTTCATCATTTTCAGTATTAATTATTAATTTATTGGTTTTATTTTTTTTCTTTTACTTTTTCTTCTTTCGCCTTTTTTGCGGCTTCTCTATCTTCTAATATTTTCTTTTTTTTATCTTCTATAGCTTTTTTCCTGTCTTCTAAAGTTTTGGCTCTAAGTGCAGCAGCAGCTTGTTTAGCGTCTTCTGCAGTCTCTTTTGCTGTTGTTGTTTTAGAAGTGCTTATAGAATCTTTTGCAGGAATCGTGCCATTTTTTTTAGCTTCTTTATCTGCTAGTAATTTTTTTCTATTTTCTTCCGCTACTTTTTTCTTTTCCTCAGCCGCAGCTTTCTTCTCAGCCGCTAGTTGGTCTCTAGCAATTTTTTTATCATCAAGAATTTTTTGTCTTTCTGCCATTTGTGGATTTTCTTTTGTAAAATCCTCTTTGGCTTCTTTTTCTTCTTCTAATTTTATTTGCTTTTTGGTCATTTGCTCCCTTTTTTCGGCTCTGTTTAAAACCCGCAAAACTTGGTCGCTAATATCGTATCTTTTTGCTGCAAACAAAATGGTCAAATCAGATGATTTATCGAATATAAAATCATACTTTTTGGCCTCAGAAATATCTTGAACTATCGTAAAAATTTGATCTTGAATTGGTTTAACCAATACTGATTTTTGAATAATCAAATCACCAGTTGGACCGAATCTTTTTTGATTGTATTCCAATAATTCTGATTCTTGAGACGAAATTTCTTCTTGCTTTTCAGCAATTAGTTCTTTCGTCAATAAAACTTGTTCCGTTTTTAAAGCGTCTTTAAGTTTTACGATATCATTTTTTTTAACTTCAATTTCTTGTTTCCATTTTTGAGCTTTTTGTTCCAATTGGTTTTTTGCATCAGCATAACTTGGAACATTTTGCAAAATGTACTCCATATCGATGTATCCAATTTTAACTCCTTTTGTTTGACCAAAAGACAAAAATGAAAATAAAAGTGTCAAAAGTAATAAAAATTGTTTTCTCATAACTCAATTTATTATAAAAATTAATACCTTATTTAGAATTGTTGACCAATTATAAAATGCGTTTCCCAGCCGTTTGGTTTTGTTAAACCTTGTATTGGTAAAGCATCAAAACCGTAGCCAAAATCAATTCCTAACAATCCAAATGCAGGCATAAATACTCTCAAACCAAATCCTGCAGAACGTTGCAAAACAAATGGGTTATAGTTTTTAAAGGAATCATAAGCCGCACCACCTTCAAGAAAAGTTAGCGCATAAATTGACGCAGATGATTTCAATGTCAATGGATATCTTAATTCCAATGAAAACTTGTTGTAAACTGTTGCGCCATTCTGAGCTCCTTTACTGTCTGTTGGCGTTAAAGATTGATTTGGATAACCTCTTAAGCCAATAACTTCTCTTCCGTCTAAAGCAAAATTCGCTAATCCGTCACCACCTACAAAAAATCTTTCAAAAGGAACTAAACCTCTGTCTTGGTTGTAAGAACCTAAGAAACCAAATTCACCTAAAGAACGAAGTACTAATTTACCATAAATTTTTGTAAACCAATCCGCTTTGAATTTAATTTTATAATATTCTAACCAATTGAATTTTTTCTGGTCAACTTTTGATTGGTCGGCATCGGCATTTGCAACATCGGACAATACCAATACGTTTAAGCCATTAACAACTTCTGTTTGTACGTAATCTCCAGTCCCAACCCAATTGTCATTAACATCAAAATATCCAGCATTTGTGTTTTTTAATTTGTAAGCATCTAATTCTCCTAAATTAGCATAATCTATTTTATTGAAAAGAGAATAGGGTGGAGTGAATTTTGCGGAAACGCTAAATTCAGAACCGTATGTTGGGAAAATTGGATTGAAACCTTTGTTGTTTCTGCTTAATCCGATGGTGTAAGCAAAGTTTCTAGAGGAACCATTCCCAAATGTAAACAATCCAGTGTTGTAGTTGTTCAAGTCGTAATATTGGAAACTAATTGCGTGAGATAAAATGAATGAATCATCTGGCACGGTAAGTTTTTTTGCAATTCCCACTGATGCTGATAAGATGTTAAAGCTTTTACTTTTATCTACTGAGCCCGTGCTGTAATTATTTAAAAACTGCTTGCTATAGGATAATGAGGTGCTAAATTGTACTGGTTTTTTTCCTCCAAACCAAGGTTCAGAAAACGACATACTGTACGTTTGGAAATAAGTGCTTCCTTGTAATCTCAAGGATACTTTTTGCCCGTCTCCCATTGGTAATGGTTTATAGGCATCTTTATTAAAAATATTTCGCATCGAAAAGTTGTTGAAAGACAATCCCAATGTTCCAATGAAACCACCACCACCATAACCTCCTTGAAGTTCAATTTGGCTTGATCCTTTTTCTACAAGATTGTATTCTATATCAACTGTTCCTGCTGCAGAGTCTACATTTTTGAATTTAGGATCAATGGCTTCTGGATCAAAAAATCCTAATTGTCCAATCTCACGAATGGTTCTAACTAAGTCATCTTTGCTATATTTTTCACCTGGTTTTGTTCTTAATTCACGGTAAATTACTTCATCATTAGTTTTATCATTTCCAACAACAGTAATTTTATTAAAATAAGCAATTGGACCTTCAGTAACTCTAATTTCAAAATCAATTGTGTCGTTTGCTGTTTTAACTTCTACGGCATTGATATTCGAAAATAAATACCCGTTATTTTGATACAAGTTGGTAATGTCTTCTCCATCAGGTTTTGATTTGTCGGCAATTCTTTTTTCAAGTAAAACGCCGTTGTAAACATCCCCTTTTTTTACCCCTAAAACACTTCGTAAACTTTGATCTGAATAAACGCTATTTCCAAGAAATTTGATGTCTCCAAAATAGTATTTATTTCCTTCTTCGATATTCACATTGATGGTCAAGTCGTTTTTGGCTTTATTGAAAATCACACTATCAGAAACAATTCGGGCATCCCTAAAACCTCTTTCTTTGTATTTATCAATGATTTTAACCAAATCTTCTTTGTATTTTTCTTTAATGTATTTTGAAGCTTTTAGAATTCGTAATGGATTTCTTTGTTTGGTATTGGACATTGCTCCACGAAGTTTTTTATCAGAAAACTTCTCATTTCCATTAAAATTTATAGCACTAATTTTAATTTTATCGCCTTTGTCTATTGCTATAAGTAATTTTACTCTATTAGTTTCAGTAGTGTCAATTATAGTATTGATATTGACTTTTGTATTGTAATATCCGTCCTTTTTATATTTGTTTTCGATGTAGTTTTTTGTAGTAGTTAATAGGTTTTCATTTACTACTTTGCCAGCCGTTAAACTATTGTCTTTTATTAAACCTTCAATTTTACTTTTCTTAATTCCCGTAAATTTTACATTGGTAAGTTTTGGCAATTCATTAATGTTCAATTCAAGAAAAATACTGTCGCCTTTTATTTCATTTACATAGAAATCTATTTCGCCAAACAGACCTAATTTCCCTAGTTTTTTTATAGCATTACTAATTTCCTCTCCAGGAACGGTAATGTTTTGACCTTTTTCAAGACCTGCAAAAGTAACTACAGTTTGTTTGTTGAAACTGATTTTCCCTGTAACGTTTACATCTCCAAGAATGTATTTTTTTCCTTGGTCAAAAGGAACTCGTTCTTGTGCTGCTATTTGTGAAATACTTCCGAAAAATATAATCGTAAAGAATAATTGTATGCTTTTATTTAACACTAATAATTTATTTAATTTGTTCACTTGTTTTTCCAAATCTACGTTCTCTTTTTTGATAGCTAATGATGGCTTCATATAAATCGTCTTCTTTAAAATCTGGCCATAATACATCTGTAAAATATAATTCTGCATAAGCTATTTGCCAGAGCAAGAAATTGCTGATACGATGTTCGCCACTCGTTCTTATTAATAAATCTACCTCAGGTAAATCGTGCGTGTAAAGATGCTGATTTATAATTGATTCGTCTATGCTGTCTATTGAAATTATATTATTTTTAACTTTATTGCTGATATTTTTAACTACATTTATGAGTTCTTCTCTCGATCCATAGCTTAATGCTAGTGTAAGAACCATATTTTTATTGTCTTTGGTTTTCTCAATTACCTCTTTAAGTTTCTTTTGTGCCGATTTTGGCAACAAGTCAAGATTACCAATTGAATTCAACCGAATGTTATTGTCTTGAAGTGTTTTAAGTTCATTTTTTAATGAATTGATTAATAAATTCATCAATAATTCAACTTCTAATTTTGGTCGGTTCCAATTTTCAGTAGAAAAGGCGTATAGTGTTAAGTTTTCAATTCCTAATTTTGCGCACGTTTCAACGGCAATGCGCACGGATTTTGTGCCATTTTCATGACCTAAAGTCCGTAATAATCCTTGTTGTTTTGCCCAACGACCATTCCCATCCATAATAATGGCGAGGTGTTTGGGTAAATTATCTTTATTAATAGCGGCTTCTAATTTCATTTATTCGTACAATAACACGGTTTATTTCCAAAGGTATAGGTAAGTGTAAATCCAGAAAAAACATACCAATCATTACTATTTATATTTCCAAATTTTAATGGCTCCAAATTTTTATTTTTAGGATTACTACCGTCAAGATTATCTGTCATAGTGTAGCGAGCTCCAACTTCAAAACCTAATACAAAATGGTCTATTATATTCGATTTTATTCCCAATGTCATTGGTATTGCAAGAGAACCATTTGTGTAATCTACTTTTTGTTCGCCCGCTATAAAAAACATTTCATCATAGGCAAAATAACTAATCCCACTATAAATATAAGGTGTTATTTGCGGCTTAAAATCATGTAAATTAAAATCAAAAAAATTAAATTCAAGCCCTAAAGATACTTCTTTTATGTTATTTTCAAAATTATATCCTCTTTGAGTTCTTCCAGGTGTACTTGCATCGCTATCTTTTGAAGTGATTTTTGATTGTGTATATGAAATTCTCCAGGAATGGCGTGGACTTTTATTCCATTTGTACAATAAACCAAAAGCTAAATTATTTGGCGCAACATAAGTAGTTGGACCAATGTCTCCTATATAATTACTACCTCCAAGAAACACACCAATTTCATGAATTTGAGCTTTCGCAGTACCAAAGCTAATAAGGCAAAAAAGAAATATATAAATTCTATTCATTGGTTTTTGAAAATAGCTTGCAAATATAACAATTATCGAATCTAAATAGGTATCTAAATCGGATTTCTGTTAAATATATTAGGTTGCAATAATTAAAAAAAGTGATTCTTCTTCTATAGAATTAATAGAAAACGATAATTGCGCAATTGTAGTATAGTCTTTTAGTAGAAAATAAGTTAGTTTCTCTTGTCTTCTCCCCAAAGTAATTTATTTCGAAGTGTTTTTAAGAAAGTTTCTTCTTGAATTTCGACCATATTGATTTTGAAAGGGGTCTTTTTGATTGTCAATACAGATTCGTTTTTTACGGATGCAATTCTAGAATCTAATGAAACTAAATATTGGTCTTCACGTCCTGATATTTTAAGTCGAATTTCGGTATCGTCTGTAATAACAAGTGGTCTTG
>Ga0114974_10003812_pt1 | contig 11333 bp, 10 predicted proteins | sample S_130206_EF_Meta_FD_87318 | JGI IMG/M metagenome (GOLD analysis project Ga0114974, IMG submission 87318) | Freshwater microbial communities from Lake Simoncouche, Canada to study carbon cycling - S_130206_EF_MetaG | ecosystem: Environmental > Aquatic > Freshwater > Lake | place: Lake...
AGTCGGGAGTCGCTAGCTGGGTTTATATTTTAGTTTTTGTTTTAGTTTTCGTCGCGGCCTACGAAATTAAAGGGTGAGATTAACTTCAATTCGGCCTTAATCGCATCTGAAACAGCTAATCCATCTATGAATGCGTGGAAAACAGCTTGGTCAATTTTTCCGTGGTGACGCGTCAAGTCTTTCAATGCCTCATAAGGCTTAGGGAAAGCTTCTCTACGCAATACCGTTTGAATTGCCTCCGCGATCACCACCCAATTATCTTCTAAATCCTGCTGGATTTTGCTGTTATTCAATTCTAATTTACCTAAACCTCGTTGTAAGGAATTTAGGGATATCATTACATGAGCCAGTGGCGTTCCTACATTACGTAATACCGTCGAATCCGTTAAATCGCGTTGCAAACGAGAGATCGGAAGCTTCGCTGACAAGAATTCGAAGAACGCATTCGCCATCGCTAAATTCCCCTCCGCATTTTCAAAATCGATCGGGTTCACTTTGTGTGGCATCGCCGACGAACCGATTTCTCCTGCTTTGATTTTCTGTTTGAAATAGCCCATCGAAACATATTGCCAAATATCCCGCGATAAGTCAATCAAGATCGTATCCAAGCGCTTCAAGCCATCAAAATAGGCTGCTAAATTATCGTAATGCTCAATTTGAGTGGTGTATTGACTACGTTTGATGCCTAAATCTGCATGCAATTTTGCCGCAAATTGTGGCCAATTAATGTCAGGAAATGCAACCTGATGTGCATTGAAATTACCCGTTGCTCCACCGAACTTGCCAGTAAAGGGCACTTGCGCTAATAAGTCTAATTGACGGTTCAAACGCTCGGCAAAAACCTTGATTTCTTTTCCTAAACGCGTAGGAGAAGCAGGCTGTCCGTGCGTATGGGCTAACAAAGGAATCTCTTTCCACTCGGTTGCATAGGCCTCTAACGTGGCAACAACTCCTTGATAAGCTGGTAAAATTACCTCGCGATGTGCCTCTGCAATGGATAAAGGAATCGCCGTATTATTAATATCTTGAGACGTTAGGCCAAAGTGGATAAACTCCACAAAAGGGCTCATATCGCCAGGAAGTGCAAGCATTCGGTCTTTGATAAAATACTCCACCGCCTTCACATCATGGTTCGTCACCTTTTCGGTATCCTTAATCCAGGTCGCATCCGCCTCCGTGAAATTCGTGTACATCGAGCGCAATGCAGTATAATGCTCCTTAGGGAATCCTTTTAAAGGAGCCAAAGGAATCTCGCACAAAGCAATAAAGTATTCGATTTCGACGCGCACACGGTATTGAATCAGTCCAAATTCAGAAAAATAAGGAGCCAGTGCGGCGGTTTGTTTACGGTAGCGACCATCAACAGGTGATATGGCAGTCAATAAATTTAATTCCATGCTATCTTATCAAAGCACAAAGGTACAACAATTTAAAAATTATCCGTAATTTCAAGCATGCTAAGTCCACGCTACCTTTCAATCTTATTGGCCTTCGTCATCGCTGGCGTTGCGACGGCCTTTATTTCATTTTTGCCAAATTCGGATTCCGCCACCCTTTTTGTCGGATTTATCAGTGTACTGATATTTGGCTCGATACTCATTTACTTCGCCCTCGATAATCTCGTTTTCAAGGAAGTGAACGAATTATATGACCAAATAAAGCAAATCAAGAAAAAGAGTTTCCCCTTGATTTCGCGCAAACAATTAGTCCAAAAAGAGAATCCCATCGAGCTATTAAAAAGTGAATTAACCTACTACGTCTCCACCACAGAAGATGAAGTAAAGGAGTTAAAAAAAGCAGCCGTCTATCGCCAAGAATTTCTAGCAGACGTCTCACACGAACTCAAAACACCCATTTTCGCCGCTCAAGGCTTTGTTCATACGCTATTAGATAACCCCGATGAAAGCCCAGAAATACGCCAAAAATTCCTCGAAAAAGCCGCTAAAAGTTTAGATGGCTTAGATGTCTTAGTGAAAGATCTTTTGACCGTATCCCAAATCGAAACCGGAGCCATCAAGATCGAAAAGAAACGCATTAATTTGCGTCCTATGATTGAAGAAATCTTTGAACAATTAGAGGGCAAGGCCAAAAAACGTGCGGTAAAATTGCTCCTGAATTGTACAGATGAAGCAATTGATGTAAAAGCCGATGCACAAAAGATTGAACAAGTTTTAGTTAATCTTGTGGACAATGGTATCAAATATGGCAAACAAGAAGGTAAAGTAACCGTCTTTATCGAAGACCGTAAAAAATCTTATTTGATTTCGGTCAAAGATAACGGACCCGGTATTTCAGAAAACCATTTGCCGCGCCTATTTGAACGTTTCTACAGAGTCGATAAAAGTCGCACAAAACATAGTGGGGGTACAGGCTTAGGGCTTTCCATCGTAAAGCACATCGTTCAAGCCCATGGTAGTAAAATCCAAGTAGAATCGAAATTAGATAAGGGAACGAGTTTTAGCTTTAAGCTGGAGAAAGCGATATAAAAAGGCATTAGCCTTTTTATATCGCAAAGCACAAAGAATAAAGCAAAAAGCACAGAGTTGGAATACAAAAAGGGACGCGCTGCGTCCCTTTTTGTATGAATGTGGAAATAAAATTTAAATGGTGGATTTGAATGGTAAATTTGAATGGTGAATGGTGAATGGTAAATGAAAATTAATTTACCTCTTACTATTATTTTTCAAAGGTTTAAAAGGAATTTTGGTGATTCTTTTCAGAGGTTTAATTTTTTATTGTGGCTATAAAATATGACGTAGGCCATTTTTAGCCACAATAAAAAATTAAACCGCCCCTTCAGTCAACCTCTCCGCATTCTCCGCTATCCTCAACTGCTCGATAAAATCAGCAATTTCCCCATCCATTACGACAGGTAAATTATATACGGTTAAGCCGATGCGGTGATCGGTGACCCGGCCTTGGGGATAATTATATGTTCTGATTTTGTCCGAACGATCACCTGAGCCTACCATTAACTTACGATTGCCAGCAATTTCGGCGTTGCGTTTGGCTAATTCTATTTCATATAAACGAGAACGTAAAACGGTCATCGCTCTGTCAAAGTTTTTGATCTGGGAACGCTCATCCTGACATTGTACGACTAAACCAGACGGAATGTGGGTTACACGAACCGCGGAATAAGTGGTATTTACGGACTGACCACCTGCTCCAGAAGAACAGAAAGTGTCTTTCCGAATATCATTCATATTGATTTGGACGTCTACCTCATCTGCTTCTGGCATCACGGCAACCGTAGCTGCGGACGTGTGAATTCGGCCGGCAGATTCTGTTGCAGGAACACGTTGAACGCGGTGAACGCCGGATTCAAATTTCATTTTGGCATATACATCTTCGCCTTGAACAGACGCGATAATTTCTTTGTAACCGCCGGCTGTGCCGTCGGTGAAGTCCATGATTTGGAAAGTCCAGCCCATTTTTTCTGCATAACGCTGGTACATCCGGAAGATGTCTCCGGCAAAAATCGACGCTTCGTCGCCACCGGCACCGGCACGAACTTCGAGGATACAGTCCTTCGAATCGTTCGGATCGCGGGGAATTAGCATCTCCTTTAAAACCTCTTGCATTTCTTTTTCCGCTGGAACTAATTCTTCTAATTCCGCTTTGGCCATATCGCGAAAATCCTCATCTTTTTCCGTAGCGATCACCTGTTTCGCCTCCTCGATGGAGCCTAGCAAGTTTTGGTAGGCCATATACTGGTCTACGATTTTTTGCAAATCCTTGTATTCCTTACTTAAGGTCTTGAATCTCTTCAAGTCCGATACCACCTCTGGCATCGCAATTTGTTGCTCTACTTCTAAAAATCTTTCTCGGATGGCCTCCAGCTGCTCCAGCATAACATTTTGGTTTTAAAAAACGTTGCAAAGATAGTAATTAAATCCATTGCCCTTTGTGCTCGTTTAGAATACCTTTGTATATAATTCCCAAAACCATGAAAACAGCTTCCCTCCTTTTCGCTTTAATCGCTTTACAAGCCTGCGATTTTTCACAACGTATTGATACGGCGGCTGCCGTGAAGGAGATGAAATCGAGACAAGTGAAGCGGGTTTTACCTCAAGACATCGTCAATCAAGTGGACATGTGGGGACAAGAAATTCAATCTAAAGGTGCCACAAAACTGGATAGTGCGACGAAAGCATTGTCTATTTCTGTTCGAGTAGGAGCTCCAGCTAATTTGAAATCAACTTTTCAAGATGCGAAGATGGCGGAGATAATGGATGCGCTGGATTATTCTTTGGGCCAAAAACAAGACATCCCACCTTCCATTCAAAAAAATACCGCCGGAGATAGCCTATACTATTTTTATCCTTCTGAGGCAGGCAAAATTACGGTGCTAGGTTTTGCTAAGAATATCGTGATCCAAAACATGGATCGTCCCCTCATTAAATAAGGTTCCGCTCGAGGATTTGATTGATTTGGAAATTGACTTCCCGTAAATGCGGATCTGAAATTTCCTTCGAAAGTGGCTTGCCTGCAAAGAATGCCTGAACATGCTGTTGAACAAGCCCGTGTAGTAAACCAGGTTCTAATTCAATGGATTGCAGTAATTCTTGGGCATGGGACCACAGATTTTGGGTTAAAACTCCTGCCAAAAGCATCGCCTTGTGAATCTTTTTACGCTCATCGCCACTGACTAAATACATCGCATCTGTGATGTCTTTTGCCAAAGCGACCAAGGTATTTTGAGTTTCCTCTACTAATACCTCCAGGCAAATCGGCATATTATCCAATTTGATTCTACGACCTGATTCCAAGTGTTGTACAGGGAAAAAGACCCCCATCTGGTTTGTGCTCTCTCGAGCTGGATCGTATAATAAATTTGCTTCCGCTAAGGAAAATGTACCTGTTACGAGAACGAGGGTGGCATATTTTGGCAATAATAATTCTTTCAAAACTTCCGAATAGGCCGCTTCTGGTACGCATAAGAAAAAAACGGTGGCGGCTGATTCAGAGAAATCTAAATCTTCTTGCACTTTCGCATTGTATAGATAGGAAACCAAGTCTTTTGCCTTCGAGGGCTCTCGACTAAAAACTTCTTGAACAGAATTTCCGGCATTTTCTAGGGCCTTTGCAATATGCCAGGTGACATTGCCAGCTCCGATAAACGATATTTTAAAACTCATGTGGTGGTCTCCAGTTTAGCACCCACAAATGGTGCCCATTGTTGATCCAAAATTCCAGAAAAATTTCGCAAAAACATAACAAATGAAGGTCTAAATGGCTGGCGCGTTAAAACCATCCCCGCCTCTTCCGGGGTCATATGCCCCTTCTTTGAGTTACAATACTTGCAGGCAGTGATCAAATTATCCCACGAGGTGCGACCCTGACGTGATTTAGGCAACACATGATCCATCGTCAAATAGTCTTTCGAACCACAATATTGGCAGGTAAAATTATCTCGTTTTAAGATGTTTTGGCGATTCAACATCACTCCTTTGAAGGGAAAATAGACATAACGCTGCAAGCGAATGACCGAAGGATAGGGGAAAGTTTTCGAAACAGAGTGTAATTTTTCAGTTTTTGATTCCGCGACTAATTCTGCCTTATTTAAGTAGACCAAAAGAAAGGCCTTAGGCATGGAACAAATCGTAAGCGCGCTGTAATCCTGATTTAAAACTAACACTTTCTGAGCCATAGACAAACCGTTTTAATTTGCTCAACAATTTAAAAAATAATCGGCTGAATTGGAAGGGTTTAGCATTGCTTTTTTGTTAAGAATTCAAGGAATTAGGTCCTAATTTGTAGATTTGTGTAAATTAAACAAATGCCATGTCCTCTTTATTGGAAAAAATCAAACAGCTTTCATCTGAAATCACCCTAGACACCCTAGCAAAGCGCCACCACATTCACGCGAATCCGGAATTGTCTTATCAGGAATTTCAGACGCAAGCGTATGTTTTAATACAGTTAGAGCGGATGGGGATTCAGGCCAAAAAAATCGCCAATACCGGCCTCATCGCCGAAATCAAAGGCAAAAATCCACACAAAAAAGTCGTCGCACTTCGCGCTGACATGGATGCCTTACCCATTCTAGAAACAAACGACGTCCCCTATAAATCTAAAAATCCTGGTGTAATGCACGCCTGCGGTCACGATGTCCACACGGCATCACTTTTAGGAACCGCTCAAATTCTCCAAAAAGTCCGCGACGAGTTCGAAGGAACCATCAAATTACTCTTCCAACCAGCCGAAGAAAAAGCCCCTGGGGGAGCGAGCATCATGATTAAAGAAGGTGCCCTACAAAATCCGACACCTGCAAGCATTTTTGGCCAACACGTCGCCACCAATGTTCCCGTAGGCAAAATCGGTTTCCGCGAGGGAATGTACATGGCCAGCACGGATGAAATCTACATTAAAGTAATCGGCAAAGGAGGGCACGGCGCTATGCCCGATGCCTGTATCGATCCGATTCTGATCGCCTCCCACATCATCGTGGCAATGCAACAAATTATCTCCCGAAATAAGAACCCAAAACTTCCATCCGTCTTAAGTTTTGGCAAAATCGAAGGCCTAGGAGCCACTAATGTCATTCCAAACGAAGTGAACATCGCCGGCACCTTCCGCGCTATGGACGAAATTTGGCGCGCTGAAGGTCTAGAGAAGATAAAAAAGCTGGCCGAAGGCATCGCAGATGCCATGGGTGGCCGTGCCGAATTCGAAGTTGTAAAAGGCTACCCATTCTTGCAAAATAATCCAGAACTAACACGCCGTTCTAAAGCCGCTGCCATCGAATATATGGGAGCAGAAAACGTAGTCGATCTTGATCTATGGATGGCAGGCGAAGACTTCGCTTTCTATACTCACCACGTGGATGCGTGTTTCTACCGCTTAGGTATTCGCAATGAAGAGCGAGGAATTACGAGCGGGGTGCATACGCCGAGTTTTGATATTGATGAAAAAGCGCTGGAAATTGGGCCTGGGTTAATGGCATGGTTAGCAGTGAAAGAATTGGAAGCTTAACATTTTGCTTAGACCTAATCGAAAAGGTTGTTACACAAATATTTTCTGATTAGGTCTAAGCAAAACCTTAAGCAACATCCACTTCTTTTCTCTTCTCTTTACTCTCTAATCTCATTTATTCTTTGTGCTTTATTCTTTATGCTTTAAAATTTTTGAGGCCGAAACTCGGCCTCAAAAATTAAATAGGAAATTGAAGGGGATCAGGCCATCTGAATTCGTATTTCAATTCTTGGCAGATTTTATCGCCTGAAACTACTTTTCCGCCTAAACAAGTAACAGAATAATCCCAATATCCTACGGGCATACCGCGGCGTTCAATGTCGTTTTCACCTACTTCCCCTTTCGTAGGATGTATAGGAGCCACAATATTATAAATACCTGAATTGATTTTCTCTGCAGCTAATGCAATCAAAGCAACCACATCATCTTTATGTACATAATTGATCGGGCAATTTGCCCCGTCATTTCGTTTGCCAGAAAAATACTTGGCCACATAACGATCGCCGCCCATTAAACCCGCTAATCGTAAGATGACAGAAGGAACTTTGGAAGAGGAAACGATTGCTTCGGCTTTGGCCATCAACGAATTATCATTAATACCTGAATTCTCATCAACGGTGTCTGACACATTCGCATAAACCGAGGTAGAAGAAAGAAAAATGAGCTTTTTTGCAGAGGTTTTAGACAAATTATCTACCCATTCCTGTAAAATAGCTAAATAAGTTTCTTCTGAATTTTTCTTGCGACGAGGTGGAATCGCCCAAATTTGGACTTCCGCGTCATTCATCGATGACCAATTCTCAGCCGGCATATCTGGCTCGGCTCTGAATTCTATCACGCTAATTTTCGGGTGAGCTGCTTGTGGATGGACACTTGATGCCGAAACACGCACATCCATGTCCGCTAAAGCTAATTTAAATGCCAATGGTGCGCCTACCCAACCGCCCCCGTAAATACTTATCGTCTTTTTCATATAATTTTGCACCTTTGGAACAATTGAATCGCAAAGATAGTTAGAGAGCTATGAATAAAATGTTTTTTGTGCCTTTTATCAGTATTGTGTTAATCGCACTTGACTATTATGTGTGGATGGCGGTTAAAACTGCTTTTCGGAATTCTAGACAAAGTATCCAAACTACAGCAAAGTATGTTTTCTGGGGATTTACACTATTCATTCTATTGGGGATCTTATCTTATAATGCATTACCTCTGAACGCTTGGAAAAATGAAATTAGGATCACCTTTATGGCGATCGTGATGATATCCGTTATCACTAAACTGTTTATAATTATCTTCTTATTACTAGAAGATATTACGCGTTTTTTCAGATGGGGGACAAAAAAAGTGCTAAAGAAAGACCCTAGTGCCATTTCTCGCCACGAATTCTTGTCTCAAGCGGCTTTAGCGGTGGGTGCAGTTCCTGCGGCTACCTTTGCCTTTGGCATAATCTCCGGGGCCCACGACTACACAGTAGAACACATTCCCTTAAAAATCAATGGCTTGCCTTCTGCCTTTAAAGGGCTGAAAATCGCGCAAATTTCCGACATTCATACCGGATCATTCTTCAACAAAACCGCTGTTAAAGGGGGCGTGGAGATGCTGATGCGTGAAAAAGCAGATGTGGTATTTTTTACAGGGGACCTGGTTAATAATGAGTCCAAAGAAGTGCAAAATTACTTCGACGTGTTTAATAAGGTCAAAGCTCCTTTAGGCGTATTTAGCACTTTAGGTAATCACGATTACGGCGATTATGTACGTTGGGACAGCCCAGCAGCTAAAAAACAAAACCTACAAGACTTGATGAAGGCCCACAAATTAATGGGATGGGACTTATTGATGGATGAACATCGCTTCTTAGAAGAATCAGGAGAAAAATTAGCCATTATTGGTGTCCAAAACATCGGTTTAGGTCGATTCCCTTGGTATGGCAACCTAGAAAAAGCATATAAAGGGACAGAGGAGGCAACTGCTAAGCTCCTATTATCTCACGATCCTACGCACTGGAATGCGGAGGTGACTAAAAAATACAAAGACATAGATGTGGCTTTTGCAGGCCATACGCACGGCGCACAATTTGGGGTTAAAATAGCCGAAATGCGCTGGTCCCCTGCCCAATATGTCTACAAACAATGGGCTGGATTATATAAAGAAGGCGATCAACAAATTTATGTGAATCGCGGTTATGGCTATTTAGGGTATCCGGGAAGGGTGGGGATGCCGCCGGAAATCTCGGTTTTTACGCTGGGGTAGTCGCTAGTCGCTAGTCGATAGTCACTAGTCGCTAGTCGATAGTCACTAGTCGCTAGTCGCTAGTCACTAGTCGCTAGTCGAGAGTCAAAGAGGGTAAATGTAATTTAGAAATAAGGAAGAAATTCCAAAGACTAGTGACTAGTGACTAGCGACTAGTGACTATTTTTTTCAAAAAGAACTTTGCTCCTTTATTAAAAAAAGCTAAATTTGCATCCCTATTAATTGGTTTCGTGGCCGAGTGGCTAGGCAGAGGTCTGCAAAACCTTCTACAGCGGTTCGAATCCGCTCGAAACCTCTAAAAACCTTCCAAACTGGAAGGTTTTTTTATGTCCATGCCATAGATACAATTTTATCTAAAAATTATTCTATTTTATTCTAAAGGCTTATTTTGAAAAATTCTAAATAATAATTTGAATTAAAAAAATACAAAAAATGAATAGGCAATTAATTGTTTCCTAAAAAATCGAATTGTAATTTTGCGGACTGAATTAATATGAGAAAATCTATATTTATGTGTTGCAAAAAATTAACTCTCGTTAAGTTTCTATTTTCCTTCCTAATCTTACTGGCTACTACGACAGCGATGTTTGCACAAGATGCAGCAGAAGGTGAAACATTATTTAAAAACAACTGTGCGGCCTGTCACGCATCCACAGACGAAGTATTAGTAGGTCCTGGTTTAAAGGGAGTTAGTGAACGTCGTCCGATTGAATGGATCGTTAAATGGGTGCACAATCCTCAAGCAGTTATCGCTTCAGGTGACAAGTATGCCAATGACTTGTACAATAAGTTCAATAAGGCGGCTATGACCCCATATCCGAACTTCTCAGAAGCTCAAATCAAAGGAATTATCGCTTATATCGATGCCTCTAATGCAGCTCCTGCCGCTCCGGCAGCGGGTACGGCTCCAGCAGCAGGTGCAGCAGCTCCGGCAGCTCAATCCTCTGGAGGGATGATGGAAGTGCTCTTAGTAGGATTGCTGATCATCATGGTAATCGTGTTGATCGCTTTATTATCCATTGTAAACTCCCTTAGTAAATTAGCTAAAGCAGAACAAGAAGGAGGCAAACCATTTTTCGAAAGAGTGGCAGAGAACGCAAAATCATTAGCTGCTAATTCGGCAGTAAAGACGGGCATACTTGTTTTGGCCCTATTATTAGGCGGTAAAGCAACGATCGATGCAGCTTACGGTATAGGTATCCACCAAGGATATGCGCCGGAGCAACCCATTCAGTTTTCTCACAAATTACACGCAGGTCAATACCAAATCAACTGTAATTATTGCCACACAGGTGTTTATGCTGGAAAAGGCGCGAATATTCCTTCGGCAAACATTTGTATGAACTGCCACAATGCGATCAAACGTGAGTCACCAGAAATTCAAAAAATCTATAAAGCTTTAGAAAAAGACGAGCCTATTCAATGGGTGCGTGTACATAACTTACCTGATTTGGCCTACTTCAACCACTCACAACACACCAATGTAGGTGGTTTAGAGTGTAAGAACTGCCACGGTGAAATCGAAAAAATGGAAGTGGTAGAGCAACGTTCTTCATTAACTATGGGATGGTGTATCGATTGCCACCGTCAAACGGACGTGAATGCAAAAGGCAACGCTTACTATGATAAATTAGTGGAGGTTCACAATAAGGATAGCAAAACTCCTTTGAAAGTTCAAAACATCGGTGGCTTAGAGTGCTCTAAGTGTCACTATTAATAGAAATTAAATAGATTTAATTTTAGTCTGAATAAGAAAGATTATATGGAAAATTCGAACAAGAGGTATTGGAAAGGGATTGAGGAGTTAACCAATGAGCCATCGTTTGTCAAAAATATCCACAATGAGTTTGGCAATATGCCATCTGAATCGGATGCGAAAGGAGATTCTTTAGTAGATGGTGCGGGCACGCATCGTCGTGATTTTCTAAAGACGCTAGGTTTTGGGGTAGCCGCTGTTTCTTTAGCAGCTTGTGAGTCTCCAGTAAAAAATGCGATTCCTTACTTAAACAAGCCGGAAGATGTAGAACCTACGATCGCAAACTGGTACGCATCTACTTATACAGACGGAGGCGACTATGCATCTATCCTAGTAAAGACACGCGAAG
>Ga0114974_10003815_pt1 | contig 11330 bp, 13 predicted proteins | sample S_130206_EF_Meta_FD_87318 | JGI IMG/M metagenome (GOLD analysis project Ga0114974, IMG submission 87318) | Freshwater microbial communities from Lake Simoncouche, Canada to study carbon cycling - S_130206_EF_MetaG | ecosystem: Environmental > Aquatic > Freshwater > Lake | place: Lake...
ATACTTTAAAATAATATGTTAATATACTATATAATAAAATGTTGTTGGCCAAAGGCCAACAACTCGGCATCCCTTCGGGCAGGGCCGACCCCCACTTCAAAGCGGGCTCGTGCTAATCCCCCACGTTGTCCCAATGAATCCATCTACCTCAACTGCAACAGTCTGCGAAGCAGTATGCGCCGCAATCGTGTGAATACCACCATAGAGACGAGACATGCCTGCTGCGGTAGCCATATCGTCCCATGCAGAAAAGGACACGGTAACAGGGGCAGCAGGGGCAATGTTCGGTTCTACCAAAGAGGCTCCTGCATTCACGACAAAGTCGCCATAGGATTGTTGCGCCACCGCTTGTGCGGAAAACACCGCCGCAAATAACGGCAGATTCTCATACGTCGTCTGGGTCTTGGTAATGTTCGGTCCAAACCACTTTGCCATGGTTAGTGCAAATCCCTTTGCGAATCCACTGTGTCCAGAGACAAAGTCAGGAAACGGCGGGGTCACGAAGTTGGCACGTTGATAAGGGGTCCACTGGGAGCCATCCACCACTACGTTATTCCAAGACGCAACGGGCGTACCCGCATAACGCCGACGAATTTCCTGAATCGGCCGATCTTGCATCCACTGCGCCTTGATACCCCAGACCACACGACTGATTTCAAAGAGATGAATCGCCAAATCCATCAGGGAGTACATGATGGTATGGCAGTTAAATCCAGTAGATCGCATGTATTCTTTCCAGAGCCAAATAAACATGTGCGGGGGAGAAACGGATCCGACAGACGAACCTGCCCAGAATTCCGCCTGCACCTTCTGCGCATCCGTGAGGGAGGCAACCATGGCCATCATGTCGTCAATTTCAGCATCACGTGCAGCGCCTGTAACAGGAGCCACTGTGGCCGACATTTCTTGTTCATTGGCGGCGGTCAAGCAGGTCGATGACACAGTATCCCACAGCCAGGTCAAATACTTTTGTAGTTTACCCTGCACTGTCAGGCGGGCCCAGCCTTGTGGTTGCGGAAAGCTAGCAATGGGGGTAACCGTGGTACCATCCACCACAATTGTGTTATCCCAGTTAGCCGCGCCAGCTAATGGCGTGGCACTAATGGGCATGGTTGCCGAGGCTGTGGCAGTGGGCATGGTAGTAATTGCTGCCGCCGCCCCATCGGCCTGACGCTGCGTATACCAGGCCGACCACAAAGACGACCAGGAATCCCAGTTACCTGCAGCCTTGACACGGGTCACATCGGTAGCAGAGTAATTATAAATAGAACGATAGGCAACCGGTACCAGGATAGGTGTTACGTAGTCAATCACAGAGGAGAGCCAGATAATGGCATCGCAATCCGACAAGGGTACCCCTATCTTGGATGACCAGTTCCAGCCATCGTGCGTACCCGTAATGTGGCTCTCGGCAGTAGCCCAGTTCCAAGCCTGCGTCACAGAGGCAACCCACATATATGCAAGTCGTGAAGCAATGGTCGGGCCCATATTGATGGAGGCAGCATACGTTAAGACAGAGTTGAGGCCTGCATTCAAAAGATACGTCATGGAAGGGGCTACATCAACTGGCACAGTGGATCCTTGCAGAATCAAGGATAAATTCTCAGGAGGAGCCAAGAATGCAGAACTCGTGAGAGCAGGGCCCTGGCCAACACCATTCATGGCGCACACCGTAAAGGTATAAGGCATGCCTTCCTCCAGTCCAACGAAACGATACGTTAGGGAAGAAGTGGTAACGGAGGGCAATGCTACGCCGTTTAGATAGGGGGTTACTACGTAGCTGAAAGGGGCCAGGCCTGATGTAGGAGCCTGCCAGGATACAATGATGGAACCGACCGTAAAAACAATACCAGACACAAATCCAGGCAAAGCGGGGTTGCCTTCAATGACGGATTGATTGGTAGCAGCGCACGGGCAGCCGACATCAATTCCGTAACAGTTACTAAAGCGTTTGTACTCGGTCATTCCGCCGGTCTTCACCGCGTACATAATGGAACTGTCTTTGATACCGAGGAGGGGCTGGGAGCCACGCATGTATTGTGTAGTTGCAGTAGTCCCATAAGGCGATAAAAACGAGTTCGCCACTGCCTTTTCGGCTTTGCGCATCGTCAGGAAGGAGGAATCGTATACACGGTTGGTCATCTCTATACAATAGAAACAAAATGTCTATAGCCTAGACATTTTATTGCATTGGTATATCCTATATTACTATATAAAATGATATTACTTTCGCTTATGTGTGGTTTTATTTCTTTTGGATCGAATGAATCGTTTATATTTCTTGGTGGATTTTCGTTTACCGCCATGAAATGGATTTCGTCGGTCATCCTTTTTATAAGAAGCTTCTCCAAAATCAAGTATAACAAGTCTATAATGATCTGTATCATATATAATATTACCTAATGTAGTAAGATCATTATGATAAATACCACATTTTATTAATATATTATTTATGGCGGATATTGGTTCTATAAAAAATTTGGGTTCTATAGGGAATCCATTAATTTTTTCCATTGTAACATATAACATACGTATATTATTTCGAGTAAAAATAGGATGGTCTATTTTTCTTTTTTCTTTAAACAAATCTATAACGGTGTCATATTGAGATAAATCTACCATACCATAAGTATAAATTTGTGGAATATAATATAGTTGTTTATTATACATATTTTGAGCCTTAATAATACAATCGCGCGCACGAATCTGATAAAATATTTCTTTATTAAATCTTGCAATCGTTATCGCATTTTCAGCATAGTCGCGTTTTTGTTCAACTGGTATAAATTCACTTTCTAATAAAATAGTAGGTTCAATATAAATATAAGATTTTGTAAACATATCACCATGCTTTATTGTTGAAAGAAGTTGAAAACGAGGTTTGTTAGATTTGAATTCTGCTTCCTCTATTACTTCTTTAATACCAGATTTATCTACATGTGCACAAAATTCCTCAACCGATATCGTATTTGATTGCACCGATGATCCATTTGTATAACCAAATTGTTGTATAGCATCTTTCTCAAAAATACCCAATTTTTCATTCTCGGCTATACTAATCGGGCTAGATAGGATGTCTAAAGATCTATTTAGAAAGGAATGATTTGCATTAGAATTAGAATTAGTATTCAGAGATAATCGGAATGAGTTTCTACCAATATGTTCGGCCAATGAATTCATAGTATTTACCTCATTATTGGATGTGTTTAAACGAAGAGATGATGCGAACATTCTAATATATCATATAAAATTAATAGTCAAGGCTAGACGTATAATACTAGATAATCAAAAAATGGGCACATAATAATCATGCCACATATGCCACATATGCCACCTATGCCATTCTAAACGATATTAGGTTCGATACACAAAATGTTTACGACAAACCGGTTTATAGATATCTGCTCCACCAATAACGACTTCATTCTCTTGTTCAATCATCCTTTTCGAATACGTTGCCACCGTCCCATCGCGACACATGGCACAAAAGGCGCTTAGCCGTTCTACTTCTTCGGCATGTGGTATCAGACGGAGCATGTCTCCAAAGGGTTCTCGCTTTGCATTTCCATCGAGGCCTGCAATGACGATATGAACGGGAAGACGATCCGCCCAGTTCGTCACGTATTCAAACAAATCGGGAAAGAATTGGCCTTCGTCGATGGCAACTACATTGTAGGTACCAGAGGAGACCATGCGATCAATCTCAGACAATACAGAGACGCAGACCGCTTTTTCAATATCTTTATCGTGGGAGGCAACACAATCTTTACCATAACGCTCGTCACCAATGAAATTTACAAGCAATACTTTATAGCCGATGGATTTGTATCGACGGACCCTCCGTAGTAATTCCGTAGTTTTCTGCGCAAACATGCATCCAATGAGAAGCGAAAGGTGACCCATGCGTTTTTTCAGAAAAAGCGCGCAAAAAGCCTAGGATAGCTCTGTGTATTTGCTGAAGAGGTTTTTAGATTCAAATTTTAAACACGGGCTTTTTATTAACAATATTCTAAAAAGTTCTAAAAACCCCATAAGACTCTTATAGATTTTTGGGGGCTTTTTAGAAATCCCATTTTTTAGAATATTGTTAATAAAAAGCCCAATTTTGCAAAAATTTGATACGCCTCTACCTTAAGTCATAGCATCAACCACAATGGATTATGATAAAAAAACGCGCGAAGAACTCATTTCCATCTGTAAAGAAAAGGGCATTAAAGGATACAGTAGTAAAAAGAAGGCGGATATCATCTTATTACTTATACCAACTGTACTTTCAACGATTGAATCGACAAATACAGTAGGTACTATGCCGCATGGCACATTAAAGGTATTGTCCTTATTTAGTGGATGTGGAGGTCTTGATTATGGATTTCATCAAAGGGCTGAATTTGCTGTTATGAAATCATACGATTCTATGAAACATGCAGTGGAAACATATAATTTAAACTTTGACTCCAAAGCACAACAACTTGATGTGAAGGAGTTGTTGAAGCCCGAATTTCATTTGGGATTTTCACCAGATGTGATTATAGGGGGGCCACCATGTCAAGATTTCAGTGTTGCAGGCGATAAAACACTCGGGGATAGGGCGAATCTAACAGAAACCTACATAGATATCATTTGTAAATATAATCCCTTATACTTTATAATGGAGAATGTCCCAACTATCAGGACAATTGGTAAGTCGGTTTACGATAAAATCATAAAAAAACTAAAGGATGCATCATATGGGCTTTCTGTAAATGTAATTTATATGCCCGATTACTGTATTCCACAAGAGCGAAAACGACTTGTTATTATTGGAAAAAAAAATGGTTCGGATGGAATATTTGACACTCCTTTAATCAATGCCAAGAATCCAATTGAAAGTATCCGCGCCTATATTACAAATACTAACATTGATATCGGATTAAATGGCAAAGAGCATATTTATAGACATCCTCGCAATTATAGTAGACGCGGAGTATATTCAATTGATGAATTATATCCAACTGTTCGCGGTTGTCTTCGCAAAATGTCTCCCACGTATGAATTTCATCAAGGCGATACGATAAAAACAAGGGATTCTGTAATTTCCCCTGACTGGAATATGGTTGCCAAGATCCAAACATTCCCCTCTTCGTTTAAATTTTCGAATAAAAATAATGCAATCATTATTGGAAATGCAGTTCCCCCAAAATTCTCAGAAGTATTAGCAGATATTATTGCTACTCACCACATAACATCTTGAGCCGATTAATTTCCTCAGCCTGTGCACGGATTGTATTAATCAATCTACTTTTCTCTATTTCCTGCCATAGACTGGTATCAGAACGAACATCTTTTAGAATAAGATCCGTTGATTTTACACGAAATTCAAATGCGTATGTTTTTAATGCATTTATGTCTCGCAATGGAAATAATGATACTTTTTGATGTGCTACAGTAGTAGTTTTATTTTCTTTATATGTCATTATCCCTTTTGATACAAAGTCTGATAATGATTTATCAACGAGTTTAAGTGCTTCTTTTGCTCTGGGTGTATCCGCATCTTTAATCATACGAATGACAGATACATCTGTAAATACTACGCAATCAAAGTAAATAATCCCGTCAATCTTTTTCCAGATAAGCATCCACATGTAAGGGCTTTCAATAATTGTTGCATCATTGATCAAACTATTACTATCTGCATAGGTTTTAGATGGATTATTAAGCAATATATGCTGAATACAATTGAACGCATAGCAATCTTGACGAAGAATAAGTTCTGTTTTATTTCCTTTGAACATAACAACTTTTGATTCATAGAAGTAAGAAGAATCAGCGAGTGTTGCACATACATCATTTGGAGGTGGATTTATAAATTTTGGATGGAGATGTGCTTTTTCTGTATCAAACGTTATACCCTCTGGAAAACATTTATTCATATTACAAATATCAACATTGTTACATAATAATATAGGATATTTACTATTTTCAGAATACATGCCAAACGATACAGGCAACAATGCATTTGCAACTTTTTCGGAGCTTTGGTCTTTACTACAACAATTCATTGTATGAAGGCCATAAAGACTAAGAGCTGACATTTTCGAATATGATTTTATGACATCTTCTACATTATTAGTACTGTCAAATTTTTAGTGGATATGGGCCAAAAGGTCATTTATAAAAGACAAATTTGAATGTAAAAATCTATGTACTAAATATAGTACTGTCCAGGACTTTTTGCGCACTTTTATAACTTCATTTATAAAAAGTTCCATGGGTTCCTTCGGATCTATCTTTATCACAAATGATGTACGACGAATGACTCCATCATTAACTTCGTCAATCACTGCCATGAATACGGATTCCACGAAACGAAGAAGAAATTCCTCCTCTCCTGGATGTTTTCATACTCATAAACTGCATGATTCACCAATTACCGTTCGGCCACCTCCGCTTCCTCCACGTATACAACCGAGGGGTGTGGGGACTGGCGATGCAATCGCGTCTCCACCGAGAAAACGGATGGTGTTGACAGACATTCATAAACCACTGGAAATGGCGCATTCACAGCGAACGATTCTTTCGATTCTGCAGGGTAAACATGCCATACATAATGTAGGCGAACAACCCTCCAACAGTGCCTAAGGCATTTATTGCATTTATTGCATTTATTGCATTAGAGCAGCCCAAGAAACAGGAAATTTCTCCAACAGCATCTCATGAACGATGGTGGCATACAACCGAATTTCTTTTTGGGCAGAGGGATCCAACCGTAAATTACATAAGCGTGCATACGCGTACAAGCTAGCAGTCTCCCAAAAAAGGGTGTACATACTCTGTGGCAACACAGTACGTGCAACCTCAGGGGCCACGCCCGAATTTAAAAGATCCTGATAGGTTTGCACAGCAGATTCAGTGGCAGCAGCAATGATTTGATGAACATCATCCGCCTGAGAAACAGCCGTATCTTTGGAGCCTTGTTTTACCCGCGGGTCCCGTTCTCGAACATTATCTACCTCTGGAATCCAGCATTCCGCAGGACCATCCACGTACCGTCGACTAACTTCATTCCGAGCAAACCCGACTGTGTGACGATACCATTCACGTGCCACAAAGATAGGCATCTTGATACGAAACCGCACTTGAGGATGAAAAAAGGGGCTAACATGTTTATGTTTTGCCAAGTAGTTAATTAATTTTTTATCTCCCTCGGTCAACGAAGTAGACTCCTTATCAAAGGAGACGCGGGCCGCATTGACCACGGTTAAATCGTCACCAAATGTTTCGAGGACTTCAACAAACCCGATGCCATCGGCTAGAAACCTCTTGCACGAAGTCATTCTTCTACTAAACCATTCAAAGTCTTTATATGCATATATAGTAATGAACCAAGAAGGGCTTATAAAAGAGTCGCTCATCTTTCTTATCCGCATCACAACCAATACGAATGAATTAGCTGTATTCTTACATCCACATTTACAACGAATAGATAATCCTCATTTACATCATTTTCACAATTGTTTACAGCATAAAAAAGCAGCATTTTATGTATTTTCTACTGTAATTAATAGAATTGCAATGGATTGTATGACAGATAATGCATTACGCGAATTAATAGAACAATTGCTGTGCAAATTCTCATGAACTTTGAACTTTTTAAAAAAAAGTTCGCAAAAATCACTACTAAAAATGGAGACATGCCCAGTGTATTATGCACTACTAACAATGGAGACATGCCCAGTGTATTATGCACTACTAAAAATGGAGATACATCCAATGTATTATGCACTACTAAAAATAGAGATACGTCCAGTGTATTATGCACTACTAAAAAAATTGAGATAAACAAACGATTAGAAAACATGCAACATGGTTTATTATGAAGGAAGTGAAACGTTAACCTATGCTATCCTAGGTGGCGGAACAGGTCTGATTGTTCTATTATGTATTATTCAACATAATAGTGCATGGTTTCGCAATTGTTGTCGTTCTATAGGATGTGATTGTTGTATTAGTAATTCCGTTGCACCAGAAGAGACACTTGCAAGAAAACCGACTAGTGCAGAGTATGTATATGCCATGGCAGAATTATTACAGTCTTCGTCTACTACGCGACTACCAGAAATTATTGCAGATATGGTGAAAGGCCCTATAAGAACAGGATCTGTTCCACTACAGGTCATCGAATCTCCATATAAAACTATCATACATGATGCAAATAAAATAGAAGATGTCTGATAGATTTATTCTAATGTTTACATAACCCATCACATAGTGCATAATCCTCCCAGGTCTTCAAGTGATGAAAGGTAATTGCCTCTTCCGCTGAATCCGTATTTTTATTATATTGATCTGTGTGAAACTGCGGATGATCCACCATCTTCATACCTGATAATTTTTTCATCCACATTCCTAGACAAATATCAGCACAATAGTGGTAAATGACATCCGTATTTGTGCGTGGTTTTAAATATTCACATAGTTCCTTATATACAGGATACGAGATGATCGTTCCTGCTCCACCTGACATGTAGAGGCCCCAGACCATGTGTTTAATATGATCTAGTTCTTTACCAATGCAGATCTTTTGAGTCGGATCATAGGATGACAATAGGTTTAACACACGGTCATGAAACACGAACGTATCATCATCAATGAGAAAGAACCAATCGTAGGTTAAATCACTATTACGAAAGAAATCCACAAATTTATAAGGTAATGAATTATAATCATCGCCTGCACCCCATGAAAAAATACGTTTTTCTGTATCCATGGTATGACCCAAGTAATAAATATCATTGCGATCCACAGAGGAAAGCATGGTTTTCGCCTGCCATTCAACACGAGTATTCATGTATTTTTCACATGTGAGAATAATATAGGCAATCTTCATAATAGGATAGGTAATCTAGGTATCTTATTAGAATATTTCTTTATGTTAGATTTTGAGATAAGCCCTGTCTCAAAGAGGTTGTTGTATACCCTTGTTCCTTCAAGATTAATGTGCATGAGTTTCCATTTTTTTGGCACTATTCTCTTTTTTGGTCTTTGCCCACTTCTTGTACATATGGCACCACTGCACAAAATAGGAGGATTGCAACATTTCAATCGCTAACGCGTGAAGATCTTTTTCTTCAGGGGTAAGCGAGGTATAGAACTCGTCGAAATCGGCAGGTAGAGGGGCTGGTTTAGGAGGGGCGTAGCGAAGCATAGTCTATGTGCTTTTATGTATGTAATAAACTATATCAATTTTATGGATTAATGTGGGCGTTGTACGATATGTTGTCTGCGTCGTGTTAAATGAGGAGGTGCTAATCGATGTCTTCTAGGTGCATGTTTTTTGGTATGTGATACAGAAGTCATGACACGATTCTGAAATTCAGCACTCTGTTTAGGCGAAGCACTCTGTTTATGCGAAGCACTCTGTTTATGCGAAGTACTCTGTTTATGCGAAGCACTCTGTTTATGCGAAGCACTCTGTTTATGCGAAGTACTCTGTTTATGCGAAGCACTCTGTTTATGCGAAGCAGATCCATTTTTTGTAAACATGTTGTTCACCCATTCATCATGTATTCCATAATAATCATATGCTTCTTTTAAATTTTGTATGGACATATAATCATACATATCCATATCTCTTATGTTATGTTTTTCTAAAAAGATGTTATAATAACTTAATAGCATAATATATCGTCTCTCCATAAGGGGATGATCTTGAATAAATAATTTATATCTATCAAGATGTCCTCCATATTGTCTACCTTTTTGTACAAATTCTTTCATTGTTTTTCGGGCTTTTTCAAACTTACCTATTGCATTTACTGCAGCATTAACTGAACTTTGTGCACCGCGTATAGCTTCCTCCACTTCGGATGCATTCAACCTACCTCGTTTAGCCCTGCGTTGTATTCGTTCAATATCTCCAGCGGCCACCTTCTCAGCCATTGCAGCCTCATTTTTAGCTTTTTTTACTTCCTCTTCAAGCATATGGTACTCGCGTGTAGTTTTACTCTTTTCCGCTCGTTGTTTTGCTTCAAGTTCTAGTTGTGCTTTAATTGCAGCTGCATTCTCAGGATTAGGCCGTGCAATGTTGCGTATGAATGCATCTGTTACTTTATCTCTAGGAATTCTTGATATAAATCGAATATAGGATACATATTTATAGACATTGCCTGCATGTATTAATGATATTCCTTTGTTTTGTTGAATTTCTTGTATACAACTATTAATAACTTCAATAATAGGTTCAACATTATTTTCTTTAACTTTCTGGGCTCTTTCTTCAAAATATTTTTCCGTGGGTTTTTGTTTTTTAAAAACTGGTTTACAATCATATGTATCAGTCTTATAATAGTGATTAATATTTTCGAATATTGCTATTATTTTTGTATCATTAGGTATATATGCCCCTTTGTTATTGTTGGCAATAACACTAATATTACTTTTTGATTGATTACAACATTTATGAGCCCATAAATACTCTAATGATGCTCTCTCTCTCATAGACTGTGATTTTGCAGTATTAAATAATTCAACATCATTAATAAGTCCAATATGAAATAGGGCATCTGATACTGGTAATACATGTTCACATTCAGAAGATTGTATGGTAGTATGTCTAGATACACTACTTGCATTAGAAGCATCAGAAGCGTTAATTGCATCTTTGGACTTTAGTAATAAATTACATAAATAACATTTGGTATTGGCAACTTTTGCTGCAGTACATTGCCTTGTAGGACTAACCCCCTCTAATATTAAACGTGATGCCTTTCCAGTTGGTGCACCGAAAAATTCTCTACAAAATGTAGTATATTCCTGGAGCTCATCCGCTTGTTTTAATCCATTTATAGATTTTACCATATGATTTGTAATATGATTTATAATTTTTTCTGCATCTGATGTAGTAAATACCTTATCTTTTACATTGTTCTGAATAAATGTAGTAAATGCATCAATTAAATATTTACCTAGAAATGTATCTACATGTGGTGCATTGGCTGGGGATAACCAATATATTATATTATCAACCAGATCATTATGTGATATATTTGGTAATATACCAGTACTTAGTTCTTCTATCATTGCTTGAGCATGCTGATAAGGAGGCACTTTCGGTTTATTACTCATAGAAGCTAATGCCGCCATCTCTACTATACACACATAAAAAATCACCCCATATACTAGTAGATGCACTTCAAAGACAAACGAGTGCTCCAAATTAAGTCTACCGACGACATGTTACATATCCTCGAATCTAAAGGGAATCCTCAGTCAGCCTATAAAAAAGGAACCCGTATACATGTTTTCAATAAAATGCAGAAAGACTACAGCTATGTGCTAGAAGAAAATCCTGG
>Ga0114974_10003816_pt1 | contig 11327 bp, 13 predicted proteins | sample S_130206_EF_Meta_FD_87318 | JGI IMG/M metagenome (GOLD analysis project Ga0114974, IMG submission 87318) | Freshwater microbial communities from Lake Simoncouche, Canada to study carbon cycling - S_130206_EF_MetaG | ecosystem: Environmental > Aquatic > Freshwater > Lake | place: Lake...
TATACGGATTTAGTGAAATCCTTGCTTTAATCCGATCCAAAGTTCCATATTCTGTCAATCGGCGCTGGATTGTTTGGCACTACACCAATAAGAATGTGCCATCTCTAAACTTCTGGCAACGCTCGCACGAAAGTATCCTTGTTTTATGGAAATCAGACAAGGTCTTCCACAGGGATGATATTAGGGAGGCATACACGGAAGGATTCCTAAATGGTGCTGCAGGAAAAGAGCGCAAGGCAACAAAAGGTCGTTTCTCAAAAGGTGATAAGAGTACAACGTATACCGCCCACGCAAATGGAGCATTGCCGAGAGATGTCATCAAGGTCGCTGCTCTTGCTGGCGGTGCAGGTATGAATGAGCGAGTCAATCACCCTACACAGAAACCGTTGACACTATGCGATAAATTAATTCGTTCTTGTAAGCAATCTGCCACAGATGGATATGTTCTTGTCCCATTTGCAGGATCTGGAAGTGAATGTTTGGCAGCAAAAAAATTGGGATTGCCCTTTGTAGGCATTGAATTAAATCCAGAGTATGTTACTCTGATTCATCAGAGGCTTGAAGAGAAGACGCAAACTGAAGAAGTTGTTCCTCCGTCTGAATCTCTGTCAGCGAATCCTTAACATCCGAATAATTAAACCACATCCCCTCAGAACTCTCTCCTGCCTTATTCCCCTGATTTGTAATTTTTTTCTCAGAAATCAGGCGACTGCATGTCTTTCTATCCATGCCCCAAAACATAACACGCTCGTAATCAATGCCACATAGAAGAAGCATATCCCATTTGTGCTTATCCTCTACATGTTGCCATTTATAGTCGTCTTCCCCCCAATGCCCTGATGATTTTTGCTCCACAAATATATTCTTTGTATCTACTTTTATCAAATGATCGTATCCAGTCTCCTCCTTACCCTTTCCCCTCTTCTGTAGATTCTTGAACCGAAATCGTGCATACTGTTCAAGTGTTGTTCCCATCTTTGGACCTCCACCAATCGCAATAAATTTCTTGATGCCTTCAGGCGCATTCTTCTTTTCATACCGCTGAAGCTGTGTTGGCTTCTCCTTTCCAGAAATAGACTTCCAGAAATTATCAATCTCTGTTATGGAGGACATGCTGTTTTTGGTCTTACCTACGTTCATTGCTGTTTCAAATTTTGTGAATATGCGCAGCGTTGTAGCGGTCGCGTATGTATTTATGCAAAGGGTGTTTTCTACTGTAAAGTATATATCCTTGCGTCATATAGTACATGCTATATATTATTTAGTAGTCATTTTATGATACACTAAATAATATTTAATTTTTATAGAAATATAATACAAATAACACATAATGCGTTTAGTTGGAGTAAGCCAAGCCACCCATGCCAGACATGATGCGCAGAACGTTGTAGTTCGTGGCGTACACGCGGACCGTGGACGACAGGTTGGTGCCAACAGCGTTGTTCGAGACCGTCAACAACAGGGTCGTGTTGTCGATACGCGACAAGTTGCACGTGCCCGACGGCTGGTGCTGCTCAGGCTGCAGAGCGAACGAGTACACGTTGATGCCGACAGCGGGGATGTTGGTGTGGTGCTGGAACGGCTGGACCCAGTTGAAGTAGTTGCCGTCGCGAACCTGGAAGCGGTCGTGGCCGTTGAGCTGCAACAGGGCCGTGATCGTGGGGTTCTTGCCAGCCATGCCTTCCACGCGGGTGACGGAGTAACCAGACTCCAAGACGGAGCGGTCCCACCAGTCCGAGTAGTTGAACGGCTGTTGGCCCTTCCACGGGTTGATGATCGAGTCATCGCACGACACGTATGAGTCGCGCTGGACGACCCACACCAACTCCTTGCACGGGTGGTTGAAGTTCAACTTCAACTTGTTGGCCGACGAGGTGATGGACTCACCGCCAGTGAACTGGAGGACGTCAATCAAGTACTCGTGCGACACCTGGGCGAACTTACGACGCTCATCCGTGTCCAAGTAGATGTAGTCCACGTACAACGAGGCGGCGGCCAAACCGCATTGGCCGACACGGTTGCGAATGGCGTGGGCATCCGACGAGTTCGAGTAGTCCCAGCACAAGTTGTTCAACGAGTTGAACTCCAAGTTGATGCGGACCTCGTGGTACTGCAGGGCGATGAGCGGCAGAGCCAACCCAGGGTTGCGGCAGAACCAGAACTGCAACGGGATGTACAGGGTGTACATCGGGGCGCACGACGTGATGACCTCCGAGGTCAACGGTTCGCCGCCATAGCAGTCGTTGTCGCATGACGAGCCGCCCTGGTAGAGCAAGTTCGTCAACTCGGGGACGTTGCCGACCATCTTGGCATAGCCAGCCTGCTTGCCGGCCTCCTGGGTCAGTTCGTTCCAGATGTGCATCCAGTCACCGTACTGCTTGTCGATGCGCTGGCCACCAATTTCGATTTCGACGTAGTCGATCAAGTTGTGACCGATCCAGTTCAACCAGCGGAACTGAGCGCCAGAGCCGTCCGAGGTCTGCAGAGCGACCTGGGGCAACGTGGCCTGCAAGTACATGCGGTGGATCAAGTCACCGTTACGTTGGATCGTGCACGTAACCTTCTTGCCGAAGTTCGGGGCACCGTTAAACGGGTTCTCGATGGACTCCATGGCGAAGTTGGTGTGACGACGGTAAACAACCTTAAAAACAGGAGTTACCCTTCCTTTCGGAAAATTTAGAAGCTGCGAATACACAATATCGCATTACACTCATAAGAGTGCCGTCGTACTTCAGGGATTGGACTATAACTTAAGCTCTTAGTACAATTAAGTACTTCAAGCCCACTACCATTTAGTCTCTGAACTGCATTCATGCTGACTTAAGATAATCATATGCTTTATTTAGTTTTTCTTCATCAGATAATGTTTTAGAAGTGAAATATTTTGTAGGAAGTATGGGATGATTAATAACGCTGTATCCTGCTGATTGATATTGTGCAGGTCGTGCTTTTACATAAACGATATACATTGGTAATTCAGCATGTGTTTTCTTATGCGCTTTAGATAAGGATAACTTATGTTCAAGAGTAAGTTCTTTTCCATAAAAATGATGGTTTACTCCACGTTTTGCATCGGATATTGCTAATTTAGCACTATCGGATCGTGGCTTTCCAAAATTATGGTTCTTTTCTCCTAATTTAGCGTCACGCATACGTTGTTTAGACGCATCACTATGTTTTCCTTTATCGCCACCTGTTCGGATATTATATCCATTTGGCTCCAATGTATTATATAAATCAATAAATTTTGATTCATATTCGTCTAATTTATCATTATTAATCATCAATACTATTTCAAACTTCATGTTATCTTTGCCATATTTACGTATCGCATTTTCAAGTACGATACAACTATTTGAAAGTTTACAATGTTCATTAAAACGTTTTTGATAATTACGTTCTGTTTGACCAATGTATCGTTTCCCAGATGGCGAAGTGATACAATAAATGTATCCCATTACTGTTATAAAGCATATTTATCTTAAGTAGTTTAGAACTTGGCTGCGGATTGCCCATTTCGATGTAGTATCTCATTTTTAACATTGTTACCGTACCTGAGGTATGTTCTCAGCCATCATCTCTTTTCAAAAATGACTTGGTAGTTAAAACTTTAGGGTGTTCCCGCAATTTGATAATGTTGCAATTCGTTTATAAACAAATCACTAGCGACTGTGGGCTATTCTATTTAAAGAGTAGTTGGCTCCACTAACAGACTTTATCAGATGATTATGCCAATTCTCATCTGCTGATCACTTTTCAACCCCTTTTAATATGTTGAGGTGATTTGAGGGTTGCCAGTCAGGTAAACGTCCTGGGCCCCGTAGGCTACGAGTTGCATCAATCCGCCCCCTGTCATCTGTTTCTATACCCTCTACAAACAAAATAATTTTGGGAAACGTCATTTTTTTCAAAAATTTTGATATGTCGGAAAGTTTCCAAAATACCGGAAGAAGACATTCTTAAGTGTGAAGTAATAACATATCATTCAGTAAATCGTATGCTTTACAATAATACATAACATATTTAATAAATAGTATAGACTATATTACAAGTTGTACCGGACAATTTATATAAATAAAATTTGATGAGCCCTAAAAGTAGAAGAAGGTCAGAAATGACTGAAGAGAAACCAAAATATATTCGCAAAAAATGCGAGCATGGTAGATATTCCTTTCAATGTAAAGATTGTAAGGGTGCGTCTATTTGTATTCACAATAATTACAAAAGTATTTGTAAACAATGTGATGGTAAAGGATTATGTATTCACAAACGTATCAAACAACATTGCACAGAATGCCACGGGGTCAGTATTTGTGAACATGATAAACGACGAAGTCGCTGTGTGGAATGCAAAGGAGAAAGTATGTGTTGGCATGATAAATTGAAAAGTCGGTGCGTAGAATGTGGTGGTTCAGAACTATGTGAACATCATATACGAAAAGAGTACTGTATAGATTGCGGAGGAAATCGTATTTGCAAACACAATCTTCGAAAAAGTCGATGTACCGAATGCAATGGAAATGAAATATGTATTCATCAACATAATAAATACTGTTGTGTGCAATGTCACGGCAATAACATATGCGAACACAACAAAATACGATGCCAATGCATAGATTGCGGAGGAAAACGTACATGCGAACATAAAAAACGAACCTCCACATGCATCACATGTACCCCATCCAGTGCCTGTCAAAACTGCCTCGCCATCTCCATCATCGGTTCCAAATGGAAACCCCACTGTTTCCGCTGTCACTGTGTTCTAAACCCTGACGCAAACATCCCCAGAAAATTCATGTTAAAAGAGCATTATGTTCGCGATGCCCTTCAGGCCCACTTTGGAGAAGAGCTGACCATGATTTGTAATAAGCAGGTGGAAGGTGGATGTTCGAAACGCCGGCCCGATATTTTCATTGACTGCGGGTCGCACTGTCTGATGATCGAAGTGGATGAACATCGCCATATAAATTATTCCTGTGAAGAAAAACGTATGGTGGAACTGTATGAAGACATTGGTTTTCGAAAGATTGTCTTCATACGATTTAAAGCGGCCAAAGGCCGCGGCATCCCATAGGGACATAATCCTGATGCCTATGAAACGGAGGAGGCCTACTATGATTCGCCTTTTCACTATACCGACTCGGGTGTTGTTCATTTGGATGAAGAGGAGCTGGAACGTCGTGTTGCACAGTTAATCAATTGTATTAATTTACATAAAAGCGTGGAACCTGCTGAGCAGCTCACGATAGAGTATTTATTTTATGGGTTAGTATACAAGTGCGTTTAAATACCAATCTATGTTTTTACTACGGTACTACAATGTATGCCATAAGCCCTACCTAAAACGATAGTATAACATACCAAGTAAGTGTCTATGAACGACAGCGCATTCTTTAAAGTAAAAAGTTCTAAGAGAAGCAATGCAGAAGCGCGCACAACGCTTGATGCAATTCATCATCAAAAAGTGCAGAACATGATGGAACAAAAAGACAACATTAAAGACATGAAAGATGAGTTGGATAATCTTAGAAGAAAAATCCGTGAGGCCACCACTGACATGGAAATCTGGCGTTTGGAGCGAGATGCAGAAGCGTTAGAAAAGCGAATGAAAACAATCGAGGATGGATCCGATTTGATGGACTATTATCTTCGGTCAGGCGATATTTTATACAATTACTACGATATTCAAGATCAAATCCAGAAAGGTACACAAAACTTTAGTGCAAATAAGGCCAAACCTGGTTCTATCTTGGCAATTTTGGAAGAGGTGGCCCAAGATGAAGAACAGGATGATGCATACAAGACATCGATGTTGGGATCAGCAAATAAGGGGTTGCAACGCAATCAACTTCTCAACGATTATTTGCAGTTAGAGGATCCCTCTATGGCCAGGAACACAGCCGACGAATACGATGATCCCTGGACATTGTGTGAACGGTGTGGAAATGAAATGATTATGTGTCTAAATGAAGCCAATCTGACATGTTCCAAGTGCGGACATCAGGAATTCATTTTGGTAGACAGTGATAAGCCATCCTACAAGGATCCGCCTCGCGAAGTGTCCTATTATGCCTATAAGAAGATTAATCATTTTAATGAGTGGTTAGCGCAATTCCAAGCCAAGGAAAGCACAGAAATTCCCGCCGATATTTATGATACGATTTTGGTTCAACTGAAAAAGGAGCGAATTACGAACATGTCCTCACTAAAGCCCACCAAGTTGCGCGAAATTCTGCGAAAGATGAAATGCTCCAAATATTATGAACATATTCCGCATATTATTAATCGTCTCAATGGGCAAAATGCCCCGTTTATGTCCCGCGAGGATGAAGAGAAGTTGCGACACATGTTTCGCGAGATTCAACCATCCTTTAAGAAACATTGTCCAAAAGGACGACGTAATTTTTTGTCATATGGATACGTGCTGTATAAATTCTGCGAACTGTTGGAGATGGATGAGTATTTGGCATGTTTTCCTCTTCTCAAAAATCGCGATAAACTGTATTTGCAGGATAAGACGTGGCAACGCATATGTCAAGACCAAAAATGGGCATATATACGAACGGTTTAATGCACGTATTCAAAGTATAATTTTAGTATACTAATAAAAATAAATGTAGCACTATCATTTGCTCTACATTTATTTTATATAAAATCCAACCCCTTAGAAAGATGGCCTCCCAGCTTCTCTACCAATTGGCAACGCATACAGCGGTTCCCCTTTTGTCCTCCAGTATATCTCGTCTTTACACCTATTGGTATACCCCTTCAGAAACTTCTGTACGAGCTGAAACATGCCCCACTAATGCAGAGCAAGAACTGGATGCCATTCACATGGATCGGCTGTTAAAATGGATGCATATTATTTTTGACAGTGATGCACATAGTAATGCACACAGTGCATTAACACCTGGTCAAGAATCGCACAAAGAATACAAGAAAGAACTGTATAGCATATATGTGGGGATTGTATCGGATTACAAACAATATCAGCAATGGAAACACTATAACCACACACTTTGGTTAATGTCCTCGTATCGTAAAAAAAATACAAAGGCACTCGCTAGCAAGATTCTAGGTGATATTAAATCCTTTCATGATGGATTGCAGATGTTTGCGCTTCTTTCCAAGTCCTAAAGCACATACCCTATACTATATATACTGTGATTTTCTAAAAGTGCTATGTCCTATTTATTACAGCATCTCACCTTTTTAGAACAGCGCATGCGAACCATTCGGCACCTCCCCAGTGCATTTGAGTATTATGCAGCGAAGCAGATGACGCTTTTCCATAAAATACCATTTTATGTTTATCAGGATATTTCACCTGTTCAAAAGCAACGATTTGGATTCCCTCTTCAGGATAAAGGAGTAGATTTAGCGGATGAACACTTTACGCACATCGCACAAGTGAAATATTATGGGCATGGTAAAATGATTCACTATGGAGCCCTTTCTACCTTCTTGGGTACCCCTATTCTGGTGGGCAAACGAAATCTTCCTATGACGCTGATTCGAACACGGCATTCTGTACTGCACCCAGAACTGCAAAATATTGTAGACCGACGCGATATTACCGATTTCAAACTGTGCTCGACAGAGTTTCTGGGGGAGATGCTTTAATTATGTACGCATCCATCCCATAATAGCACTACTATACGGATTTACAGTGCGTATTCCATTTCTTGCCGAGGTGTTTTGCTCGGCAACAATGACTGCCGACTGGTTGAGAACTTTAATGACAATGGCAACATGCCCTGATGTTTTATACATCCCAGCCTGTTTCCATATGAGTATGTCGCCTACATGTGGCGGTTGCTCTTCTGTATTTGCAATATAGCTGAAGGGATGCTGTAAAGATAGGATATCCATTGCGTGATACATGTAAGGAATGTAGACACGATAGGCATGCATATACCATCTTTTTACGAATTCGATCGATTGATCGCCTATTGGTTTTAGGACGCTGTGTTTATTGACATAGGTACTATCATCGTAGATAGGTATCCCGTATGGAGCATAGCCTTTGATATGGCGCATCTGATAGTAGTGGGGGAAAGGAGTGGCTCCGGCATCGCTTTGAATACCAATCGCAAAACCACGACTTAAAATACATATGTTCTATATATGTAGATGAGTTGTAAGTCTAATAGTAAAACACTATGCGGTAATATGGTATGTTCTGTATGTGCTCCTCGATCATTTGCAACGCACCCTAAATCAAAATATTGGAGTAATAAAAATGATATAGGACCTGAATATGTAATGAAATTTAGTAATAAAAAATATTTATTTGAATGTGAAGATTGTAATCATGATATTGCGATGCAGATTGGAAATATATCAAATGGACAATGGTGTGCATATTGCAATAAACACACTTTATGTGAAGATAAAAATTGCTTATTTTGTTTTCAGAAATCATTTGCATCTCACGCTATGGCATCACAGTGGTCCTCTAAAAATGAAATGACTTCACGTCAAGTAACACGCAGTTCTGAGAAAAAATGTTGGTTTGATTGTTCTACCTGTAATCATTCATTTCAAACAGTACTCTTCAGTATAAATAAAGATAGATATTGTCCTTATTGTACAAGTCAAGCGCTATGCGAAAGTGATGACTGTAAAGTATGTTTTGAAAAATCATGTGCATCACATTTTATAAAGGATGCATGGTCTCCTCTTAATGAGAAAACTCCACGACAAATGTTTTTACAATCCAATAAAAAAGCAAAATTTTGCTGTTTGGTTTGTAAACATGATTATGAAACTACCATTACACATTTTTACAATCGTAATGGATCATGCCCTTATTGTTCGAATAAATATTTATGCGATAACACATCGTGCTCGGCATGTTTTCAAAAATCGTTTGCATCCCATCCACAGATTCATTGTTGGAGCGCAAAAAATACAGTGAATCCGCGAAGTGTCTTCAAAGGGTCTGAAAAGCGCGGTACATTTGACTGTGATGTATGCCATTCGGAGTTTGAGGCAAAATTGTATAATGTTCTCACTGGGTATTGGTGCCCTTTTTGCAAGAATAAAACAGAGGCCAAAATGGCCCGTTTTCTACAGAAGATGTATCCTGAATGTAAGACACAAGAACGATTTGATTGGTGTCGATTCTCTAAAACAAATAATATTATGCCATTTGATTTTATGGTAGGAGATGTATTGATTGAACTAGATGGAGAACAACATTTTACACAGATATCGAATTGGGATACTCCTGAAAGTGTTCAGGCCAAAGATGTAGAAAAGATTCAGAAAGCAGTAAAAGAAGGATATTCAGTTATTCATTTATTGCAACGGGATGTATGGAATGATACATATGATTGGAAGAAGGTTCTCCAAGCTACGATGGAGGAATTAGAAGGTTCTCCGCCACAGTGTATTTTTTTACAAAAAGATACTTGTACTGAGTATAAGTCTCATATAATACAGTTAGGAGATTCGATTATGTTTTCTTTGAAACATCCAGAATAAAAAACTGAAGGTTTGATATTTTGGAGATTTTTGAGAAGTTCTAAAGGAGGGGGTACATCGGTGTATTTTACACCGACATGTGCTGAGTGTTATGATTTTACAAAATGGGTGATTTGTAATGTAAAACCTTACATAGGGAATCCGACCAAGCGAAAACCGATTCCGAGCCCTGCGCCCTGTCTTGATGTAACTCCGACCGAGGGCGACACTGCATCTAACACGGCAAAAACGACGGCAGCCAAGACAGCCAACGTGGCAACCTCGTCCAACGGCAACGAGCGTTTCGGGATAAAGATCGCAGCAGCGGCGATCACGAGACCTTCGATCAAATATTTAATGACGCGGTTGATGATTTCAGCGAATCCGTAACCAGACATGTTTCTATAATCAAACCTAAGAAAAAAACTCACACACGATGCACTAAATCCGAGTCTAAAGCATACATAAGATTCAACTCGTAGAGATGAGCAATAAACAAGAACCCGTAGAAGACTTTCTCGACGAAGACACCGAAATCCCTGGTCAACGATACGTCCTATTGAGCTTTCTCAGTCCGGAGAAAGTGCTCGATAAAAAGGAATTGTTCTTCTTTCAAAAGTTCCTGCATGCATATGAAGTGGATTGGAAGGTGAAGAACTTGGAGAAGTATTTGGTGGAAACCGTAAAAGGAATCAATGCGGAGTTGGACGAGAAAGTCAAGGAGCTCGAGAAAAATGACCAATTTGACAGTGCCGCGATTTGCCGTAAGAACCGCTTGCCGATTGACAACATCATGTCAAGTTACACCGACTTTGTTCAGAAGAACAAGAATGACCTGAACAAGACCAAGATTGTCGAAGCCTATGATGATTTTATGTACACGCACAAGACGAAGTTGGAAGAACAGTTTCATGTGGCAAACGATTGCCATACGACAATGCGCGGTGTCAAAGTTCGGGGTGTATACAACACTACGAAGGAGGCTGAGCTGAAGGCAAAGAAGTTGCAGAACAAGGACAAATACCATAACATCTTTATGGGCGAAGTTGGCAAGTGGACGCCGTGGGATCCGTCTCCGCATGAAGTGCAGGACCAGGATTACAACAACGATCAGCTCAACACGCTCATGAAGAAGTACAAGGAGAACGAGGACAACCGTGAGCAATTCTTTGATGAGCGTGCTAAGGGTGCCAAGGGATCTAAGCAGGTGTTTGGGGGAGCGAGTGGCGATGCTTCCGCCGCAGGTGGCCAGTTTGACAGCATGTTCGGCGGATCGGGTGATTTGGCGCATCAACGCAAAGTAGGAAACTCCATTGAGCGCGTTGCAAATGATGACAGCGATACCCGTGGCAATGTGGTTGTAATCCCCAGTGGTTCTTCGGAGGAGAAGAGCGAATAATCACACGTATAAAAAAGCCTACTTAAAATAGAAAGAGATACATATCTTTAATGGAAAATATACAATTTATCATTAAAGATTATCACGTAGACGTATTGGGGATTGGAAACATTTTAAAATGTCTGATTTCCTCATTGAGCGTCAATCCTGATACCGTAATTAAATGCGAACCATCGTACATGTATGGTGCATACGATACCATTTTGGACGATCGATTTATTTATAAACCAGAACAACCTCAAAAAAAAGAGCTTGTCAAAGTGTATACTTGTCGATTATTGATTCTTAGATCAGAAGAAGCCTTGCAAGATACGCTTCCCAATGAGGAATGGTATATGAATGGATTGGCCAATCATCGTTTTAATTCGTATCTTTCTTTGACAAAGCGTATTGATTGGAATTATGATGCTAGCAAAATTCATGAAACCGTGAAACAGCGCATCTTTCATATAATTGATCA
>Ga0114974_10003817_pt1 | contig 11326 bp, 9 predicted proteins | sample S_130206_EF_Meta_FD_87318 | JGI IMG/M metagenome (GOLD analysis project Ga0114974, IMG submission 87318) | Freshwater microbial communities from Lake Simoncouche, Canada to study carbon cycling - S_130206_EF_MetaG | ecosystem: Environmental > Aquatic > Freshwater > Lake | place: Lake...
CAAGATAAACTGCGGCTATTGATTTATAGGAGGTTTTACCGTGTCAGGCCATTCCAAGTGGGCAACGACTAAGCACAAGAAAGCCGTGATTGATTCCCGGCGTGCGAAGAACTTTGCAAAGTTGATTAAAGGAATTGAAGTTGCGGCTCGTAACGGTGGCGCGGACATAACAGGAAACCCGACGCTATTTGATGCGATCGCAAAAGCCAAAAAGAATTCGATGCCAGCAGACAACATTGAACGCGCAGTAAAACGGGGCGCAGGTCTGGAATCTGGTGGTGCCGATTGGCAAACAATTATGTATGAAGGTTACGGTCCAAATGGTGTGGCCTTGATGATTGAATGTTTATCTGACAATCGCAATCGTGCGGCTTCAGAAGTGCGCGTTGCTGTAACTCGCAACGGTGGCTCAATGGCCGACCCTGGTTCGGTTTCGTACATGTTCAATCGCAAAGGCGTAGTTCTAGTTTCAAAGGCATCTGGAATCACCGAAGATAAGATTTTGGAACACGTATTAGATGCGGGCGCTGAAGATGTGACCGATCTCGGTGAATCATTCGAAATCGTGAGCGAACCAAGTGATCTGGTCGCAGTTCGAACTGCACTACAGAGCGCTGGAATAGATTATGAATCTGCGGATACATCTTTTCTTCCCTCAGTATCCGTACCGCTAGATGCCGAAGGTGCAGCTAAAGTTTTCGCTCTGATTGATGCCATCGAAGAGTTGGATGACGTGCAGAACGTCTTTGGAAACTTTGATGTATCAGATGAGGTAATGGCTAGCCTTTAATATGCGCGTTCTCGGGGTCGATCCAGGTTTAACAAGATGCGGCCTCGGAATTGTCGAAAATGGTTCTGCGCAAAAATTAATCATGGTCGGCGTTGGCGTAATTAAAACTCCTGCAGATATGGAACTTGCACACAGATTGTTAGAACTCGAGAAGCAATTACTAGTTTGGATTAAAGAATTTAAACCCGATGTGATTGCCGTCGAAAGAGTCTTTTCGCAATTGAATATTCGCACCGCGATGTCGACCGGGCAAGCTGCGGGAGTTGCACTTTTAATTGCGGCACGAGCAGGAATTCCTGTTGCGATGCACACGCCAACCGAAGTGAAGGCCGCAGTTACTGGATCTGGGCGGGCCGATAAGAAACAAGTTGCACTTATGGTGCAGAAATTGCTATCGCTCAAAGAAATACCGAAACCCGTAGATAGCACCGATGCTTTGGCTCTTGCCATCTGTCATCATTGGCGAGGTTCTGGAAATGCACGAATCGAATTGGCTGTTGCAAAAGAGAAGGCGCGGTTAAAAAAGGTGGCGAAAAAATGATTGCCTCAGTTTCTGGAGTCGTGAAAGCGACGTCCTTAAATTCGGCTGTCATTGAAGTAGGTGGTGTCGGGCTACAAGTTGCACTGCCGGCAAGGTTTGCAGCTTCGCTAATTGTAGGAACGCATGCCGAAATTTTTACGACCTTGGTAGTTCGGGAAGATTCATTAACTCTCTTTGGATTTGACCGCGCTGATTCTCGAGATTTCTTCGATTTGTTGCAGACGGTCAGCGGTATCGGACCAAAAGTTGCGCAATCCGCACTATCAATTTATGAGCCTGAAGAATTAGCAAGCGCTATTGCGAGTGAGAATTCCGCAGCTCTTGAACGCATCCCAGGACTTGGAAAGAAAGGCGCACAGCGCACAGTTCTGGAATTGAAAGAGAAAGTTAACGATGTAATTCGAACACCGGGATCTGGCAAGGGTGCGAAATCTCATTGGCGTACCCAATTGCAAAGTGCCTTGATCGGACTTGGCTTTACTGCTCGTGATGCAGAAACAACTATCGATTCTGTAGCAACAGATCTTGGCTCAAAGATTGACGAGACAGATATTTCGCAACTTTTGAAATTAGCACTACAAAATCGTGGACGTAATTAGATATGAGTGACGAGATAAGAGTTGTGGATTCGCAATCAGATGATTTCGAGCGAGCGCAAGAACTTGCACTGCGCCCGAAAACACTTCAGGAATTTGTTGGACAAAAACGTGTAGCCAACCAATTGGACCTTTTATTATCGGCTGCAAGAAATCGAAATTCACCAGCCGATCACGTTCTGCTTTCGGGACCTCCGGGATTAGGCAAGACAACTCTTGCAATGATTATTGCCTCTGAAATGAATGCGCCAATTCGAATAACAAGTGGACCCGCAATTCAACATGCTGGTGACTTAGCTTCGATACTTTCGTCACTCGTTGAAGGGGAAATTTTATTCTTAGATGAAATTCATCGGATGTCTCGCCCTGCCGAAGAGCTTTTGTATTTGGCTATGGAAGATTTTCGAGTCGATGTAATTGTAGGAAAGGGCGCTGGAGCAACTGCAATTCCGCTCGAACTTCCACACTTCACTTTAGTTGGCGCAACAACACGTGCGGGTCTATTACCGAGTCCGTTGCGTGATCGTTTTGGATTTACCGCACAACTAGATTTTTATGAAAACACTGAACTTTCGGTAATTGTTAAGCGAAGTGCAAGTCTGATGGGAATTGGAATAAGTGAAGAGGCAATTGCCGAACTTGGTTCCCGGTCTAGAGGAACACCACGTGTTGCTAATCGCCTACTTCGAAGAGTGCGCGACTATGCGCAAGTTCATTCAAGTGGCATGGTCGGAATTAAAGAGGCCCGAGCCGCGCTGGAGCTGTATGAGGTAGACGAAATTGGTTTAGATCGATTAGACCTAGGAGTTCTGGAAACCTTAGTAAAGCGATTTAATGGTGGCCCAGTGGGAATTTCCACCTTGGCGATGGCGATCGGTGAAGAGGCCGAGACTATTGAATCCTTAGCTGAACCTTTTCTGGTTCGAATGGGTTTCATCTCTCGCACCCCTCGTGGGCGCGTAGCTACGCCTGCGGGATTCGAACATCTGGGCCTGAAAGCCCCAATAAATTCTACGAGCCAACTCGATTTTTTCGACACACCAGCCTCTGATGCCTAGACTTGCGCCTCATGTCTGACATTAATAATTCCCAGGGCCCAAGCGCGAAATCAAAGATTGCAAAATCTTCAGGTAAATCCGCGAAATCGATTGCGATTCTTGCTGTGGCACTAATTGCCTTTAGCGCGGTTGCGGTATTTCAAGGAGCAACAAAAGTAAAATTAGGTCTCGACCTTAGAGGTGGAACCAGCGTAACTCTTACACCGCGCGCGAGTGAGGGATCAAAAGTAACAACCGAGGCAATTGATCAAGCGGTTGAAATTATTAGACAACGTGTTAACTCTCTAGGCGTTGCAGAAAGTGAAGTTGCGGCTCAGGGTTCTGGAACAAATCGTCGAATCGTTATTTCGGTACCAGGACAGACTGGTGAAAAGATTGTTCAACTAGTTGGTCAAACTGCGGAATTACGGTTTCGCCAAGTTTTAGTTGAAGGTGCTCCAAATGCAACTTCAGTTAATGCAGATCCAAAGGCAGCGACGTTACCAAATGGAGTTACTGCAGATTTGAGCGCACGTTTTGCGGCTCTAGATTGCACCAACAAAGCTAACTTGCAAGGCGGTAATACTGAATCCCCTGATGCAGCGGTAGTTTCCTGTGATCGTGGTGGAACTGCAAAATATATTCTTGCACCAGCACAAGTTCTGGGAAATATGATTTCTAAAGCCACAGCGGCAATTGATCAACAAGGCGCCGCAGGTTGGTACGTAACAGTTTCATTCAACGGCGAAGGCACAAGCAAGTTTGGCGCGTTAACAACTTCAGTCACAGGCTTAGCCGCTCCACAAAACCAAGTAGCTATCGTTCTAGATGGCTTAGTAGTTTCTGCACCGAGAATTAATGAAGCAATTAATGGTGGAAGTGCGCAAATCACTGGAAGTTTTGGCCAAGAGGAAGCATCTAACTTGGCAAATGTTTTGAAGTATGGCGCGTTGCCATTGGCGTTCGATCAAGGCGAAGTTCTACAAGTTTCTCCAACGCTAGGTTCAGATCAACTTCACGCGGGCTTACTTGCCGGACTTCTTGGATTCATCTTGGTATTCCTCTACTCATTCCTCTACTACAAGGGGCTAGGAATTGTGACGGTTGCTTCGCTCGTTATTGCTGCGGCCATTGCCTATCTTTCATTCCTACTTCTTGGTGAGTGGATTGGCTTTACGCTGACTCTTGCAGGAATTGCCGGTGCGATTGTTGCAGTGGGTATTACCGCAGACTCATTTGTTGTTTATTTCGAACGCTTGCGAGATGAAGTTCGTGAAGGACGTTCACTCCGATCAGCAGTTGAAACTGGCTGGGTTAAAGCACGCCACACAATCATTGTTGCCGACACGGTTTCATTGATTGCGGCAGTGTTGCTTTACTTCTTCGCAGTTGGTGGCGTTCGAGGATTCGCTTTCACCCTTGGACTAACAACCGTAATTGACCTAGTAGTCGTCTTTGCCTTTACCCATCCATTTGTTGCACTGCTGGCCCGTTCTAAGTTCTTTGCGAATGGCCATAACTTGTCAGGTTTCTCAGCGAAGAGTTTGGGAATGAAAATTAAAACAGATGTCACAGAAAACTTGAAGGGTTAATCAGATGAGCACACTTTCAGGCATTGGTGGCCGGTTATATCGCGGCGAAACCTCAATTGATTTCATTGGTAAGCGCCGTCGCTGGTATGGCATTTCTGGAATCGTAATTATTCTTTCAGCGATTGTCTTGGGAACACAGGGACTACACCTAGGTATCGAATTTAAAGGTGGCTCTGAATTCTCAATCACGAAAGTAGGAGCAACTGTTGAAGATGGACGTGCTGCTATTGCGAAAGCTGGTGTATCTGGCGAGAGCGTTGTTCAGAAAGTTGGAAATGATCGAATCCGTATTCAAACCGGAGCGCTGGATTCATTTGCTTCAGTAAAGCAATCTTTGGCGGATACTTTTGGTGTGAACATCAATGACATAGACACTCAAATCATTGGCCCATCTTGGGGTAAGGAAATTACCAAGAAAGCACTTTATGGCCTGATCGGATTCATTCTGGTCGTAATGCTCTTCTTAACTATGGCCTTTGAACCGAAGATGGCAATCGCGGCAATTATTGCAACGATTCACGACGTCTTTATTACTGTTGGAATCTATGCACTAGTTGGCTTCGATGTAACGCCGGCTACGGTTATTGGTTTCTTGACTATTCTCGGTTATTCGCTTTACGACACTGTTGTGGTTTTCGACAAGGTTCGTGAAAACACAAAATCAATTACAAGTACCGGAAAGATTACTTACTCGGCTGCGGCTAACTTGGCTGTTAATCAGACTTTGGTTCGTTCGTTCAATACTTCGCTTATCGCACTTTTGCCAGTGGCATCCATCCTCTTTGTTGGCGCAGGCTTGCTAGGAGCAGGAACGCTAAAAGATCTTTCACTTGCGCTATTCGTCGGACTTGCAACTGGAACATACTCTTCAATTTTCATCGCAACTCCAATCCTGGCTCAACTACGTGAACGCGAACCAGCGATGCGCGCACTTGCCAAGCGAGTTGCACAACATGCTCCAGGTGCTGTTACCGCAGAAGCTAAGGGAGCAATCGCTGCGAGCGATACCGGTTCAGATAATAAAAATTCTTGGGCACGCGGTCCACGTAATCAACCCAAGCGCAAGCGTCGCTAATCTTTCGTAGAACCTTCTAGTTCTAACTAATTAGTTAAGATAGAACCATGAATCCGGTTCTAGATGATTTAGCGAAGTCTCTTCTCGCGCATCATCCTGGCACTTCTCTCTCCGAACTTGAACGCGCATACGACATTGCGGCGGATGCACATGAAGGACAACTGCGAAAATCGGGGGAGCCCTATATAACTCATCCACTTGCGGTCTCTGAAATCTTGGCAGAAATCGGTTTGGATTTAGAAACAATAATTGCAGCGCTACTTCACGACACGGTTGAGGACACGAAGTATTCACTCGCCGCCCTGATGAAAGATTTTGGCAAGGAAGTCGCGAATTTAGTTGATGGTGTAACCAAATTAGATAAATTGAACTACGGCCCAACTGCTGAAGCTGAAACCCTACGCAAAATGGTTATTGCAATGTCGCGTGATATTCGAGTGCTTGTCATTAAGTTGGCAGACCGATTACATAATGCGCGAACTTGGCAGTATGTCGAGGTTGAATCAGCCCAGCGCAAGGCTCGTGAAACTTTAGATATCTATGCCCCGCTAGCCAACCGGCTGGGTATGAGCGCAATCAAATGGGAACTTGAAGACTTGTCTTTTAAAACTTTAGAGCCAAAGATTTATGAGGAGATTGAGCGTCTGGTTCAAGAACGAAACCCGGCTCGAGAAGCAATAACGACTGATGTTCTGCAATTGGTAGCTAAAGATCTGAATGCAGATGGCATAACGGCAAAAGTTTTGGGCCGACAGAAGCATCTTTACAGCGTCTATCAAAAAATGGTAATTCGTGGCCGTGATTTCAATGAGATTTATGATTTAGTTGGAATTCGTGTTCTGGTTGAAAGTGTTCGAGATTGCTACGCAGTTCTTGGTGCAATCCACGCAAGATGGAGTCCAATCCCAGGACGTTTCAAGGATTACATCGCGATGCCAAAATTTAATCTCTACCAGTCACTTCACACGACAGTAATTGGTCCGAATGGAAAAGCAGTTGAAATCCAGATTAGAACTTTCGACATGCACGCCCGTGCAGAATATGGAATTGCTGCGCACTGGAAATATAAATTAGCAACAGTTGGGGATGACGCCACAAAAAAGCCCGAGATGATGTGGTTGAAGCAATTGCACGAATGGCAGCAAGAGACGGAAGATGTTGGCGAATTCTTAGATACTTTGCGCTACGACCTGCGTACTCCCGAGGTTTTCGTCTTCACACCAAAGGGAAGTGTGATTGCGCTTCCTTCTGGTTCGACACCCGTTGATTTTGCGTACTCGGTGCATACTCAAGTTGGCGACAGATGTGTTGGCGCAAAAGTGAATGGGAAGTTAGTTCCACTGGAATCTATTCTTGCAAATGGTGATGTTGTTGAAGTAGTAACAAATAAGAGTCCTAATGCCGCACCTAGTCGCGATTGGCTTAACTTTGTATCGTCTCCAAGAGCGCGTTCAAAGATAAAAGCTTGGTTCTCAAAGGAACGTAAAGAAGAAGCTATTGATGCTGGTCGTGAATCTATTGCGCGACAGATGCGCAAAGTTGGGCTTCCATTGCAGAAAATATTCGCAGGCCAAGCCTTTCTTGAACTCTCACATGATCTGCATTATCCAGATATTGAAAGTATGTATGCAGCGGTTGGTAATGGTCATATCAGTGCACAATTTGTTATCGAAAAGTTGGTCGCAAATACTGATTTGCATGAGCCAGATACTGAAGTTGAAAGCCACACGAACCCAGTGCATTCATTTGAACATGTTAGGCGCAATTCAACTGGTGTGGATGTCGAAGGCGCAGATGATGTTTTAGTTAAGTTGGCTAGATGTTGTACGCCAGTTCCCGGTGATGAAATTGTTGGCTTCATAACTAGGGGGAGCGGAGTTTCAATTCACCGCATCGACTGCATAAATGTTACTGATTTAAAGTTGAATCAAGGTGATCGGATCATTGGGGTTAAGTGGAATAATTCAGCTAAATCCGCATTCTTAGTAAATATCCAGGTTGAAGCTTTAGATAGATCTCGACTTCTTTCGGATGTAACTAGAACGCTTTCGGATCAGCATGTAAATATTTTAAATGCTTCAGTTAGTACCTCAAAGGATCGCACTGCAATCTCAAGATTTACCTTTGAAATGGCAGATGCATCACACCTAGATGCGGTTTTAAATAGCGTTAGATCTATTGAAGGTGTTTACGATGTTTATCGCGTTACCAACAATTAAGCTTTAAAGTCTGACAAACCTTTTTGTGCTTCAGCGAGCCAAACTTTTCGGGCCTCTGCTGCCTCACGTGCAGTTTTAGCCTTAGCAGTGTTGCCTGCAGCATCAGCTTTTGCAGCCTGGGATTCGTAACCCGCAATCGCATCAATAAGACCTTGTACAACGTTGTTTGCACGAGCAATCGCTGTTGGATCGGTACGACGGTTCTGCTCTTCAGTAAGAGCGTGAATTTCATCTTCAATTCGAGATAGGCGAGTATCAAGAGCGGCACGCTTGCTGCGCTCTGTCATACCAATCTTCTGCCACTGCTCCATAAGTGCACGGAAGTTCTTCTTGGCGCTCTGTAAATCGGTAATTGGAAGTATCTCTTCAAATTTAACGATTAACTCTTCGCGCTTTGCAAGATTCGTAGCCATTGTTGTCTGACGCTTATCTAAGTCAGAATTCTTTGCAGCAAAAAATTGATCTTGGGCTGCTTTGAAGCGTGCCCAAAGTTTCGCATCAACGCTCTGCTTTCCGCGGCCGGATGCTTTCCAGGCATCCATGAGTTCCTTAAATTTATGGGCGGTAGGAAGCCATTCCTTCGAAGTAGCTAGCGCTTCGGCTTGCTTAACAATTTCTTCTTTTTTGGCTGCAACTTCGTGCTGGACAGATTCCAGTGCAGCAAAGTGAGTACGTCGACGCTTATCAAACTTATTTCGTGATGATGAGAAACGCTTCCAAAGTTCAGTGTCGGTTGTCTTATCGAGACGTGGTGCGGCCTTCCATTCGTCAAGTAGAACTTTGAGGCGCTCACTAGTCGTTTTCCAGCTTTCAGAAAGTGCGAGAGATTCTGCTTCTGCGACTAACTTTTCTTTGACGATTAATGAAGCTGCGCGCTTAGCTTCGCGAACTGCGGATTCAATATCTTTACGCTCTTGATATGCCGCACGATGATCTTCAATCAAATTTGGGATTTGCTCTACGGATGCAGCGAGGGTTGCTAAATCTCCAACACCATTTAGATTTGCAACGGTATCGCGTAATTTAATAACTGCTTCTGCGGCATCTGATGGAACCATCGCACCGCTCTTAATACGGGCTGCAAGTAGTGCAACTTCTGATGCAACAGCTTCGAACTTACGAACAAAATATGCGAGCGCTTCTTCTGGGCTCTTCCCAGGATATGAACCGACTGCTTTTTCACCGGCGGGGGTTTGCACATAGACAGTGCCATCCTGATCAACGCGACCGAATTTTGAGGGATCTCCGATTAATGCAGAAGCAGCGCTTAGATTTGAATCGCCAGATGTTACGGCTTGGGCTACTTCGGTTGGGTTTACATCCATCATGGTAATACTCGCTTTCGTTGCGCGTTTGGTTTGCGGGGTTGCAAACCTTCGTTATGACTTGCTGGATTAATGCCTGATTGGTGCCGGATTAGATATGCGTGCGGGCTAAAGATACCCTTAACTATTGCAATGGCAAAAGTGCCAAAAGTGGTGAAAGCTATCTAGTTCGAATTTCGAGCGTGCAGGCGCGGGCGTAGGGGGTGAGACTTTGATTCTTGAGGTTATAGCCGCTCCATATTTTGCGACGAACTGTTGGATTTTTGCGCCAACCAAGAATTCAGAATGTTTCATCGTCGACCCAGGAATGGCTAATCCGAATTTACTGTCAGCCATAAAAACAGTCATTAACAAACATAATTTGAAACCTATTGCAACACTCGTTACCCATGGCCACCTGGATCACACTTTTTCGGTTCTACCCTTTGCAAACGAATACCGAGTTCCAACGCTAATACATACCGCTGATCGCAAATTACTGGCTGATCCATTCCGAGCTCTAACCCCCGGTGGTGAAAGCCAACAAATCATGGCTTCCTTTGGTGTTACAAAATTTGAAGAACCGGAAGTAGTCCGTGAAGTTATTGATGGTGAAAGTTTTCAAATCGCTGGTTTTGATATTGTTGTAAATCACGCTCCGGGACATACTGCTGGATCAGCTATTTTTACTGTGAATGAAGAGTTCTTGATTTCGGGAGATGTGTTGTTCGCTGGAGCAATTGGTCGAACTGATTTACCAACTGGCTCGGCTAGCGCAATGCGAAATTCCTTAATTTCAAAGATATTGCCCCTAAATGATGAATTAATAGTCCTACCCGGACACGGCGCACAAACTACAATTGGCCGAGAGCGGTTGATGAATCCATATTTGCAGAACGATTTTCTGCAATCAAAACCAGAACGGGGGGAGTGATGCGCGAACTACAAGCCCCTAAGGGCGTGAGTGAATACTTTCCGCCTCGATCCCAGTATTTTGAATTTGTTCGCGAAACTTTGATTGAATCTGCAAGAAAATCTGGGTATCAATTGATGGAGCTTCCAGTTTTTGAAGATACCGAACTCTTTAAGCGCGGTGTCGGCGAATCAACCGATGTTGTTTCGAAAGAGATGTACACATTTGAAGATCGTGGTGGAAGATCCTTAACCCTTCGCCCTGAAGGAACTGCTGGAGTTATGCGAAGTGTTATTGAAAATAAATTAGATAAATTAGCTTTGCCGATAAAGGTTTGGTATTCCGGAGCATTTTTCCGTGCAGAGCGTCCCCAGGCCGGACGCTATCGACAGTTTTATCAAGTTGGTGTTGAAGCAATTGGGTTGAATGATCCTGAAATTGATTTCGAAGTTATCGCTGTTGCGGATAGAGCGTTCAAGAAATTGGGGCTAAAGTCTTATCGCCTTGAAATAACTTCACTTGGAGATGCAAAGAGTCGAGCAAGTCATCGCAAAGATTTAGTGGCCTATATTGCGAAGTTAAAATTGGATGAAGCAACGATTGCTCGTGCTGCCTTAAATCCACTTCGGTTATTTGATGACAAGCGGGCAGAGATACAAGAGGCAATGTCTGGTGCGCCGCTCTTGTTAGATTATCTATCGACTGAGAGCGCCGAAAGTTTTGCCCGAGTACAAGAATTATTAACTGCTGCAAAAATAGCGTTCACGATTAATCCTCGGATGGTACGTGGTCTTGATTACTACACCGGTACAACATTTGAATTTGTCAGCGATAAGTTAGGTGCGCAATCTGGAATTGGCGGCGGCGGTCGTTATGACGGCTTGATGGCTGAACTTGGTGGCAGCGATTTATCGGGTATTGGTTTTGGACTCGGAGTAGATCGGGTTCTACTTGCATGCGAGGCTGAAGGGCTCTTTGATTCCACAACGAATAAATCCGAATTAGATCTCTTTGTAATTGCACTCAGTTCTACAGAGAAAGCCTTTGTCTCAAATCTGCTCAACGACCTACGTAATGCTGGGGTTGCTTGCGATATGGCCTATGGCGATCGCGCATTGAAAGGCGCAATGAAGTCGGCAGATAAGAGTGGTGCCAAATTCAGCGCGGTAATTGGTAGCGATGAAATAAAGTCCGGAACTGTTGCATTGAAAGATATGAATACTGGGGAGTCAAAAGAAGTTAGAATCTCCACCTTAAGC
>Ga0114974_10003821_pt1 | contig 11317 bp, 11 predicted proteins | sample S_130206_EF_Meta_FD_87318 | JGI IMG/M metagenome (GOLD analysis project Ga0114974, IMG submission 87318) | Freshwater microbial communities from Lake Simoncouche, Canada to study carbon cycling - S_130206_EF_MetaG | ecosystem: Environmental > Aquatic > Freshwater > Lake | place: Lake...
ATATCGATGGCAGGCGGCTATGGCAAAGAAATGACATCAACCGTTAATATCCATTTTCAAACTATCAAAACCGCAATGCAATTTCAGCAAAAATATTAGGATGTCTTTTTGCCTGCTACTGGGCTATTAGTCGCCTTACTGACATTTTCTACGCTCTTTTCAAATTGAGAAAATGAATCAGCCATCGCCGCACGAATTAAATCAAAATTTTGTAGAGCAGTATTAAAGGAAGTCTTAAATACTGAAACATAAGCTTGGCCATCCTTGGGAGCATTATTAGTGGCATCGTTCACAAAGTGAATCAGATCAGCCTTGGACTCCTCAATCATGGATTCAGCAATCTCAGCTAGTTCTTTATTGCCTTGATTGAGCACTTTTAAAAGCTTCTGATGATATTGGGTCACTTCTTTAGCGGCATCCTGCAATACTTCTGCATGAACATAATCAAAGGCACTCTTGGGGTCTTGGGTCTTGATTAAATCAGCGACCCGCTTCTGAACCAGGGCAGCTAATTCCTGAGCAGCTTGTTGATTAATTTGATTGATTGATTGCGCACTTTCCATGGCAACCGCGCCAAGCTCTTTTGTTTTCTTCATCATCTTTTGCTGCCCCTCAAGGGCATTTAAATCAAACGGACTCTTTGCCATAAAGCCTCCCCATTAGTGAATATATCTACCAATCTACTCTCGTTTTGAGAGCTTTCCATAGAGGAATACCAGTAGAGCCTTCCGATTTACGTCAATCTAGAAGGATTTCCTGAGGATCATTAATTCCACTTCAAAATCGCCCAAGCTCACTTTGCCAATCCTGGGATATTCAAGACTGAAAATGATAAAAATAGCCCCGGCCATCAGAATCGAAAAAACAATTACCACTAGCCAGTCCCGCTTTTTTTCAATTCCCATGTTGTATCCAGCAACGAGAGATCCAATAAATGACAGAATGAGAAGCGCCTGCCAAATGATCTCTGGCGGATGAAATTTACTAGCCAGTCGTTGATTTTCAGAGGCGGTGAACATATCCGATACCTTTAGAAGGATTTGGGCGGTGACTACTTTTTGTGGGTAAGCAGTATTTTCCACTATAAGCACCACAGCCTTCCAAAGTTGACTCCCAATCGCATTATGTGCAGCAACTTTTTTCTCTAGATGCATTTCAGACAAGGTGTGATTGCCTTGGTATAGATTAATACGACTATCAAGATAGTCACTGAAAAGCTCTCTCACTTTCTGTTGATCTTTGGTAGCTAATAAATCCACATACTGATAAGCCGTTCCGATGGCACTCACTTCAAGAGCAATCAGTTCGCGTCTATTATCAAAGCGTTCAAATGCGCCAGAAAATGTAAACGCAATAAGAAGTGCCAGCAAGCCAAAAATAGCAGCCAAAAATGTTTCACTTGCATCCACTTTTTTAGCACTATATTTGGAAGAGAGATGAGCGCCTATACGCCAGCCGATCTCCACCATAAAAAGCATGGCAAATAATAAAAAGCAGATCAATAAATTTGAAGAAAAAAGCAGAAGACGAAGGTTTTCGTTAAGTAACATGAGCTCTCATTAAGTGGACTGGGTAATACTCTACTAATCAAGGTGTCCCATAGTAACCAGTTCTAACTGATAACAGTAGAAGAAATGCGCTCTTGGATCAGAAATTAGGGTAAGGTGACTATAGCGCGATCTGCAGACACTAAGTCTGGCATCGGTTTCATCGTTTTAGATGTCCTTCTATCGTCCATAATGGGCGTCAAGATATTTTTTAAATATATCAAACTCTATCCAACAGTATGACGCTTATACTTTGATACCAGCATTCAGGGCATTTTGATGCAAAGCAAATAGAAACCTAAAAGAAGGGATTTCACTTGAAATATTTTGTTGGTCTTTTTACTTATTTACTTTTCAGTACAAGCGCTATGGCACAACTCGAAGTCATTATTTCAGGGGGATTTCAGGGGCCCTACAACGCAATGCTTCCTGAATTTCAGAAAATGACAGGTATTTCTGTCATCACTAAATCGGGAGCTTCCCAGGGATCAGGGCCTAAAACAATTAAAGCGCAGCTTGCTAATGGTGTTACAGCAGATATTGTCATCATGTCTCGGGAAGGCTTGGCTGAGCTGATGACAGTTGGAAAAATTGCTCCTGGGACTGATGTTGACTTAGCTCAGGCTCCATTGGGCCTAGCAGTACCAGCAGGATCCCCAAAACCCGATATCAGCACAACAACATCATTCAAGGCAAGCTTAATCAAAGCTAAATTGATTGTTGTTCCTGGAAGTACCAGTGGTATTTACCTTACAAAAGAATTATTTCCTCAGCTAGGACTATCCGATCAGATCACAGTGACGGTGACAGAGCGTGGCAGTCAAGCAACCACTTTATTGGCTGCAAAAGGGGTAAACGTAGCTGTTCAACCAAGTAGCGAGCTCATCAATGTTGCTGGAATTGATTATGTCGGACGAATTCCAAAAGAACTTCAACTGATTCAAACCTTTTCTGCGGCAATAGTTGCAGGCTCTACTCAGCGTGAGGCAGCTCAAAAGTTAATCCAATATTTAAGCTCTTCAAAGGCTGTTGAGCCTGTTAAACAGAGCGGAATGGATTTAGTTCGCTAGTAGAGCGCCATATACCATCAGGAAGAAATACCGTAATCTCACCTTATGCTCCAGATTCCAGTAAATTAAAGAAAATTGAAGCAACTGGAGACTGTAATTGGCTACCCATAACGCATCCTCGTATCAATACCTTACCGTTCAAGGTGAAGGTATTACTCATGTCACCCTTAATCGACCAGAAGTGCGTAATGCCTTTAATGAAGGCTTGATTAGCGAGCTACAAGAGATCTTCACTAAACTAGGCTCAGATGACCGCTGCCGCGTCATTGTGCTTCAGGCTAATGGCAAGACTTTTTGCGCAGGAGCTGATCTGAATTGGATGAAGAGTATGGCTAACTTCACCAAAGAAGAGAATCTTGCCGACTCACGCAAAATGGCATTGATGCTCAACACAATTTATGCCTGTCCAAAGCCTGTGATTGCCAAAGTTCAGGGCGATGCTTATGCAGGGGGGGTTGGATTAGCATCAGTGTGTGACATCTTGGTTGCTTCTACACAAGTTCGCTTCTGTATCTCTGAAGCCAAATTGGGTTTACTACCAGCAACTATTGCGCCGTATGTGATTAGAGCGCTTGGTGAGCAAGCCTCACGTAGATACTTTTTGACTGCTGAAATCTTTACTGCTGCGCATGCAAAAGAACTGGGATTCGTACATGAATTAGTCGACCCAGAAGCTTTAGATAACAAGGTAGATGAAATCTGCCAAGCGATCATGAGCAATGGTCCATTAGCGGTAATAGCCTGTAAAAAAATAGTGCGCGATATTTCGCAGAAAGAAATCACTCCAGATATGCTGGAGGACACTGTAGAACGTATTGCGACTATCCGCGCTAGTGATGAAGCCCAAATGCGCATGAAAGCCTTTCTCGAGAAAAGTAAATGAGCTCATCTTCTACTCTTCCAAAATACGTCAAGATCGTAGAGGTAGGTCCACGAGATGGCTTACAGAATGAAAAAGAATTTGTTCCGATTGATGTCAAAGTTGATTTGATTAATCAACTTTCAAATGCGGGGTTTTCGAATATTGAGGCGGCATCTTTTGTTTCTCCTAAATGGATTCCGCAAATGGCTGGTAGCGATAAAGTGATGGCTGCCATCTCCAGAAAGCCAGGCACGATTTACTCAGCCCTCACCCCGAATATGAAAGGCTATGAATCTGCCTTAGCAGCCAAAGTGGATGAGATCGTGATTTTCTCTGCGGCATCTGAAGCATTTGCTCAAAAAAACATCAATTGCAGTATTACTGAATCTGTTGAGCGATTTGCGCCTGTTGCAAAAGCTGCCAAGCAAGATGGTATTCGTATTCGGGGCAGCATTTCCTGCTCATTTGGCTGCCCCTACGAGGGATCCGTAGAAGCTGCTCAAGTTTCAGAAGTCGTCAAAAGAATGATGGAATTAGGTTGCGATGAAATTGATATTGCGGACACTATTGGAGTAGGAACCCCAGGGCAAATAGCAGCTGTATTTGAGGGTCTCTTCGCCTTCGCACCCAAAGAGCAATTTTCAGGGCACTTTCATGATACTTATGGGCAAGCCCTAGCTAATATCTATGCTGCAATGCAAGTGGGTGTCAGTATTTTTCATTCCTCTATCGCAGGACTAGGGGGTTGCCCTTATGCAAAAGGAGCAACTGGTAATGTCGCTACAGAAGATGTTTTGTATATGCTCAAAGGCTTAGGTATCGAAACTGGAATAGACTTCGATACTGCTGTCAAAATTGGCGAATACATTACAAAGGTTACTGGCAAAACGAATGCATCCCGCGTTGGTAGAGCCATAGCCGCAAAAAAATGAACGGGAGACCAACATGTATCAATTTCTTAAATTACTGACAATTGCCTTAAGCACCATCTCGCTGCAGGTTGCTGCACAAAGCTACCCTTCTTCGAACATCACCCTAGTGGTGCCGTTTGCTGCAGGAAGCGGCACTGATGCAGTCGCTCGGATCATGGCCACTAAGATGGGAAGCATCCTAGGGCAGCCAGTCATCGTAGACAACAAACCAGGTGCAAGCGCTCAAATTGGTGCCCAATTAGTGGCGTCGGCTAAACCAGATGGATACACCTTGCTGATGACTACTAATACATCTCACTCCGCAAATCCTTATTTATTTCAAAATCTGAAATACGATCCGATCAAAGATTTCACACCGATTGCACGTGTTGGCGAGCTTCCATTTGTACTTACTGTTAATAACGACTTGCCTGTTAAGAGCGTTCAAGAGCTAATTGATTACGCCAAAGCAAACCCAGGGAAGCTTTCCTATGGCACACCAAATAGCACTTCATTAGTCACCACTGAAACGATCATGTACTTAAGCAAGATCGGCATGACACAAATTCCATACAAATCAAGCCCACAAGCCTTAACGGATTTGATCGGCAACCAAATTCAGGTTTATGTTGTTGATACTGGATCTGGTATGGGCATGATTAAAGCAGGCAAAGTGCGCCCTATTGGCTTAACTGGCAACAGACCGTATGCTCAACTGCCAAATGTACCTCCTATTGCCAAAACCATTCAGGGCTTTGACATCGTGTCTTGGAATGGCGTGTTTGGTCCAGCAAATCTTCCAAAACCCATCGTTGATAAAGTCAATGCCGCTATTCAAGAAGCATTAAAGGATAAAGACGTACAAGCTAAATTGGGACAACTTGGATTTGTCGTTTGGCCATCCAAAAACCCACAAGATTTTGCGCAATATGTCAGCGATCAAATGGCTTTCTGGGGTAAGTTAATCATTCAATCTGGCATCAAGTCTGAAATCAACTAATTAAATAAACATCAAGGAATGTGATGGGCCCATTAGCTGGCGTTCGTATATTAGATTTAACTGCGGTGATTCTGGGGCCCTTCGCAACCCAAATTTTGGCATCGATGGGCGCTGAAATCATCAAGATTGAAACGCCAGATGGCGACAATATGCGGGATGTCGGCCCTATGAGAAATCCAAAAATGGGGCACATCTTTTTGCAGGCCAATCGTGGCAAAAAAAGTGTGGTGCTCGACCTAAAAGATCCTGCCTCTAAACAAGCAGCGGTTGATATTGCAAAAAGAGTAGATGTGTTTATTTCTAATATCCGTCCACAGGCGCTTGATCGACTTGGTCTTGGTTATGAAGATTTAAAGAAAGTAAACGATAAGATTATTTACGTATCCTGTTCTGGTTTTGGTCTAGATGGTCCTTATGCTGATAAACCTGCCTATGATGATTTAATACAAGGCGCTGCTGGTGTGCCCTGGCTAATGCAGCAATACGGAATTCATGAACCGCGTTATGCACCAACTACCTTAGGCGATAGAGTCACCGGGCTCCACTCTGTTTACGCAGTCACGTCAGCCCTCTATGCCAGGGAAAAGACAGGTAAAGGTCAACACATTGTGGTTCCTATGTTTGAATCCATCGCCCAGTTTATTTTGGGAGATCACTTAGGTGGCCAGTCATTCATTCCACCAATTGGCAAATCTGGATACGCTCGCCTCTTATCACCCTATCGCAAGCCTTATGCCACAAAAGATGGATACATCTCTATTCTGATTTATAACGATAAGCATTGGAAAAGCTTCTTTGAGGCAATTGGTGAACCAGAGCGCCTTCAGGAAGACATTTTTTGTACCCACGTCAATCGCGCAAACAATATCGATCAAGTTTATAAAGAAGTAGAAGCGATTATGGGGACCAAAACGACTGCCCAATGGCATCAGCTCCTAGACCAATTTGATTTACCCAACCAAGCCATGAATTCGATCGATGACCTGATTGAGGATGAGCACCTCAAAAGTAAATCCTTCATCTATACCGAGAATCACCCCACTGAAGGAAAAATACGGGTGATGAAAAGTCCTGTATCTTGGTCTGAGACTCCGGCAAAAGAAGATCTCAGTCCCGCTCCAAGCTTAGGACAACATACCGCTGAAATACTCAGAGGCCTAGGCTATGCGGAAGATGCTATCGAGGCGCTGATACGCTCAGGAAGTAAAAAATGAATTTCCAATTTACGCCAGAGCAGCTACAGATCCAAGATGCGATTGAAAAACTCTGCAAACCATTTGACGCAGAGTACTGGCTCAAAAAAGATCAGACTGGTGACTTTCCTCTTGATTTCCATAAAGTACTAGCCGATGCGGGGTGGCTTGGCATTGCCATGCCTACTGAATATGGTGGGGCAGGTCTTGGCATCACTGAAGCTGCCCTCATGATGCGCACAATTTCTGGGAGTGGTGCCGGCATGTCTGGTGCATCAGCAGTGCATATGAATATTTTTGGTTTGCACCCAGTAGTCGTCTTCGGATCCGATGAACAAAAGAAGCGCTGGCTACCTCCTTTAATTGCAGGCAAAGATCGTGCATGCTTTGGCGTCACAGAACCTAATGCAGGCTTAAATACCCTCAAGCTCACTACGAAAGCTGAAAAACAGGGTGATCACTATTTAGTCAGCGGTCAAAAGATTTGGATTTCAACCGCCCAAGTAGCCAATAAGATCTTACTTCTAGCACGCACTACCCCTATCGAAGACTCAAAAGGAACCGAAGGTTTGTCATTGTTCTATACGGACTTAGATCGCTCTTGTATTGATGTCAGAGAAATTGAAAAAATGGGTCGTAAATGCGTTGATTCCAACGAGGTTTTTATTGATCAACTCAAGGTCCCAGTTCAAGATCTCATCGGCGAAGAAGGTAAGGGCTTTTCCTATATTCTGCATGGCCTTAATCCCGAAAGAATTTTAATTGCTGCCGAAGCAATTGGTCTAGGACAAGTAGCACTTGCAAGAGCTGCGCTTTATGCTAAAGAGCGCATAGTATTTGATCGTCCCATTGGCCAAAATCAAGGGATTCAACATCCACTTGCAAAATCTTGGATGGAGCTGGAGGCTGCCAACCTGATGGTCTTTAAGGCAGCCAGCCTGTATGACAATCATGATTCGTGTGCTGCAGAAGCGAATGCCGCCAAATACCTTGCCGGAGAAGCCTGCTTTCATGCTTGTGAAAACGCCATCATGACCCACGGTGGTATGGGCTATGCCAAGGAGTATCACGTAGAGCGCTATCTTCGTGAATCCTGGATTCCTCGCTTAGCTCCTGTCAGCCCTCAACTCATTCTCTGTTTTATTGCTGAGAAAGTTTTGGGACTTCCTAAATCCTATTGAACCAAAGAAGAGAAAATAATGAGTACTACTAAATCACGTTACTTTGTTAAGGCTGGGGAGGCAGAAGCTTATCATCCGGCCAATCATTTGGGCACGGTGAACCGCAGAATTATTGGCACTGAAACAGTAGGTGCAAAGCAGCTAGAAGTGTTACATGGCACGATTGAAAAGGGTAAAGGCGCCCTTCCTCATGCGCATCCTGGCATAGAACAAGTCTGCTACATGCTAGAAGGTCGTGCTCGTGCTGAAGTCAATGGCGAGGTTTGTGAAATGGGTCCTGGTGATGCCTGTTTTTTTCCAGCCGATGCAATGCATGTTTTCACGGTCATTAGTGATGAGCCAGTAAAGCTCTTGGTAATTTACTCACCACCCTATGAAGAAAACCCTGCAAGAGTGATTCGGCCCACAGGGAATTCTTGATCACTACCTATGATGGGAATGAATACTTACTCTTTACTCATCGTAACCTGAGTATTGAAATAGTTTAAATAAGTCTAGCCAAGACACAATAAAGCATCTTATTCGGATATCTAATACACCGCAGCCTGACCATCACGTCTAGGGTCGCTAGCTGCAATATAGCCGTCCTCAATATTGTCCGATAACCTCCAGATAAATTGTCCGGCTCCAAAATCCATATAAGGATCATCAATTTTCTTCAACGTATGCCCTAAGTCTGACAGACCCTGAACGGTATCGGTATTCATATTGGCTTCAACATCTAGACTGAAGTCACGATTCACCTTCCAACGAGGTGCATCACATGCTGCTTGCGGCTGTTGACGGTAAGACAACATTCGTATCACGGTTTGTAAATGGCCTTGAGGTTGCATATCGCCCCCCATCACACCAAAACTCATTTGCGGTAACCATGTGTCACCCTCTTTACGAGTTAAAAATGCAGGAATGATGGTTTGAAAAGGCCGTTTACCTCCGGCAACAACGTTTGCCGATTTAGGATCCATTGAAAAACCAAAGCCTCTATTTTGTAAACTCACACCCCAATCTGGCACTACTACGCCGGAACCAAAGCCCATGTAATTACTTTGAATGAAAGAAATCATACGGCCTTGCTCATCAGTTGCTGATAAGTAAATCGTGCCACCAGATTGCGGCAGGCCAAATGGAAAATGGGTTGCTTTATTAGGATTAATCAGTTTTGCACGCTGGGCCAAATACGCTGGGTCCAACATCTGTGCCGGTGTTACTGCCATTGCACGTGGATCTGCCACATATTGATACACATCAGCAAAAGCTAACTTCATCGCTTCTATTTGCAGATGCTGGCTCTGTACGCTATCGACAGGCAAGCTGGCTAAATCGAAGTTTTGTAAAATCCCTAAGGCAATTAATGCACCAATCCCCTGTCCATTAGGAGGTATCTCATGCATGGCATATGTCTTTCCATCAACCCCTTGTATTTCTTGCTGAATCGTACCCACCCAATCAGGTCGATACTGTGCAAGATCCTCTAGAGTCATCGATCCACCATTACTGCTAGAGTACTGAGCTATTGCTTGAGCAATCTCTCCCTCATAAAATTCACGAATACCGGACTTAGCAATTGTCTTGAGAGTTTTCGCTGCGGCCTTAAAGCGAAAAATTTCTCCAATTTCTGGAGCACGACCATGGGGCATAAATGCCTGAGCAAATCCTGGTTGATCGCGTAACTCTGGAATAGCAGCAGCCCACTTATGTGCGACTACCGGCGCCATCGCATACCCTCTTTCGGCGATCTCAATAGCAGGCTGCAACAAATCTCCCAAAGGTAAAGAGCCAAAACGTCTATGTAACTGCTCCCAGCCAGCCAGGGCACCAGGAACTGTTACAGAATCCCAACCTCGCTTGGGTCTATCTGCCATGCCACTAGCATCGGTCCCATATTTTTTTGAAAAATACTCGGGACTCCAGCTTTGGGGTGCAGTACCGGAAGCATTTAAGCCGTGCAACTCTTTACCATCCCAGACAATAGCAAAGCAATCACTACCTAAACCATTCGATACTGGCTCAACAATCATCAAAGCAGCTGCAGCTGCAATTGCAGCGTCAATGGCATTACCGCCTTGCTGAATGATTTTTAAACCCGCTTGAGCCGCAAAAGGGTGGGAAGTAGAAACTACATTCCGCCCCATCACTGGTACACGAATCGTAGGGTATGGATTATTCCAATTAAATTTCATCGTTATTGATCTTATTCAGGATTAATCTGGGCTTGTTTAATTAAAGCAGTCCAGCGCGCACGCTCTCTTGCGACCATACTTGCAAATTGATTAGGGGTGCCTGGCATTGATTCTGCGCCTACCTGCGCAAATCGCTCTATGACATCTGGTGATTCAATCGTTTTATTAAGAGCAGCATTAATCTTTGTTACCAGTTCAGGCGGCAAATTTTTAGGGCCATACAAACCAAACCAGGTACTCGATTCAAATTGGCCAAGACCTAAATCTTTCCCAGCCTCCGCTAATGTTGGCACGTCTGGCAATTGGGGGGATCGCTTGACTCCACCAACCGCTAAAGCCGTTAACTTACCATCCTTAACTGGTTGCAAACTTGACACAATAGAGTCAAATAACACATGTACTTTTCCAGACACAAGATCAGGCATTGCTAATGCAGATCCCTTATAGGGAACATGGGTCATATTAATTCCTGCCTGCGCTTTAACAGCCTCAGCATTTAATTGAATCACCGTTCCCACACCACTAGATGCATAGTTCAATTCATTAGGATTTGCTTTTGCATACTGTACCAACTCCTTCACTGTCTTAATAGGCAAAGTCTTGGTGACCATCAAAATGGCAGGAGAAACAGCAACCCCACCAATAGGCGTGAAATCTGTCACTGAATCATAGGGCAGTTTTCTACTAAAGCTAGGCGCAACAGAGTGGGTGCTACTCGTCGTAAATAATAGGGTATAGCCATCAGGAATTGCTCGCATACCCACCATCGCTCCAATAGCGCCTCCAGCACCTGGGTGATTTTCCACAATGACTGATTGACCTAAGTTAGTAGAGAGCTTTTGCGCAACAATTCTGGAGAGCGCATCTGTTGCTCCCCCAGGCGGAAAAGGAACAATCAGCGTAATAGACTTATTGGGATAGTCTTTGATACTTTGCGCGTGGGCACCAAGAACCCCCACAAAACAACTAAATGTTAATAGGGCAAGCAATGATAAAGTTTGGCGAATGATCTGAATTTTCACTGGACCTCCTGAGTATTTCCAATATCGTATATGATAATTTTTTGATATTGCTATTTCCTTGCCCGTGAGCTCAAATCGATCCATTGAATACCTCTTTGATCACTTGGTGATTATGGCTAGAGACAGCCTAGATGAGCTCAGCAACATATTCACAAGCCAAGGATTTCAATTAACGCCTCTAGCTCACCACAATTTGGGCTCAAGCAATCGTCTGATCATGCTCAAATCTAGCTATATTGAACTGCTGGGCTGGGGAAAAGGAAAACAACCCAAAAGAGCAGAAATTGCTCACCAGCCCATTGGCTTAGATGCTCTAGTATTCCGTACTAACGATGCTAATGCATGCTACCA
>Ga0114974_10003822_pt1 | contig 11316 bp, 15 predicted proteins | sample S_130206_EF_Meta_FD_87318 | JGI IMG/M metagenome (GOLD analysis project Ga0114974, IMG submission 87318) | Freshwater microbial communities from Lake Simoncouche, Canada to study carbon cycling - S_130206_EF_MetaG | ecosystem: Environmental > Aquatic > Freshwater > Lake | place: Lake...
AAACGCCATTCCTTGCCCATTTTCACGCGCGTAGATACCACTAATTTGCTCAATAGGAACAATGATTTCTCGGGCAACACCTCCGAAGCGGGCTTTGAATTCAAGGTATTCATTGCCGAGTTTCAGAGAGGTGGTGGCGTCAAAACTAATGTTAAGAACAATTTCACCATCCTTGACAAACTCGAACGGCACTTGAACGTGCTCATTCACAGCAACGGAAACATAAGGTGTTAAACCATTGTCGGTACACCACTCGTACAAAGCCCTAATCAGGTAGGGACGTGTGGATGTTGTGTCGTTCGCATCAATCATGGACATGGAGGAAATTACTTACGCATTACTTTTTCTGAGGGCGTCAACGCTTCAATATAAGCGGGGCGAGAAAAAATACGCTCTGCATATTTAAGCAAAGGTGCGGCATTTTTACTCAGGTCGATGCCGTAGTAATCCAAACGCCAAAGCAAAGGCGCAATCGCTACATCCAACATTGAAAACCCGTCACCCAACATGTACTTGTTCTTCAAAAACACAGGTGCAAGTTGCGTCAATCGATCACGAATGTGCGACCGGGCTTTTTCAAGCAATTTTTCATTACTTTTTGAAGCGCGTGACTCAAGCGTATTGACGTGCGTGAAGAGTTCTTTCTCAAAATTGAGCAAAAACAAGCGAACGCGTGCACGGTCCACGGGGTCACCAGGCATCAACTGAGGATGAGGAAAACGCTCATCAATGTATTCATTGATGATGTTTGACTCATACAAAATCAAATCGCGCTCAACCAAGATGGGCACTTGACCGTAGGGGTTCATCACATTGATGTCCTCCGGTTTGTTGTACAGGTCTACATCACGAATCTCAAAATCCATGCCTTTTTCAAACAAGACAAAACGGCAGCGGTGGGAAAACGGGCAGGTAGTTCCTGAATACAACACCATCATGGCGGGGGCTCCTTAAAATCAAAAAGAGTGGGGTGCTGCATGCAATCCCACTCTGAAAAACTCGAGCTACGCTTTGCGCAGCCTAAGCAGTTTAACGGTGTTACTTAACGTCTTTCCAGTAAGCAGCATTCAGTCGCCAAGCGAAGAAACTGAATACACCCAAGAACATCAAGACCCAAACACCTACGCGAACACGTGTATTTTGAACGGGTTCACCCATCCATTGCAAATAACTAACCAAGTCACCCATCGAATCATCAAATTGAACCGATGTCATGCTTCCTGGCTTGACTTGTTCCCAGCCCTTGAACACTTTAACTTCGTGCCCATGCTCTTTGAGTTCGTCATAAACAGGACGACGCTCGCCTTGCAGTTCCCACAGCACATGGGGCATTGCCGCATTAGGAAACGCCATGTTGTTCCAACCCGTTGGCTTTTCTTCATCTCTGTAGAAAGTACGCAGATAGGTGTAGAGATAGTCAGCACCAGAACCGCCCGCACCCGCACGCGAACGCGCAATTACGGTCAAATCAGGCGGATTAGCACCAAACCAAGCCTTCGCTTGCTGAGGATCAATCGCCGCTTTCATGGTGTCACCAATTTTGGAATTGGTCACCAACAGATTGCTTTTGATCTGCTCTTGCGTCAGTCCAATATCCTGAAGCCGTGTGTAGCGCATGAACGCAGCAGAGTGGCAGTTCAAGCAGTAGTTAACGAACAACTTGGCGCCATTTTGCAAAGCGGCCATGTCATTTGTTTTGTTGGGGGCCTTGTCTAAAACCATACCCCCTACATTCGCCTGCGCACCGATGGCAAGACCCAAAGAGAGCATCAAACCAAGGATGATTTTTTTAGTAAAACCTGTTGTTTTCATATTTCTTCTCCTGCTCAATGTGCCGTGAAAGTGACGCGATCAGGCACTTGCTTGAAGGTCCCGATTTGACTCCACCAAGGCATCAGCAAGAAGAACCCAAAATAGAACAAGGTACCCAACTGAGAGACTCGTCCACCGATATCTGATGGAGGCTGCATACCTAGGTAGCCCAACACCAAGAAATCGACCACAAACACGGCATACATGTATTTGTGCCAATCTGGACGATAGCGAATTGATTTAACTGCACTGTTGTCAAGCCAAGGCAAGAAGAAAAGAATGACGACACCGCCACCCATCGCAACCACACCCCAGAATTTGGCATCAATGGACAACATCATGGCCACAATAACTACAGCAGCACCCAAAATGACACCCTTGAACAAGGTTGGCATTTTGATTTTGGTCACGCCCAAGCCTGCACCCACCAGCACGCAAAGAATCAAGGCGTACATCATCTCGCCCGTTACCGCGCGGAGCATGGAGTAGAACGGTGTGAAGTACCAAACTGGCGCAATGTGCAGTGGTGTCTGGAACGGGTTAGCAGGTATGAAGTTGTTGTACTCGAGGAAGTACCCGCCCATTTCAGGCGCGAAGAAAACAATCGAGGTAAACACCATCAAGAAAATACTGACCGCGAAAATATCGTGAACAGAATAGTAAGGGTGGAAAGGAATGCCGTCGCGAGGGATACCGTTTTCATCTTTGTTGGCTTTGATTTCAATGCCATCAGGATTGTTTGAACCCACTTCATGCAAAGCAATAATATGCGCAACGACCAAGCCCAACAACACCAAAGGCACTGCGATAACGTGGAAACTGAAGAACCGGTTCAATGTGGCATCACCGACCACAAAGTCACCCCGAATCAACAAGGCCAAATCTGGCCCAATGAAAGGAATGGCTGAAAACAAGTTAACAATCACCTGAGCACCCCAGTAGCTCATCTGGCCCCAAGGCAACAAATAACCCATAAAGGCTTCAGCCATCAGCGCCAGGAAAATCCCGCAGCCAAACAGCCAAATCAACTCGCGGGGTTTGCGGTAGCTGCCGTAGATCAAACCACGGAACATGTGCATGTAAACCACCACAAAAAACGCCGATGCGCCGGTTGAGTGCATGTAGCGAATCAACCAACCCCATGGCACGTCGCGCATGATGTATTCAACAGAACCAAACGCCAAGGCGGCGTCAGGCTTGTAATGCATCACCAGAAAAATGCCAGTGACGATTTGAATCACCAGCACCAACATGGCGAGGGATCCAAAGATGTAGAAAAAGTTGAAGTTCTTGGGTGCGTAGTACTCGGTCATGTGCTCTTTGATGAGCTTGGAGGCCGGAAAACGGTTATCAACCCAGTTGAGCAACTTCTCACCTGCAGGGGCATTGGGGGAAACTTCGTGGAAATCAGCCATTTTGTGTGTCCTTAGGCTTTTTTATCTTCACCAATGAGCAACTTAGTCTCAGAGAGGTACATGTGAGGAGGCACTTCGAGGTTGTCGGGTGCCGGCTTGTTTTTGTAAACGCGTCCTGCCAAGTCGAAGGTGGATCCGTGGCAAGGGCAGAAAAAGCCGCCTTGCCAGTCATCTGGCAGCGAGGGCTGCGCACCAGGCAGGAACTTGTCGGAGGGCGAGCAACCCAAGTGGGTACAAATACCCACCGCAATCATGTACTCGGGCTTGATAGAGCGAGTTTCATTGCGGGCATATTCAGGCGCCTGATCATTGGGCTTGCGCTCAGATTTTGGATCGGCCAACTGAGCATTCAGTTTTGGCAGTGCAGCCAATTGCTCAGGGGTACGGCGCAAAATCCAAACTGGCTTGCCGCGCCACTCAACCGTCATTTTTTCACCCGGTTTAAGGGCCGAAATATCAGCCTCTACGGCCGCACCAGCCGCTTTGGCTTTCTCTGACGGCTGAAAAGTACTGACAAATGGAACGGCTACAGCTGCGGCGCCTACGGCACCGGCACAACTTGAGGCAATCAGCCACGTTCTTTTACTGGCGTCGATCTGGTCGCTCTCGACATGGGTTTCGCTCATGGGAATCCTCAATGAAAAACATCGCTATTAGGGAACCTTGGATTGTAGCTGACGGCTGTTTGCAAGCCTCATGACGAATGTCCATTGTAAAAATTGTTTTTAACCAATAATCACCGTTTTATTCAATTTCCCAAGGTCAAAAATGACAATACTTCAAGAATTCAAAGAGTTTGCAGTCAAGGGCAACGTCATGGATCTCGCCGTGGGCGTGATTATTGGGGGGGCTTTTGGCAAGATTGTGGATTCAGTGGTCGGCGATCTGGTCATGCCTCTTGTGGGCGCCATGGTTGGGAAACTGGATTTTTCAAATCTATTTCTTGTGCTCGGAACACCCCCTTCAGGCACCCTCATGACCCTGGATGCGCTGAAAAAAGCGGGCATTCCTGTTTTTGCCTACGGTAACTTCATCTCAGTGGCCGTCAATTTCGCCATTCTGGCGTTCATCATTTTCATCATGGTTAAACAGATCAACCGACTGAAAAAGTCAAACCCTGCCACGGTTAGCGCGCCCGTGCCCACGGCAGAAGACGTGTTGCTGCTCCGTGAAATTCGAGACAGCCTGAAGAAGTAGTTTAACTATTTTGATAGCTGCCCAAGCCTGGCACTTATGACTTAGAGACCAGTTACTTAAGAAATACTCTATTCACACATCTGGCGAGCCATTCGAATAGCCTCCACCAGACTGGACGCATCGGCCTGACCCGTACCGGCAATATCAAAGGCCGTGCCATGGTCGGGACTTGTGCGGACCAGCGGCAAACCCAGCGTGACGTTGACGCCTTTTTCGACACCCAGATACTTCACAGGAATCAAACCTTGGTCGTGGTACATGGCCACCACCACATCAAACTCACCCAACGCATGGCCTTTGCTACGCGCCCGCATAAACACCGTGTCGGGGGCAAAAGGCCCTTGAACGCGCATCCCCAATTGGCGGGCAACCTCAATAGCGGGAAGAATGATGTCGATTTCTTCTCGCCCAAAAAGTCCGCCCTCCCCTGCATGCGGATTCAGACCAGCCACACCGATACGAGGGGGACGACCCAAAACTTTCGTCAGTGCGACATGGGTGATGCGCAAAGTTTCCAACACACGCGCAAAGGTCACAGCGGCAATTGCGTCAAGTAATGACACATGAATACTGACCAGCACCACACGCAATTCGTCATTGGCCAGCATCATTCTGACGGGCATTTGCGCCACGTTGACGCCCGCATGCTTGGCAGCCAAGGCCTGCAGCATTTCAGTATGCCCCGGGAAGTTTGAATGGGGTTCACCCGCCAGCGACAGCGCGGCCTTATTCAGTGGCGCCGTGACAAGGGCAGCAATTTCACCTCGCAAAGCCATCCCCGCAGCCAAAACGACACTCTCAGCCGCCAGCTTCCCCGCCTGAGCGCTTAACTCACCCATCTGAACAAGTGCCTTCGGGCTACCCACCTGCAACACCGGCAGGCAACCAGGGGGCACGCCGAGCGCATCTTGGGGCGACTCAATCTGAGCCAGCATCATCGGAATTTGATCTGGGCTTACCCAATGAATAGCGCGCCGCAGAGTAGCAAGGTCGCCCACGACAAAACACCCTCTCGTCAACTCAGGCGCACGCATAAACGCTTTGGCAATGATCTCGGGGCCGATGCCCGCCGGGTCGCCGAGGGTGATAGCTATTGGTTTATTCAACATATCAGGCCGGGTTGTCGATTTCAATAAATTCGTGCTCAAGCCCCCATTGGGCTGCCACATGCGCGGCGACCGCTGGTGCGCCAAACCGCTCGCTGGCGTGGTGACCGCAAGCGAAGTAAGCCACGCCCATTTCTCGCGCATAGTGCGCCTGGGGCTCAGAAATTTCACCGGTAATGAAGGCATCCGCCCCTGCGGCAATGGCCGCTTCAAAATAGCTTTGAGCACCACCGGTGCACCATGCTATTTTTTTTATAGCTCGATCAGCACATCTAACATGAGTTACAGATCTTTTTAATACATTTTCAAGATGCGAAGCCAGCAACGTTGCGCTGTCAAAACCGTCACCTTCCGCCCGAGCACCCAAAAAACCAAGATCCTGCTCACCAAAGCGACTCTGCGCAATCAAGCCCAACTTGAGGCCCAATTGCGCGTTATTGCCCAACTCAGCGTGCGCATCCAGTGGCAAGTGATAGGCAAACAGGTTGATGTTGTGCGCCAGCAGCAGGGCCAGACGCTGCTTCATCCAGCCCGTCACCCGGCCATCTTGCCCTTTCCAAAACAGGCCATGATGCACAAAGATAGCCTGTGCATTGGCCTGAATGGCCGCTTCAATCAAGGACCGACTCGCCGTCACGCCCGACACAATTTTGCGCACCCGATCGCATCCCTCGACCTGCAAACCGTTGGGGCCGTAGTCCCGAAAGCGCTCTGGCTGCAGCAAGTCATCGAATGATTTTAAAAGTTGGAGGCGGTCAATCATGGATAAGCATTAAATGGAGTTGACGGGCATCGTATCAAAGCCCGGCGCCCAAAGTGCGCATGATCAACAGCGGGCTCTTTTTCAATAGCCAACAACGGGGTTTAAGGACACTGGTGGGGCGTGAAAAATGGCCAAGACCTACAATGAAATGTCTGATTTCCAGCCTTCCAACTATGTCAGCATGGAACCGATACATTCATGAAAAAACTTTGGGTTTTGTTTTCTCAAACGGTCACCGTTTTGGTCGCGGCCTACTTCGTCGTCGCCACGCTCAAACCGGATTGGCTGCAGCGTCAACCAGCCAAGTCTGCCGACGGCGTGGCGCTTTTGCAGCCACCTGACCTCAGCCCCGGCGAGACACCAGTGGGCAGTTTCAGGCTGGCGGCTAAAAAGTCGTCAGCGGCGGTCGTCAGCATCAACACCAGCAAGGCGGCCAACAAGAACATCCACAGCAATGACCCCTGGTTCAAGTTTTTCTACGGCGAGCAGGGCAACGCCCCGCAGGTCGGTCTCGGCAGCGGAGTCATCGTTAGCGCCAGCGGATACATTCTGACCAACAACCATGTGGTTGAAAGTGCCGATGACATTGACGTCGTCCTCAATGACGGCCGCCACGCCAAAGCGAAAATCATCGGTACCGACCCTGATTCAGACCTGGCGCTCTTAAAAATAGACTTGGACCGCTTGCCCGTCATTGTTCTGGGTAACTCGGATTCACTCCAGGTGGGCGATCAGGTGCTGGCCATTGGCAACCCATTTGGCGTAGGGCAGACCGTGACCGGGGGCATTGTCAGCGCTTTGGGGCGCAACCAATTGGGCATTAACACCTTTGAGAACTTCATCCAAACTGATGCGGCCATCAACCCGGGCAACTCCGGGGGAGCGCTGGTAGACACGCAAGGCAACTTGTTGGGCATCAACACCGCCATTTATTCCCGATCAGGGGGCAGTTTGGGCATTGGGTTTGCCATTCCGGTGACCACGGCCAAATGGGTCATGGAAGGCCTTGTCAAGGATGGACGGGTGACGCGCGGGTGGATTGGCGTGGAACCCAACGAATTGTCGCCTGAACTGGCAGAGACCTTTAGTACCAAAGCCACACAAGGCGTGGTTATTGTGGGCGTTTTACAAAATGGGCCGGCGGCCAAATCAGGCATTCGCCCTGGCGATGTCATTTTGAGTGTGGCCAACAAGCCTGTGTCTAATGTGTCTGAGCTTCTCAGCGGCGTGGCCAACCTCAAGCCAGGGACCCCATCAAAGTTCAAGCTCCTTCGACGCGATGAAAAAGTAGAAATTGATGTGACGCCAGGCGTTAGGCCCAAACCGCCCGAGGTCAAGCCTTAAAAGGCACGACACGATGAAGCTAAATTAAACCTTGGCTTCTGGAGTTTCTGGGCTAACTTCAGGCGCTTGAGTGTGTTTGATGAACACTTGGGCAGAAATAATACCGATCTCATAAAGCAGGTACATGGGCACCAGCAAGGCAATCATGGAGACAGGATCGGGCGGGGTGACCAAGGCTGACACGGCCGCCGCCCCCACGATGAAGTAGGTCCGAAAACTCTTGAGCTGCACCACCGTCACGATACCCATGCGCGCCAGGATCACCACCACGATAGGCACTTCAAAAGCCACGCCAAAAGCGATGAACATGGTGATCACAAAGTCAAGATACGCTTCAATATCCGGACTCACCGCCACCGAGATGGGCGCCATTTTCTGGATGGCTGGGAAAGCCTGTCCAAAAACAAAGAAATAACAAAAAGCAGCGCCGGTGTAAAACAGGATGGTGCTGGCAGCGACCAGCGGCATCACAAGCTTCTTCTCATGCTTGTACAAACCGGGCGCCACAAAGGCCCAAATTTGGTAAAGAATCCAGGGCAAAGATACCCCAATGGCCGCTAACACTGACACCTTGATGGGCACCAAAAAGGGCGACACCACACCAACTGCGATCATCCGGGAGCCTTCTGGCAGGGACTTCACCAAGGGCATGGCGAGCAAGTCATACAGGTGCGAGGGGCCGGGATAAAAAAGCAAGACCGCCAAAACCGCCGCCACACCATACAGCGCGTGCAATAACCGGTCACGGAGTTCAAATAGATGTTGGACGAACGGTTGCTCGGTACCGGCAAGTTCGTCTTCTTTATTGACAGAGTCGGTCATCAGCTAATTTTCGAAGGTCGGTACCGGGCAACGCGGGCTGCCCCCGACATGGCGTTGGTGCGGGTGCCTGTACGGGATTTGTACCAGCTTGGGATAGCGCCCTGTTTGAGACGCCATTTCTTTTTGGGGTGTTTGTAAACCGGCGAAATCTCGCTGGCGTACGAAGTACTGGAGGCGCCATCCGTGGCTTCCGACCAGCTTTTCTCGAAATCAGCTGCACTGGTCTGGATGGAGTTTTCCACATCCCGCGCTGCGTTTTCGACGGTGTCTTTCATTTTTTTCAGCTCGTCCAACTCCATGGACCGGCTGACTTCACTTTTGACATCGGCGACATAACGGCGTGCGCGCCCAATCAAGGTACCGATGGTTTTAGCCAAGCCGGGCAACTTGTCGGGCCCAATGACCACCAAGGCAATCCCGCCAATGATGGCGAGTTTGGTTATACCAATGTCAATCACTTAAATGCACTCATCACGCCTTGGTCTTGGCTTCAACGTCAATAGTTTCCTTGGCCGCAGCAGTGCTTGAGGCCACTTGCTGGGCAGGCGCCGCAGGGGTGCTGGCGGCTTCAGCCGTTTTGTCTGTGCCGTCTTTCATGCCATCTTTGAAACCTTTGACCGCACCGCCCAAGTCTGAGCCGATGTTGCGAAGCTTTTTAGTCCCAAAAATCACAATGATGATGACCAAAAAAATGATCAAGTGTGTGGTTGAAAATCCCATGAATCTCTCCTATCTGGAACAGCAGATTTTAGACTGCGAAGTCGTTAAGCAACGATGAACTGCTGATTTTGCCTTGAAATCAGGACTTAATCCAAGGCCTTGGTCCACCCATGACATGGATGTGGAGGTGATGCACCTCCTGACCCCCCTCTGCCCCTGTGTTGCTCAGCATCCTAAATCCCCCATCGGGGTAAGGATTACAGCCTTCTTGTAGGGCCAGCTTTGAAGCCAGCACCATCATTCGGCCCAACAGACCCACATGCGCCTCACCCACATGCGCCAGAGACGGAATGTGAACTTTTGGAATCATCAAAAAATGAACCGGTGCCCAAGGGTGAATGTCGTGAAAGACAAAAATTTCATCGTCCTGGTAGACCACTTTAGAGGGGATTTTTCCCGCCACAATTTTGCAAAACAGGCAATCGGGGTCGGTATGACCTAAATGATTGTGGGCTTGAGGGGTCAAACTGAGGCTCATGGTTTTTCTGCCTCACGCGCCAAGACCTTGCGCAAGGCCTTTTCTTCAATCCCGCTGGTGCCCAAACGGCGGTCCAACTCGGTCACCACATCGGCAGGCGTCAGCCCATAGTGGGCCAGCGCAATCATGCAGTGAAACCACAAATCGGCCACTTCATAAACAATTTTTGTTTTGTCACCGCCGTAATCAGCGTCCTTGGCCGCCATCACCACTTCGGTGGCTTCTTCGCCAATTTTCTTCAAAAAAGCCTCAGGCCCTTTGTCGAGCAAACGTGCCACGTAGCTGGCCGTGGGGTCGCCCCCATTTTTGGGCAAACGGCTTTCAATCACCTGCGCGAGATGAGCCAGAGAATCAGAGGAATTCGTCATGGGGAACCTGTTGATTATTTGTAAATGGTTTGCGGGTCTTTCAAGACCGGCTCGGTGACTTTCCACTCACCGTGCTCATACACACTGAAAAAGCAACTGTGCCGTCCGGTGTGGCAGGCAATGCCGGGCTCGTGCCCGAGTTGGGTGACCTTGAGCAAAATCACATCGTTGTCGCAGTCCATGCGGATTTCATGCACTTTTTGCACATGGCCCGACTCTTCGCCCTTGTACCAAAGCTTGTTGCGCGAGCGGCTGAAATAGACGGCCTGCCCCAGTTCGGCGGTCTTTTGCAAGGCCTCGCGGTTCATCCAGGCGAACATCAGCACGTCGTTGCTGCCCTGCTCCTGGGCAATCACCGGCACCAGGCCTTTGGAATCCCAACGAATATGCTTCAGCCAGCTCACAGGCGCTTCATTTGTAGTTTGCATTTGCTTTGTTTTTTATAGCTGCTTAAGCACACTCACTGTGACTCGCCGCCTTATTTGGCTTAAAACCGAACCGGAATGCCGCGCTCAGCCATACGGGCTTTGGCTTGACCCACGGTGTATTCGCCGTAGTGGAAGATGCTGGCAGCCAGCACCGCATCGGCACCGCCGAGTTGAATACCGTCAGCCAGGTGATCGAGGTTACCCACACCGCCTGAGGCAATAACGGGCACGTTGATGGCGTCGCTCACCGCGCGGGTCAGTTCCAAATCAAACCCTGATTTGGTGCCGTCGCGGTTCATGCTGGTGAGCAAAATCTCTCCCGCGCCAAAGTCGGCCATTTGGGTAGCCCAAGCCACCGCGTCCAGGCCGGTGTTTTTACGGCCGCCGTGGCTGTAAACGTCCCAGCCCTCACCGCGCTCAAGCAAATCAGCGCCCAAGCGGCGCTTGGCATCTATGGCCACAACGATGCACTGAGCGCCGTATTTGGCCGATGCCTCGCGAATCACTTCAGGGTTGGCCAGTGCGGCTGAGTTGAAACTGGTCTTGTCCGCGCCTGCGTTGAGCAGTCGGCGCACATCTTCTACAGTGCGCACACCGCCGCCGACCGTCAGGGGAATGAACACCTGAGAGGCCACGGCCTCGATGATGTGCAAAATCATGTCGCGCCCGTCGCTGGTCGCGGTGATATCGAGAAAGGTCAGCTCATCGGCGCCTTGGTCGTTGTAGCGGGCCGCGATTTCCACTGGGTCACCCGCATCGCGCAGCTCAACAAAATTGACGCCCTTGACCACGCGGCCACCGGTGACATCGAGGCAGGGAATGATGCGTTTGGCAAGCACTGGAAATCAGCCGTTTAGTTCGTC
>Ga0114974_10003823_pt1 | contig 11314 bp, 8 predicted proteins | sample S_130206_EF_Meta_FD_87318 | JGI IMG/M metagenome (GOLD analysis project Ga0114974, IMG submission 87318) | Freshwater microbial communities from Lake Simoncouche, Canada to study carbon cycling - S_130206_EF_MetaG | ecosystem: Environmental > Aquatic > Freshwater > Lake | place: Lake...
AGACCCGAATCTTGGTTCAGCACTTATCAATAGTGCATTGAGTTCTGTAGGAAGTTCCTCTGTAATTTCGAGTTCTACAAATCAAAGGATGAATGCAACGGCGTGGGGAGAAATTGGTTTTTCCGTTGCCCACAAAATTTATGAAACTGAAAAATATAAAATTAATGGGGGTATTACTCTTAAACTTTTATTTCCAGGTGCATATGCAAATATTGGACTTGATAAATTTCAAGGAACCATTACCGACAATTCTGGAAATTTAATACTTACAAATGCTAGTGCTAATATGAATATTGCCTATTCTGGAAGCCTAGGTAACGAATTTACAAACACAAGTGATTATACAAAATCAGTATTTGGAAACCTTCAGGGGATGGCAACAGATATTGGTTTTGACTACCAACTTATCAGTAGTGGAAAGAATTATAAATTAAAAATTGGAGCAGCTTTAAAAAATATAGGAAGCATGACTTTCAAATCAGATTCAAATTATTCTACAGATTATGCGTTGTCAATTCAAGGCTCGCAACAGCTGAATTTAAATCAATTTCAAAATTCAAATGGAGTTAAAGATATCGAACAAGTATTAATAAATAGTGGCTACTTAAGTAATACTCCACAAAGCAAAGATTTTAAAGTACAACTTCCAACGGTGTTAAATCTTTATGCTGATATCAAAGTTATACCTAAATTGAATGTTACCCTTTTCACACAACAAAAAATTAATAACAACAGTGGAAATGACCAAATCACTTCTCAAAATATCATTTCTGTAACTCCCCGATTTTCTGTTGGATTCTTTGAAGCCTACGTTCCAATATCAGTAAATGAAATTTCAGGAACTGCTGCAGGAGTTGGATTTAGATTAGGTGGTTTTTTCCTTGGTTCAAATTCTGTACTTTCAGCAATTACAAGTGATGGAAAACAAGCTGATTTCTATACTGGATTCCGATTTGCATTTCTATAGAATATTACATTCACGCCAATTTACTACTCAAATTATTAAATTATGGAATTCAAAACCAATATCAATTTCCGAAAAGAATCCTTGAAAAAATTGTTATTTTCCATTCAAGAAAATGAAGATAGAATTATTAAAGCGTTGTATGATGATTTTCAAAAACCCGCCTTTGAAGCAGTATTAACTGAAACGAGTTATGTAATTGGTGATTTGAAAGATACCATCAAGAATATGAATAGACGGGCAAAACCAAAAAAAGTTTTGCCCTCCATTTTAAATTTTCCCTCCAAAGATTATATTTACATTGAACCTTATGGTAAAATTCTAATAATTGCGCCTTGGAATTATCCGTTTCAGTTGGCTTTATGTCCGCTAATTGCTGCGGTTTCTGCAGGTAATTCAGTCGTGCTAAAACCATCGGAATTAACTCCTCATACTTCTAGCATTATCGCTGAAATTGTTACTAGAGTATTTGACAAAAACCATGTAGAAGTAATTGAGGGAGGTGTTGAAATTTCTCAAAAACTACTTTCACAACGTTGGGATTATATCTTTTTTACAGGAAGTGTTGCCGTTGGAAAAATTGTAGCCAAAGCCGCAGCAGAAAATTTAACTCCAATAACATTAGAATTAGGAGGCAAAAACCCATGTATTATTGAAGAAAGTGCCGAATTAAAATTGGCAGCAAAAAGAATTGTTTGGGGGAAATTCATCAATGCAGGACAAACGTGTATTGCGCCAGATTATTTACTTGTTCATGAAAATGTAAAGTTGGAATTTATTGAACATTTGAAACAAGAAATTACAATTGCCTACGGTGAAAACCCGGAGCAATCTCCTGATTTTACTAGGATAATAAATATAAAAAACTGGGAACGTTTAACCCGATTAATGGAAGATGAAAAAGTGCTTTTTGGTGGTGCTTCTGACAAAGAAAGTTGTTACATCGCTCCTACTCTATTGGAAGAACCAAGTCTTGATAGTGAAGTGATGAAAGATGAAATATTTGGACCAATTTTACCCATTTTATCCTACCAAAACACATCCGATTTAAAGCGAATTATTACTAAATACGAAAAACCTTTATCGCTGTACGTTTTTACAAAAAACAAGTATTATGCTGAAGAAATAATTCAAAAATTCTCCTTTGGTGGCGGTTGTGTCAACGATACCGTTATTCATTTTTCAAATAAAAGACTGCCTTTTGGCGGAGTTGGACACTCGGGAATTGGTGCCTATCATGGGCAATTGAATTTTGATACTTTTTCTCATAAAAAAGCAATCGTAAAAAAAGCAAATTGGTTGGATTTACCAATGAGATATGCTCCTTATAGAGATAAACTCAAAACGATTAAGCAATTTTTAAAATGGTTGTAATCAAAACCAACCGCGTCTTTTGAAGTAATACACCATCGAAATTACAATTGAAAGCATAAATCCAATAACTATAAAATAACCATTCGGATTCTTTAATTCGGGCATATTTTCAAAATTCATTCCATAAACTCCAACAATAAATGTTAATGGAATAAATATTGCAGAAACAACCGTTAAAATCTTCATGACCTCATTCATCTTATGATTTTGTGAAGAAAAAAAGAAATTTGACGCACTGTCTAGCGTAACCATATCATCGTCAATTTGGTCCAAAAGCTCTAAGCTTTTTTGATGTAAACGAGCAAAAAAACTAAAATTTTCATGTTCTATGGCATTGAAAACATTGTCGTCTTTGATACTTTTTATAGAATACAATGAATCTCTCAAAGGAATAATAGACCGTTTCAAAAAATTAAAATTGTCACGGTGTTTCTCAATTTGGATTAATATCGAAGGATTAGCACTGGTTTTAGAAAGGCTGATTAGCAATTCTACCTTATCTTCTTCAGCTTCAATGGTAATATAAAAATTCTCCATTATCGCATCAAGTAATAAATAAAGTAAATAATCCGCTTTTTTTGTTCTCACAATTCCAGAATGAGTGCGAATACGCTCCCGAATGTGCGCAAAGAAATCGCTTCTTTTTTCTTGAAAAGAAACTAAAACGCCCTCTTTTATTAAGAAACTAATTTGCTCAACTGAAATATTATCCGAATGTTCTGTGGGTAAAAGCGATTTGATATTAAAAAATAAGACATCATGGAGTTCATCTAATTTTGTTCTTCTGGTCGTGTTTAATATGTCTCCTAAAATAAAATTATCAACATCTAAAAAGGCTCCAACTGATTTTATTAATTCAATATTATTCAAACCGTGAACATTCAACCAATTAATTTTGCTGAGGTTGAGTGATTTAGGAAATTCATTAATTCTAAATTCAGGATATTCCGTTAAATCAGCATCATCATAAACATACAACTGCATTTCTGTTTGAATGTCCTTATGAATTCCTGTATATTCTAATATTGAAGGTTGAACTTTTCTGCCTTTTTTATATTTAATTTTTCTCACAAGGTCTAATTTTTGATAAATTTAATGATTATTATAAATTTCAAACTATTTTTACCAAAAATCATTTCATGAAAATTCTAATTGTCAATATCAAAGAATTAATTCAAATTAGAGAAAATACTGTTTCTAAGGTTTCGGGTACTGAAATGGCAATACTTCCAACCCTCAAAAACGCGTATTTACTAATTGAAAACGATAGTATCAAAGCATTTGGACCTATGGAAAATTGTCCGAATATTGATGTTGAAACTACAATTGACGCAACTGGAAAAATGGTACTTCCTACATGGTGCGACAGTCACACACACATTGTCTATGCTGGAAATCGGGAGCAAGAATTTGTAGACCGAATAAATGGATTGTCCTATGAAGAAATTGCCAATCGTGGTGGTGGAATTCTAAATTCTGCTAAAAAACTGAATGAAACTTCCGAAGATGAACTTTACAACCAATCGAAAGTTAGACTTGAAGAAATCATGAAATTAGGAACTGGTGCCGTGGAAATAAAATCGGGTTATGGACTTTCTGTTGAAGGTGAACTGAAAATGCTTCGCGTTATTCAAAAGTTGAAAGTGAACTATCCAATTGCAATTAAGGCTACATTTCTAGGCGCACATGCATTTCCATTGGAATATAAAGACAATCATAAAGGATATATTGATTTAATTATCAATGAAATGATTCCTCAAATTGCCAAGGAACAACTTGCCGATTTTATAGATGTTTTTTGTGAGTCAGGTTATTTCTCAGTTGAAGAAACTGAACAAATTATGGAAGCGGGACTACAATTTGGATTAATTCCGAAAATTCACGTCAATCAATTCAATGCTATTGGCGGAATTAAAGCCGCTGTGAAATACAACGCGCTTTCAGTAGATCATCTAGAAATAATGAATCCCGAAGATGTTGAAGCACTGAAAAATACAGTGACAATGCCCGTTGCTTTACCATCGTGTTCCTATTTTTTGAGTATTCCATACACGCCGGCACGAGAAATGATTTCTAAAGGTTTGCCTTTGGCATTAGCAACCGATTTCAACCCAGGTTCTACTCCATCAGGTAATATGAATTTTGTTGTGGCAACGGCTTGTATTAAGATGAAAATGACACCTGAAGAAGCCATAAATGCTGCTACTATTAATGGCGCTTATGCAATGGGAATTTCTGAAACTCATGGAAGTATTACAATAGGTAAAAAAGCCAATGTAATTATTACTAAGCCAATTACCTCTTTTTATCAATTGCCGTATGCTTTTGGAAGTAACCTTATAGATTCTGTGATTATTGAAGGAAATGTTATTTTGTAAGAAATAAATAAACGCATAAAAAAAGGGATTTGCTACAAACAAATCCCTTTTTTATTATGTTTAAATAAAACCTATCTTAAGCTAAAACTTGATTTAGAAACCAATTCTCCTTTGTCAAAAACATTTACAAAATAACTTCCTTTTTCAAGTTTGTCACTTGGTAAATTTTGAGTTACATCAACTGTTTTATTTTCATATTTCACATTGGCTGCAAAACTATACGTTAGGGTTTTATCACCAAAACTTTCGGTTTGTTTTTCACCTATAACATTACTTTTACTGTCAATTACTTGAACATAGTATTTTTTGTCTCCCGATTTAGCAATTGAATTTTCTGCAATTGTAAAACTAATTTTTAACATATCAGCACTGCTCGCTTTATCAGTAGCAATTTCTTTTCCAGAACTTCTAACTTTATAAGCAGCTGTTTTTAAATTCAAAATACTCAATTTAGAACCTTTTTCAACTGTTTTAGATAATTCTTCATTTTGACCAACTAAAACCTCATTTGATTTTTTAGATTCTCCAAGAACTACAATCGTACTGTCACGTTGTACCGTTAAAATAGAATTATTTTTTTTAAGAGTTTCATTTTCGGCAACCAAACCTTTCATCTTTGATTCTAATGCAAGAAATTGTTTTTTGTATTTTGCCATAGAAGCAACATCACCTTTTGATTTTTGCAAATTTGCCATTAAAGCAACTACCTTTTCTCTTTCGGCAATTAATTCGTCAGACATTGTTGTGTTTTCAGCAATTGCAGCGTCGTAAGTTGATTTCAGTGCTTGCAAATCTTTCATTACAGCTTCTTTCTCTGTTTTTGTAGTATCTAATAGCCCTTGCGTTGTATTCGCATCTGAAGTTATCTTATAAATGTAAACTAAACTAATAGCTAAAAGAACTGACAATGCAATGATAATTGCTTTTAAACTTGAATTACTGTTTTGATTATTTTCCATGATGTATTAAATTTTTTACTAAAATAATAATTTATATTATAATAACGTAAGTAATTAAATTATATTATTTTTGGTGAAAGAATATTTCAATGGAAAAACTAATCCCTTTTACAGTTAATGACCTTGCGAAAGTTACCAACTTCCGATGTGGAGAGGTGAAATTTGGCGAAAAAATGATAACTGTACCTAAAAATTCAGATGCGATTTCGTTTTTAAAAACATGTGATGCAAAATATGTTTTATTTGGAATTCCTGAAGATATTGGGATTAAAGCTAATTATGGTCGCCCTGGAGCGGCGTCTGCTTGGGACAGCGCCATTAAAAGCATTGCTAATATTCAGCACAATCGGTTTTGCAAAGGAAGTCAACTCTTAGTATTGGGACAATTAGATGTTTCTGTTGAAATGGCTGAAAGTCAAAATTTAGATTTCAATTCAATTGACGATAGAAAAAAACTAAGTCTATTGGTTCATAAAATTGACAAGGAAGTTTCTCATGTCATTTTTAATATCATCAAAGCGGGTAAAACCCCTATCGTTATTGGCGGAGGCCACAATAATTCGTATGGAAATATTAAAGGAGTGGCTCTTGCAAAAGGCAAACCTATAAATGCAATTAATTTTGATGCCCATTCTGATTTCAGAATTTTGGAAGGCCGTCATAGTGGAAATGGTTTTTCGTATGCGTATGAAGAAGGTTTTTTGCATAAATATTTCATCTTTGGATTGCACGAAAATTATACCTCGAAAAGTGTATTGGATTCTTTAAAAAAAATTGAAGACAGAGTGAAATTTAACACCTACGATGAAATCCAAATTAGAAAGCAAAAAAAGTTTGAGCCCGAAATGAATACGGCACTAGAATTTATAAAAGACGATTTTTTTGGAATTGAAATTGATCTAGATGCTATTCCAAACATTGCTAGTAGCGCAATGACTCCTAGCGGATTCTCTGTAGAAAAATTACGCCAATTTATTTATCATTTTGGAAGTAATCAGAATGCCTCTTATCTTCATATTTGTGAAGGTGCACCCGATTTAGGAGACGAGAAAAACAGCCATTTAATTGGAAAACTTATTGGCTATTTAGTTACCGATTTTATGAAAGCCAACTTTGTAAACCCAACAAATAATCAATAAATCAAAACGTTTTCATTTGCTTAAAGCGCAAAAAAAATTGATATAAATTATTTAAACCTATCTTTGCATGGAATTTTAGTACATAATACTAAATTCTAAATATCAAAAATATGTTATTCGAAGATTTATCACTTTCCAAAAGTATACAAAAAGCCGTATTTGAATTAGGCTACACAGAAGCAACTCCAATTCAAGAACAAGCAATTCCAATTGTATTAGCAGGTCAAGATTTGATTGGTTGTGCACAAACAGGAACAGGAAAAACTGGCGCATTTGCCATTCCGATTATACATCAATTGCACAGAATTGTAGGCTCATCAAAAAAAGCGAAACAAATTCGTGCTTTAGTTGTAACGCCAACAAGAGAATTAGCAGTTCAAATTGGGCAAAGTTTTGAGGCTTACGGAAAATATACCAATCTTACGCAATTGACCATTTTTGGTGGTGTATCTCAAAATCCACAAGTAGATACGTTGAGAAATGGTGTTGATATTTTAGTAGCAACTCCAGGTCGTTTATTGGATTTACACAAACAAGGATTTATTGATTTAGACCATTTACATACTTTAGTTCTTGATGAAGCCGACCAAATGCTTGACATGGGATTTGTAAATGATGTTAAGAAAATAGTGAAATTAACTCCAAAAAACAGACAAACTTTATTCTTTTCGGCTACCATGCCAATAGCGATTCGAGAATTAGCAGAAATGTTTCTTCAAGATCCTGCAACAGTTTCTGTTTCACCAGTTTCATCTACTGCTGAAAATGTAGAGCAAAGGGTTTATTTTGTTGACAAAACCGAAAAAAGGAATTTATTATATCATTTGATAAAAAATGAAAATTTATCTGATGTTTTGGTGTTTTCAAGAACCAAACATGGTGCCGATAACGTTGTAAAAGCATTGAGAAAACAAAATATTGCTGCCGAAGCAATTCACGGAGATAAATCTCAAAATGCCAGACAACGTGTTTTAGATGCTTTTAAAAATAAAGAAGTTGGTGTTCTTGTAGCCACAGATATCGCTGCTCGTGGAATTGATATCGATCAATTGCCTTTTGTGATTAATTTTGATTTGCCTAACATTCCTGAAACCTATGTGCACCGAATTGGTAGAACAGGGCGTGCAGGAAATGGTGGAATTGCAATTTCATTTTGTAGCAAAGACGAGCATGCCTATTGGAAAGACATCCAAAAATTGATAAAAGTAGATGTTAAAACAGTATCCGACCATCCTTATCCTTGGCACAGTGGAAGTCCTGAAACGGCTCCTGCTGCAGCACAACAAAATTCAAATAGAAGTGGCGAAGCCAATAAATCTAGAAAATCTTCTGGTTCAAAACAAAATAAAAAACGTTGGTACTAATAGGCTTACAAAAGAGTCTTTTCTGTTTTGTCAGAAATAACTTTCGTAAATTATATAAACCTGCCTTTAATCTATAACTGCTTATATTTCAACGTTTTGACTGTTAATTAGTGCTTTATAAAAAGATAATTTCTATACTTTTGAGATTAATATTATAAATCATTTAATTCTCAAAACATGGAAACATTAGTTAAAAGAGACGGATTATTTCCGTCAGTAGTAAGTAAGGCCGCAAACACACTTTTTGATGATTTTTTTTCAAAAGATATTTTTGATTGGACCGATAGAAATTATTCAGCTTTAGGGAGCAATTTACCTTCCGTGAATTTAAAAGAAACGGACACAAAACTGGAAATTGAATTGGCCGCACCAGGAATGAAAAAAGAAGATTTCAAAGTTGAAATTGACAACAATCTTCTAGCCATTTCATCAGAAAAACGCGAAGAAAAAGAAGAAAAAAACAAAAAAGAGGATTACGTTCGTAAAGAATTTAATTACCAATCTTTTTACAGATCATTTAGCCTTCCTGATTATGTTGACGAAAGTAAAATTGAAGCCAACTACAAAGATGGAATTCTACATGTCACTGTTTCTAAAAAAGAGGGGGCAAAGAAAAAAGCATTAAAAACTATTCCAATTAAATAGTTGTAACCTATCTATTTCATTAAAAAAATAAATACTCTGTTTTGTTTTGTGCTATTTCAAAACAGAAAAAAAACGCTGGTTTGTTAATCAGCGTTTTTTGTATTGTAAATTAAACTCTTAATGACTCCAAGTAATTCATCCGTTTTATATGGCTTAATTACAATGGCATTTATTCCAGAATGAAATGCATCTTCCTCAATTTCGTGTTTTGAAAATGCGGTCAATGCAATAATTGGAGTAGTGATTTCAATATTTCTAATGTTCATGGTAGTCTCAAAACCATCCATTCCAGGCATGTTTATATCCATTAAAATAACGTCAAAAGTAGTCTCTTTCAATATTTCTAAAGCCTCAATTCCATTACCTACAACTTGACAATCAAAATTGTTTTTTTCTAAAATCTTTTTAGCAATAAGTTGGTTAATTTTATTGTCTTCAACAATTAATACTTTAAGAGGCGCATTTAACAATAAAGTATCAATATTAATAATTTCAGGATCTTCCGTATTATCTGTTTCAAATTCGATAGTAAAATTAATTGTAGTTCCTTTTCCAAATTCACTTTCTAGATGAATTTCACTATCAAATAATTCGATAAGTTTCTGAACTATTGTTAATCCTAGTCCTGAACCTTGATGATTTTCATCATTTCGATTAAGTTGCACAAAAGTTTCAAAAATTTTGGTTTGTTCTTCAGGTAAAATCCCTATTCCAGTATCTTTAATTTCAAACCCAATAAATACTGAGTTTTCTGTTTTTTTAACCAATTTGAGAGTCAAAAAAACTTTCCCGTTTGTAGTAAATTTTAAGGAATTACTCAATAAATTAATTAGAATTTGAGACATTCTAACTTTATCACCAACAATGTACTTCGGGACTTCAATATCAATATCGAGAATAATTTCATTCTTTTTTCTATCAAAAATAAATCTTAATGTGCTTAAAATAGATTCTATTTCATCAATAATATTAAACTTTAATTGTTCTAATATTATTTTTTTATTATCTATTTTATTGATTTGAAGAATATCGTTTACAAGAGATAACAGATAATTAGCTGAAAATTTAAGTGAATCAATGTAAGTACTATTTGATAATTCTGGATGTTCATCAACTAGAATATCAGTTATCCCAACAACTCCATATAGTGGCGTTCTAAGTTCGTGACTAACAGTTGAAATAAATTGTGTTTTAAGTTTGGAAACTTCTGTTAATTTCCTATTTACTTTATTAAGTTTCCTATAAGCAATTATTAATTTTTCATTAGTTTTCTTTTTATACTGGTAGCTATTGTTAAAAACAATCATAAGCAAAACAAGAACTAAAAAAATAATTACAAATAAAACACCAACTTGTTTGGCTTGATTTAATTTATTAGTTTGAATTATCTTTTCTAATTCATTTTGACCAATTTGTCTTTTATATTCGTCAAGAACTGAAGTAATTCCAGATTTTTTTTCTTCAATAGCTAACTTTTTTTCCTGAAGTTTTTGATTCAATTCAGTATATTTTTCCAAATAATAATAGGCTTTTTTAACATCTCCTTTCTTCAAATACATTCTTGAAATATCGTCGTAAACTTCTATAGCATTACCTTCTAAAAATTCCTGTTCATTTTTACCACAAAGAAATAGTGACTTTTTATAAGCTTTTTCGGCTTCCACAAATTTATTTATATCTGTAAAATAGGAACCCAATAAAGAATTATAGGTTATTTGAGCTTCTAATTCATCTGAATTATTTACATCAATTTTTGCAGCATTCAAATAAGGCAATCCATTTTTATAATCATTAATTGCAAAATAAGCAGTTGCAATATTTAAATTAGCATACATAATTTCATAATCATCCTGCAATAACTTGGCATAAGACAATCCCATTTTGTAATGATAGATCCCTTTTTTGAAATTAATTTTATGAAAGCAATAGGTTCTAGCAATATTGGTATGCAGTGAATATTTAATAAAATCGCTATTCGTTTGGTAAGCATATTCTAGACCTTTATTGAAGAAAAAAATTGCTTTTTGGTAATCATTAAATTCCTCAAGATTCAAGCCTATGATATTATAAGACCTTGTAATTTGTTCACTATTATTAATTTTATAGGCTTTATCTAAGGCCTTTCTTGCTAAAGCCAATGATTTATCGCACTCCAAATTTCTTAAATGTCCACCAGATTTAGAAATAATGTCGTTAATCTCTTTAACACTATTATTTTTTGATTGACTAAAACTAAATATCGAGAATAGTAAAAAAAAAATGAGGGATTTTTTTTTAAGCATTTTAAAATAATATGATTTATCTTACGAATATATAAAACCTTTTGAATAAATCGTAAAACTTTTAATATTATTTTTAATAACAAAAAAAGAGGCTTTTTAGCCTCTCTTTTTTTTGTTATCCTCTAATTAATTTTCTGTATTTCAGTCGTTTCGGAGTCAAATCGCCTCCCAAACGTTTCTTTTTATTTTCTTCATAGTCAGAGAATCCA
>Ga0114974_10003824_pt1 | contig 11313 bp, 12 predicted proteins | sample S_130206_EF_Meta_FD_87318 | JGI IMG/M metagenome (GOLD analysis project Ga0114974, IMG submission 87318) | Freshwater microbial communities from Lake Simoncouche, Canada to study carbon cycling - S_130206_EF_MetaG | ecosystem: Environmental > Aquatic > Freshwater > Lake | place: Lake...
AATCAAGGACTGGCGGCGCATCCACACCCGCTATGATCGGTGTGCACACGCCTTCATGTCCGCCATCGCAATCGCTGCAACCGTCATATTTTGGCTGTGATCAATGAGTCCTGACCCTAGGTGCTGCCACGCCGCTGTTGCTGGCGATGCAACTGGATGGACCGCCCCGGCCGCTGCGGCCCCGGCCGGCCACGGCGCAGCCCCAGCCGCCCATTCAGCAGCCCGCGGAGGCACCTTTGCCGCCGGTCTCGTATCCGCAGTCAGACCCTACCTTACCGCCAGCCACTGCACCTGTGCAAAACACTTCACCACCTCCCGCCACTTCCCAGGCCTCTGACTTTACCCTGCCGCCGCCCCCTCCGACTGCGCAAGGCGCGTCGCTGCCGCCACCAAATACAGCGCCGGCAGCTGACACGGCGCCGCCGGTCACCTACCCTGGCCTCAAGCTGGGCCCAAACGACGTGTTGCTGACGGTCCGCAGCGACAATTCCGCCGTCGCGATCACCGGTATCTTCGAGAACAACAGGGCATATACTACCAGTGGCCTGGGCAGTTCGACGGCCCAGGTCGTGCTCAAAGCGGATGAGGAAGGCACGCCCTGCAACACCGAAGAATTCGAAGTGCTGCTTGCGAATGGCATCCTGTGGCATCCGACGACCAATTTCTGTAACACCGGTCATATCCTGACCGTGCCATCGGCCCGCCCGGTAACGCCCGATCCGCCGCCTGCTGCTATTGCTGACTTTGCCTGGCAACTGGTCTCGCGTGGAAACGAGAAGCAGCTAGTCTATGGCATTCCGCAGACTGATTCGATTGCCTTCGTGGCAAGTTGCCCGAGGGGCTATAACCGGGTTGTCGCCAAGTTTTTCGCTGATGCCGGGCCGAAACCGGTGGCTGAACTGTTTGGCCCGGAAGAACTGCTTCGCTATGATCTAAGCTTCGAACCACCTGCCTCCGAAGAGCAAGGGGCCGCCAATATGATCGAACTGTTTGCCAACGATGCATTCTGGAATCTGATGCGGCGCGGCCTCAGATTGCCTTACCGCATCGGCAACGGCCCTTACGCCATGCTTGATACGTCAAGCGGCAAGACCCGGATCGAGCAACTGCTCGCCTGGTGCAAGGCGCGTTGACTTTGCCGCCCCAATCATTGCGCCTTGCCGGCCTGACCGCACTGGTCACCGGCTCCTCGCGCGGGATCGGCGCGGCAATTGCGCGGCGGCTGGCTGCCGATGGGGCGCGTCTGGTGCTCCATGCCAGCAAGGACCCGGAGCGTGCCAATCTTGTCGCCGATGACATCCGTGCGCTGGGAGGCACCGCCGACGTCGTGCTTGGCGATCTAACCGAGGGCGACAGCGCATCACGCGTCGTAGCTGAAGCCTTTGCCTGCCACGGCGCGCTTGACATCCTGGTGCTCAATGCCGGCGGCGGCAGCAGCGGGCGGATCGAGGATCTGAGCGTGGACACCATCGACAGGGTGCTGGCGCTCAATCTGCGCGCCATCATTCTCGCCTCAGCCGAATTCGCGCGGCTCAGCCAGAGTGCGCAGGGACGAATAATTTTCATCTCGTCGGGCATGGCGACGCACGGTGCGCCCGGTGTCTCGGTCGGCGCGGCGGCCAAGGCGGGATCGGAAAGCCTGATGCGCAGTCTGGCGCAGGAACTGGGCCCGCGCGGGATCACCTGCAATTCGGTCGCGCCCGGTTGCACCCGCACCGAAATGATTGCGGGGCAGACATGGCCTGATGCTGTGCCACCCTGGACCGCGCTGCGGCGGCTTGGCGAGCCGGAGGACATCGCCGATGTCGTTGCATTCCTTGCCTCGGACGAGGCGCGTTGGCTGACCGGGCTGACGCTGGCGGCAAACGGCGGACTGATCACCACTGCGGCAAATATTCTGGCGCGCGCGAAATAAGCCGCAGCGCGCCAAAATTATCTCACCAGGCAGCGACGCGTCCGAATTTGCCCGTCCGGTAGTCGCGAAGGGCATGGGGATAGGGCTGGGCGCTGAACTGGCGGTTCCAGCTCTGGAATTCCTCGATCGAGAGTTCGTATCGCTCCATGGCTTCATGCAGCGGCAGCAGGCCGCATTGAACGGCCAGCACCACGACCTTCTTCTGGCGTGGCAGCCAGCGCGCGTGGCGGCGCGGCGGCAGGTCGGCGAGCGTCAGCCAGTCTCCCGTCGGATCGTGGATGTTCTGGGCAATGATTGGTTGGGCTTGTCCCATCTTAGGCTCCTATTCATGGTCTGAACGGGGCCCCCTGGTGGCCATGAATCTCCGCCCCAACAGTTAAGAAAGTCCTAATTTTGCGCTCGCTTCGCCGTCCGCACGGCGCAGCCGAACGCCGGGTTGAAGCCCTATACCCAGCCGAAATGCCTTCCGAGAAATATCAGCACCAATGCCCCCAGCACCGATGCCAGGCACCCAGCGCGGCTGACGCCCTGTCCGATCCCGCCAGGGCTGCGCGAGGCAGTGACCAGCCCCGCCAGCAGCGAACCGCCGACACCCAGCAGCACAGTCTCCACCCAATTGGCTTCGATGTGGTGAGGGTAAAGCCACAGCGCCAGAGTGCCGACAATAAGGCCGCTGATCACGGCGCCAATCAGGTTGAACATGGGCAAAGAGTTCCTTGGTTGCCATCTGCTTCGGGACGGAGCGCGCCGCAAAGGCGGCTCCGGTCATTCACTGATGTTGTTATCCCCACCATAAGCACAAGCGCAAAAATTTTTTCACAGATTCACTTTGACTCTTGCGCGTCGCACAAGTGCCGACTTTCCGGCGCGTCGCTGCACTGCAGCATTCTGCAATTGGAGCCTCCGCGCGGCCGGCTGTGGTTAACCGGCAATTTACCCACTTGCGCGCGAATCAGGATAAGGCACTATGACTAGTGGTTCGGCACAAGGGGCAACCTCTAGACCTAGATTCATTCGCGGGGTGCCCGGTGCGCCGCAGCGAAGAGGGATTCGGGTCTCGCAAAGGTTGAGGAAAGCCGGGACTGGGGAACAAATGGGGGATAAATATTCTCCCGCTTGCCTCCCTTTGTGATAGACTGGGCGCTTGCCTGGCGAGTCGAACGAATACGGAACGGTGTTTGCAGATCGGGCAAGCGCCTGCCGCAATGTGGTGGTTCAGGATCGGGGGCTGTGAAGTGGATTTGAGGAATACGCGCGGGGCAGATGCCGCTGGCAATGAGGCTGGCCTCTATGAAGCGGACGGGCATGTGCCCGAGACGAATGCAAACGCGATGGAGGCGGGCGAGGGCCCGGCAGTGGCGATGGCGGAAAAGACTGATGCAGGATCGGCCGATCTGGTCGAACAGCTGGGCTCGGCTGCGCTGGCGGGTGCGGTCAGCGCCATGGCCGATGCCGCCGCGTCGCAGCCTGCCGCTGCATCCGGTTCCAAGGAAATCATGGCGCGGCGCTTCACCATCGTCACAGATTCCTCACGCGATGTCCTGCTGACAGATTTCGGCAAGGATACGCTTGATGACCGCTATCTGCTCCCCGGCGAAACCTATCAGGATCTGTTCGCCCGCGTCGCCGATGCCTACGCCGACGATCAGGAGCATGCCCAGCGGCTTTATGACTACATTTCGAAGCTGTGGTTTATGCCGGCAACGCCGGTGCTGTCCAACGGCGGCACCGGGCGCGGCCTGCCGATTTCCTGCTATCTCAACTCGGTCGACGACAGCCTGGAAGGCATCGTCAACACCTGGAACGAGAACGTCTGGCTGGCCAGCCGTGGCGGCGGCATCGGCACCTATTGGGGCCAGGTGCGCGGTATTGGCGAGCCGGTCGGGCTCAATGGCAAGACCAGCGGCATCATTCCTTTCGTGAGGGTGATGGACAGCCTGACCCTTGCGATTTCGCAAGGCTCGCTGCGGCGCGGCTCGGCGGCCTGCTATCTCGATGTGTCGCACCCCGAGATCGAGGAATTCCTCGAAATCCGCAAACCCTCGGGCGATTTCAACCGTAAGGCGCTGAACCTCCATCATGGCGTGCTCTTGACCGACGAATTCATGGAAGCCGTCGGCGCGGGCACCGAGTTTAACTTGCGCAGCCCCAAGGATGGCTCGGTCCGCGCCACGGTCGATGCCCGCTCGCTGTTCCAGAAGCTGGTCGAGACGCGCCTCGCTACCGGCGAGCCCTATATCGTCTTCTCCGACACAGTGAACCGGATGATGCCCAAGCATCACCGCGATCTGGGCCTCAAGGTTTCGACCTCGAACCTGTGCTCGGAAATCACGCTCCCCACCGGGCGCGATCACCTCGGCAATGATCGCACGGCTGTGTGCTGCCTCTCCAGCCTCAATCTCGAGACCTGGGATGATTGGCACGAGGACAAGATGTTCATCGAGGACGTGTTGCGCTTCCTCGACAATGTGCTGCAGGACTATATCGACCGCGCCCCGCCCGAAATGGCCCGCGCCAAGTATTCGGCGATGCGCGAGCGTTCGGTCGGCATGGGGGTGATGGGTTTCCATTCCTTCCTGCAGATGAAGGGCATCGGCTTCGAGAGCGCCATGGCCAAGGCCTGGAACCTCAAGATGTTCAAGCACATTGGCGCCAAGGCCGACGAGGCCAGCCTGATGCTGGCGCAGGAACGCGGCGCCTGCCCCGATGCCGAGGACATGGGCGTGATGCAGCGTTTCAGCTGCAAGATGGCGATCGCGCCTACCGCCTCGATCAGCATCATTTGCGGCGGCACCAGTGCCTGCATCGAGCCGATCCCGGCCAACATCTATACCCACAAGACCCTGTCGGGCAGCTTCGTGGTCAAGAACCCCTATCTCGAAAAGCTGCTGCAATCGAAGAGCAAGGATTCCAACAACGTCTGGAATTCGATCCTCGAGATGGGCGGTTCGGTGGCGCACCTCGATTTCCTCTCGCCGGAGGAAAAGGCAGTCTACAAGACCAGCTTCGAGATCGACCAGCGCTGGCTGCTCGAATTCGCTGCCGATCGCACGCCTTATATCGACCAGGCGCAGTCGCTGAACCTCTATATCCCGGCCGACGTCGACAAGTGGGACCTGATGATGCTGCACTATCAGGCCTGGGAGCGCGGCATCAAGTCGTTGTATTATCTACGCTCTAAGTCCGTCCAGCGGGCAGGTTTCGCCGGAGGGGTGGAGGCGGATAACACCGCAGAGGCCCCGATCATCGAGCTGGCGACGCAGACCGATTACGAGGAATGTCTCGCCTGCCAATAGGCGCGGTCCCTCGCCCCGGCTCTCGCCCGGTGGGTGGATGGGAGAAGAGGAGGCGCCATGCCTGAATTCGCCTATGCCGATCTGCTCAGCCACCGCCGCGTGGTCACTGGCCTTAACGATGCAGGCCAGAGCGCGGTGGTCAGCGACGGCCCGGTGCCGGTTCTGTCAGACATCAGCGCGGCGCTGGTGTGGCAGAGCAAGGTCCAGCCCGCCGACAACTCAGGCAATGCGGACACGGCCGAGCCCTACAAGGTCGAAATGCTGCACAATCCCGGCAGCACTTTCGCCATCTGCACCTTCGCGCCGGGCAGCCTTGAGCATATGCATGCGACTGATACTATTGACTATCTGGTGATCCTCTCCGGCCATGTCACACTCGTCACCGAGAAGGGCGAGGCCGATCTCGGGCCCGGCGATCTGGTGGTGGATCGCGGCGTCTATCACGGCTGGCGCAATCTTTCCGACACGCCCTGTGTGGCCGTCGCGGTCAACGTTCCGGCGCTTGCCGTCGGCAAGGGGAGGACAGTATGAGCGCTCCCCGCCCAAGTCCCCGCAGAGTCGTCATTGGCATTGATTCGGATGGCAAAAGTTGCATCCAGTTCGATGGTCCCGTCCCCCAGCTCAGCGGGTCGAGCGACCTGGTCTGGCGCACTGCCACAGTGCCCGCCGACAACTCCAGCCCCGAAGATGCGGCGGTGCCCTATGCGATGGAGCACCTCCACGATGGCGGCAGCAATTTCATGTTCGTGACCTTCCCGCCGAAGATGGGCCCCTACATGCATGCCACTGATACGCTTGACTATCTTGTCGTGCTGAGCGGCGAAATCGTGCTGCAACTGGAGGCGGGCGAAGTGGTGCTGCGCCCTGGCGATCTCGTCGTCGATCGCGGCGTGGTGCACGCCTGGCGCAACGATACGGACCTGCCCGCGACCATGGCCAGCGTCACTGTTCCCGCAAATCCCGTCGGAAAAGGGCGCACAGTATGACGCAAGATAGTGTGACCAATCGGACACCTCCGCGCCGCATCATTGCCGCCACCGGCGCAGACGGGCGCAGCTCCGTCGTCTCGGACGAGGCGATGCCGCCGACCAATCCCCAACCGATGGCAGTCACCTGCCTGTGGAGCGGCGCGGTCGGCCGGGTCGATAATGCCGCGTCATTTGCCGGAGGCTTCGCCCCTTTCGGCATGCACCTGCTCACCGATCCGGTTTACGCCGTGATGATCGCCGAATATGCGCCCGGGCTTGGGCGTGACGATCCCGGCATGCACTACACTGACACCACCGATCACTTCTATGTGATCGAAGGCGAGGTCGTGCTGGTGCTGGAGAGCGGCGACGTGGTGCTGCGGCAGGGCGATCTCGGCATTTGCCGGGGCGCGGTGCACGGCTGGCGCAATGACAGCGGCAAGCTTGCACGCATGCTGACTTTCGTGCTCCCCGCCGAGCCGCTGGCGCGCTGACCATGGCCCAGCCCCTCATCCTCCACGGCATGAACAGCCCCAATGTCACCAAGGTGGTCCTGATGCTGGAAGAGTGCGGCCTCGATTACGAGCTGCGCCACGTCGCCGTGTTCAAGCAGGAACAGTTCCGCCCGGAATTCCTCGCGCTCAATCCACTCGGCAAGGTGCCGGTGCTGCAGGACCCGGATCACGGCGTCACTCTCGCCGAATCGGGCGCGATCCTGCACTATCTGGCGGAGCGCGAAGGCAAGTTCCTCCCCGCCACTCAACCCCAGCGGGCGGAAGTCATGCAATGGCTGTTCATGCAGATGGCCAACTATGGCCCCTTGCTCGGCCAGCTCAACCACTTCCGGCTGGTCCTCGCCTCGGGCACCGAACCCTATGCCGAAGCGCGCTATGCCGCTGCCGCCGAAAAGCTCTATCGCCTGCTCGATGAGCGGATGCAGACCCGGACATGGATCGCGGGTGGGGATTATTCGATCGCCGACATGGCGATGCAGCCCTGGGCCAACTATCTAGAGCCCCACGGCTTCGATTCTGCCCAATACCCCGCGCTGGTGCGCTGGCGCTCGGCAGTGGCAAGCCGCCCCGCTGTCGGCCGTGCGCTGGCCCGGGCGCATGAGGGCTTCACCGCAATTGCCGAGCAGACCCGCAAGGCGGCCTCCGGCGAAGACCTCGACAAGTTTTTCGGGCGCACCGATGCGGTGCCGCCCGCCGATTTTTCTGCTGTTGTGAAGATGTAAAGGTCAACTGATATGCCACTCCTGGAAGCCCGCAAGACCTACAAGCCCTTCGAATATCCCTGGGCCTATGACATGTGGAAGCGCCAGCAGCAGATCCACTGGATGGCCGAGGAAGTGCCGCTCGGCGAGGATTGCCGTGACTGGGCCCAGAACCTCAGCGACCACGAGCGCAACCTGCTGACGCAGATCTTCCGCTTCTTCACCCAGGCCGATGTCGAGGTGCAGGATTGCTACCACGAGAAATACAGCCGCGTCTTCAAGCCGACCGAGATCAAGATGATGCTCGCCGCCTTCTCCAACATGGAGACGGTGCACATCGCCGCCTACAGCCACTTGCTTGACACCATCGGCATGCCCGAAAGCGAATACGGCATGTTCCTCGAATATGAGGAACTGCGCGCGAAGCACGATTATCTGCACACCTTCGGCGTCGATAACGACGAGGATATCGCCCGCACCTTGGCCATGTTCGGCGGCTTCACTGAGGGGCTTCAGCTGTTCGCCAGCTTCGCCATGCTGATGAACTTCCCGCGCTTCAACAAGATGAAGGGCATGGGCCAGATCGTCACCTGGTCGGTGCGCGATGAATCGCTGCACTGCGAAGGCATCACCAAGCTGTTCCACACCTTTGTGAAGGAGCGCGGCTGCCTGACCAAGAGCGTCAAGGAAGACATCATCGATTGCTGCCAGAAGACCGTGCGGCTGGAAGATGCCTTCATCGATCTCGCCTTCGAGCAAGGCCCGGTCCCCGGCATGAGCGCCAAGGAAATCAAGCGCTACATCCGCTACATCGCCGATTGGCGCCTCGGCCAGCTCGGCCTGCCCGAAATCTACATGGCCGAAGACCACCCCCTGCCCTGGCTCGCCCCGCTGCTCAACGGCGTTGAGCACGCCAACTTCTTCGAAACCCGCGCGACGGAATATTCCAAGGGCGCGACCAAGGGCGACTGGAACTCGGTCTGGGCCAACTTCGACCAGCGCCGCAAGGCCAAGGCCAACGACGGTGCCGAGGACGATGTGCCGGGGGCGGGTGAGCCGGACATGTTCGGGGATGCGGCGGCGGCGGAGTAGGAATTGACTAGAACAACATAAGAACATAGGCTGTATTTTCGTGGGAGTGATTCATGCAGTCTATTGAATTCTGTGCAGGAGCAGGCGGTCAGGCGCTAGGGCTTGAACAAGCCGGTTTTCGCCATTCTGCGTTGGTCGAAATTGAGCCGGACTATGCCCAAACGTTGCGGCTGAACCGGCCTGCGTGGGATGTCCATTCTGCCGATATGAATTATTTCGATGGACGCCCCTACAAAGGGATGGACTTGCTTGCTGGCGGCCTTCCGTGTCCGCCATTTTCGATTGCCGGCAAGCAGTTAGGAGAGAAAGACGAACGGAACCTGTTCCCTGCTGCCCTTAGGCTGATTGATGAGATCCAGCCCAAGGCCGTTATGATCGAGAATGTGCGCGGCTTTCTCTCCGCCGTGTTTGAGGACTATCGACTGCACCTCAAACAGCAGTTGCACAAGCTTGGCTATCATACCGAGTGGCGCTTGCTGAACGCTTCTGATTTCGGAGTGCCGCAGCTTCGGCCTCGGGTCATCATTGTCGCTTTGCGCAAAGATTTAGTCGAAGCCTTCGACTGGCCAGATGTGAAACCACATAATCCGCCTACTGTTGGCGAAACACTCAAAGACCTCATGGCAGCCAATGGCTGGACCGGCTCCGAACGTTGGGCGGAAAGGGCCAGCGATATTGCCCCGACGATCGTTGGCGGTTCGAAAAAACATGGCGGACCCGACCTCGGACCGACACGGGCGCGCAAGGCATGGGCATCCATGGGGGTAGAAGGCCGCAGCCTTGCCGAAGCCGCACCTGGACGAGACTTTTGCGGCATGCCTCGCCTTACCGTACGCATGGTCGCGCGACTGCAAGGCTTCCCTGATGATTGGCAGTTTTTTGGCCGCAAAACCACCGCATACCGACAAGTTGGCAATGCATTCCCGCCGCCGGTGGCAAAGGCGGTTGCGCAGAATTTGAAGTTGGCCTTGCGTGTGCAGAAGGTGTTTGGAGCAGCTCAATGCGCCGCATAGGTTCGAAGGAAGGTATCAGGCAGTTTCTGTTGGCGAATGTTGGCCGCATTGTGCAATCGGCAGAATTGCAGGCAGCGGCAAATGGTGCGTCTGAGTTTGGAAGTAGAACACGTGAACTGAGAGATGAAGAAGGCTGGCCAATCCTCACTCACAATGACAGCGCAGAATTGAGACCTGGAGAATATCTCCTGAAGGAACTTCCTCCGCCAAAGAAAGATGTAAAATTCGCGCGAGCAATTTCGGCCAAGTTGCGCGCTGAGGTATTGGATAGAAATGGCTTTACTTGCCAAATGTGTGGTCTAACCCCAGGAGATATTGATCCTTCGACTGAAAGAAAAGTTCGGCTGCATATCGGACATATTGTTGACAAGAGTCTTGGTGGAAGGGATGAGCTATCAAATTTACGAACCCTGTGCTCCACATGTAACCAAGGCGCGAAGAATATTACTAACGAAAAACCAAGTGGCATTTGGTTGCTGTCTCAGGTTCGGCGTGCGGGAAGAGATGAGCAACTAGCCTTGTACGATTGGCTCAAATCCAAATTTGGTTAAAGATTGCGGCAACGGTTTACTAAACTCCCAAGCACCGCTCATGACAGCGCCGTCGAACTCCCACACGCCATAGCATGTCCGCGTAGTTTCAAATCCGCTCTACCAATTCCTCGCACATCCGCGCTATCATCCCCGCCCGATGTCCGACCTCATCCCCCCCTTCCTCACCCCCGCCAACATCGCCACCGCGCTGATCGCGATGCAGATCCTCGCCTTCGCCGCTTTCGGGATCGACAAGATCAAGGCCGAGGCGGGGCACTGGCGGGTGCAGGAATCAACATTGCTGATGCTGGCCCTGCTGGGCGGAACGGGCGGGGCATACGCCGGCCGCGCGCTGTTTCGCCACAAGACCCGCAAGCAACCCTTCTCGCGCCAGCTCCACACCATCGCCGTGCTGCAATTGCTGGCAGGCGGCGCGGGGATGGGGTGGATGCTGGGCGGCTGAGCGGGAACTGGCTGTCAGCTGGCCCCGCCTCCGCTCAGAGCGCCTGCCCGGCCGCCCAGCCGCTCGCCCAGGCCCACTGGAAGTTGTAGCCGCCGAGCCAGCCGGTGACGTCGACTGCCTCGCCGATGGCATAGAGACCCGGCACGCGCCGCGCCTCCATCGTCTGCGAGCTAAGCTCGGCGGTGCTGATCCCGCCCGCGGTCACTTCGGCCTTGGCGAAGCCTTCGCTGCCATTGGGCATGAAGCGCCAGTCGGCAAGGCGGGATTGCGCTGCGGCGAGATCGCGGTCGGTCATCTGGCCAAGCTCGCGCTCCGCACCCAACAAGGCGCTGAGCCGCACGGCAAGGCGATCGGGGACACGTTCGCCGAGCAGCTTGCGCAAAGTGCCGCGCGGCCGGGCGCGCTTGGCTGTTAGCAGCCAGTCGGCGTCGCTGCCCGGCAGGAAGTCGAAATGCAGCGCGTCGCCGCGCTTCCAGTAGGACGAGATCTGCAGCACCGCCGGGCCCGACAGCCCGCGATGGGTGAACAGCGCCGCCTCGCGGAACTTCGCCTTGCCGCAGCGCACTTCGACATCGGCGGCGACACCGGAAAGCTCGCGGAACAGCACGTCGTCCCCGCCCAAGGTCAGGGGCACCAGCGCCGGGCGCGGCTCAACCACCTTGAGGCCGAACTGGCGGGCAAGATCATAGGCAAAGCCCGTCGCCCCCATCTGCGGGATCGACGGCCCACCGGTGGCGATCACCAGCCTCGGCGCGCTGGCGGTCTGGCCGCCTGCCGTAACGCGGAACAGCCCATCTGCATGGCTGACCTCGGCAAT
>Ga0114974_10003825_pt1 | contig 11312 bp, 10 predicted proteins | sample S_130206_EF_Meta_FD_87318 | JGI IMG/M metagenome (GOLD analysis project Ga0114974, IMG submission 87318) | Freshwater microbial communities from Lake Simoncouche, Canada to study carbon cycling - S_130206_EF_MetaG | ecosystem: Environmental > Aquatic > Freshwater > Lake | place: Lake...
TCCGTGGGAAGCCGACGCAGCAGGCGAACACCAAAAAAACCTATACACTTTCACGACAGAAAATGAAACGGACACCGCCGATTCCTGTAGGGAAATAAACAACCAAAGGGGGACACTCACGCATTTTATAAATCCCTTTAGATGCCTCTCCACTATCTGCGCCCCCTGTCCGAAAACAGCCCGGACATCAAACGTATAGAGGAACTGTTAGGAGAGACACACATTCCAATTAGTTACAGCAGGAACAACAGCGGCGTAGGAATGTCTATGCCGCTCGGCCGCGTCTACAACCGTATCCATACCCACGAAATGAATGCGTCGCGCTTCGACGCCAAGTTCCCAGAACTGAAACGGGCCATCTGGGCCCTCGGTCATCGTATAGTACCTTTCCGTTTTACAACTGTGCAAGTCAATTACAACTATAAGACAAAGACGCACATCGATAAGAACAATGTGGGGGATTCGGTCATCGTGGGGCTGGGGGATTACAAAGGGGGCGACCTGCTCGTCGAGGACAAGGCGTACAACATCAAATATCACCCCCTTCAGTTCAACGGCGCGGAAATGGAACACGGAACGGCACCCTATACGGGAAACCGCTACTCCCTTGTATTCTTTCGGACAAAAGAGCAGGGACGAAATAAGAGACCCCAGTAGATGCCGTACGCAATCGTGAAGGTCAAGGGAGGCTATAAGGTCAAGAACTTACAAACGGGAAAGTTTTACTCCTCCTACCCGATGTCTTCTGAGGAAGCACGCAAGCAATTGTATGCCCTTCACATTCATACGGGACATTAAAGAATATCTCGGAGAGTGTAGAGAGATGGCGTTAAAGGTGGAAGGCATACCGCAGCGCGAAACCCTTGGTGATGCGAAACGTGATGCCCTTATGGCTGCTATGGTGAAAAAGAAAGAAGACCCGTCCTTGTTGCCTATCACTCCGGCAACTGTGATTGCCTACGGGCGTATCGGTGGCGGCAAATCGTCTATTATGTATAGTTGGTTAAAGAACATGTTTCCGAAGTACTACGACGAGGTTTTGATCTTCTGCGGGTCTTCCGATTCTAAAAAGGCCTTTGAGGGATTGCCGCAGAAAAAGATAGTCTTTATGACGGAGTACGATAATGAGGCCTTCACGCACTACATCGATAAATTGCGCGAGGACCAGATCGAGCGTATGGAGAAGAAGGAAAGGCCGTTAAACATCTTCATAGGATTCGACGACGTCGTTTTCGCGGAAGCGATGAGCAGCAAGGGAAAGCCCACGATGGCGGAACGCGTCATCTTGATTTGCCGTCACGAACTTAACGCAACCGTTTTCATATGCGTTCAGCATTCGAAGCAGGTCAGCCCGGCGATGAGGAACAACACGCTCTATAACGTCATCTTGCCTCTCCAGAAGAATGACCTAAATAAGGTAGCCGAAGAGCACGCGGGTCACTTGAGTTCCGACGAGTTCATGAGAATGTACTATAACATAATGGCGAAGGGAAAGCATGAGTTTATAGTGGTGGACTATAAGGCCCCAGAGGCTCGACGCTTTCGGCACGGGTGGGATAAAATCATTACCTTTGCTAAAGATGAAATACCACCGGGACCCGGCCTACGACGGCCTAGCGAAGATGTTAAACCAATCACCGACGCTAAAAAATCCGGAACTGGCGAGGCGAGCAGTACCGCCCGGCCCTCGGCTGACGGAACACCTCCGGCAACTGGGAGCCGGCCAAAAGGGGCCGACAAAAGCCCAAGTTGAAAAGGAAAAACAAGAGTCTCGGCTCGCTTGCCTTGAGAGTTAATTTAGGCCCCTGTAGTATAAAACCGCCATGTCTTCCGCGCTGTCCTCTCCGTTTATGGCTGAATCGATCGCCGAGGTCGTCCCCGATGTGGTGAAGGTGGCGGGAAAACTCTCGATGTCCTCGGTCATCACCGGTCGTCGCCGTGTGCGTCTCGTGCCCCAGTCCGGCCAGAACTACGGGAGCGGTGCTTCGTCCGGCGTGGTGAACATTCTTATCCAGGACGGCCAGGCCTACGCGGACCTCCTGTCGGCCTGCCTGTCCTTCCAGGTGACGACGTACGATTCCGCAAACGCAGTCGCAGCAGCGGCAAGCCCCACCCCCGCCGCCGCATGTACGCTCGACGACGGCGCTTACTCCGTCTTCCGCCGCGCCCTGATTTCCGTCAACTCCACGTTGATGGACGACACGGATTTCCTCCCTAAGAAGGTCAACGCGGAACTCTACGCGACGGCCTCTCAGGCCTGGTACAACACGGTCGGGTCGTTCTTGGGTATGTGGAAGCACAACACGAACACCGTCTCTCCTGCGAACGCCGCGGGTGTGATTGCGGGCCTTCCCGACACTCTCATCTCCAAGTACGATGTGTCTAGCAAGGCTCTCCAGAACGCGAAGAAGCAGCAGGGAACCGGCGCGGCGACGAGTGCGGCGACGGCGGCTGCGCCTTTCCAGCCTGGCCAGAACCAGTACAGCGTCCCGCTGTCCCTCCTGACGTCGTTCTTCCGTAACGATACTCTCTTCCCTTCTCGTAATGCGGGTCAACTGGCCCTTGTCTGCTGCTAAGAAGTACAGGCTTATATCCCTTGGGGAGTCATACCCCGAACCGCGAAGTCCCTTAGAGCCTCTCTCACCACTCCTAGCCGAAAGGCGACGGAGGATCAGCGTTAATAACGCTTCCCGATGGTAATTAGAAGAGAGGATTGGGTAATGTGGGTGGAAGCCTCTCTATGCCGCTACGCTAGGCAGTGAGGAACCTGAACGACTTTATAGGATAGTGCGCGATGAGTCTAGCAAACTCAAACGACCGCAGAAGAGAAAGTCTACTCCGACCCCCTCCCTTGAGGGGGTGTTAAAGTATCGCGAAAGCGACGGTACGGACATATTTTATAAGGGATTTCCCTTATAAACCGCAGCTTTATGTCCAGCTCAATTTAGCAGCAGCAGTAGAGGCGATGCTCTGCGCGGGACCGGCCGCCCCGGTTGCCTCCTACGCCATCTCGAACCTGACCCTCGAGTTAGACTTCGTCGACCTTCACCCGACCTACCTGTCGCTGATGGACGATCTCATCGAGACCCCCGGCGGCTCTGGCGTCAACTGGGCGTTCGACGCTCACCTCGTCTCCTCGCAGTCCATCGGCGCGGCGTCCTCGGGCCAGAAGTCCGTGATCGTCTCGAAGGCCTCGCAGAATATGCGGTCCCTCCAGGTTATCGCGCAGCCCTCTTCGGCCCTCGCGTCCCCCCAGTGGCTCGCGCAGTCTACGTTCTGTAACCCTGGCGCAATCGATATCCAGTACCGCATCGGCTCGCTCTACTACCCCGCCTTCACGGCGATTGGTGAGCACCGCATGTACATGGACCTCCAGAACTCTTTCGGCTCCCCAGAGTCGGTCGACAAGTCGGGCATCATCGATACGGTGAACTACTACACGTCGACCCCCGACACGTTCGCCAGCGCGACCGGTGGCGCGCTCGCAGTTGTGCCGAATGTTTCGGGCACTCCCATCACGATTGCGGCTCCTCGCCCGATCCCCAACCAGAACAACCAGGGCACGCTCGTTGTGTCCGCCCAGGCTCGTTCCGCCTGGTCCGATTGCTGGTCCTATGGATATAACTTCGATCGACTGAAGCACGCGAAGTTCCACGGCGTGGAACTCGACGGCATCAACACTCTCACGAGTGCGGGCTCGCAGATGGTCGTTCAGATCAACTGCAACCCTACCAACCCCAACTCGGGCGGCAACACGGTGGCCCCCGACACGACGATCACGTCGATCGTCCGTTTCACTCGCGTCCTTCACCTCGGTGCGGGCGCGACGAGTGTCATCGGTTAAAAACATCATCGGTGCCTTTTCAAAAGGCCTTTATGATTTAATATCGCATCATTCGCGAATCCTCGACGTCGTTGTACTCAAAGCAAATCTCGAACTCGCAAAACTCGTCAATCTTGATGGGGTAGACCTGGTATTGATCGTCCAACAGTGTAATCGTAATCTGCTGGTACGAACTCTGGTTAATAAGCCGATTCCAGTTGAGGTGTGGCGGCTGATAGACGGTGAGGCCGCCATAGGAACTGTTGACGGGGATTTTAGCAATCGCGGTACGGAGACCGTCCGTCGTAATGCTGTCGTTCATCACGACGTTACACAGAACATAGACAACCTTCGAGCGTACCAAGTTGGGGAGAATGCCCGCCGTCACAGAAGCCGCAAGGGCCCCCGCATTCGAATCGATGAACCCTAGGCGAGTGTTAAGGGCAAAGGCACGTCCCGGGACGTTCAACGGCCACGCAGAACGGGGAGCCGTCGCAACGGTGACGCCTCCCGCGACCGCCGCTACTACGATACGATTCAAGCTCTCGTTATAAGTGAATAGGAGAACGCCCTGCGCGGCGTTCAGAATCGGAATCAGAGGGAAAAACGAATTAAAACCGTTTGTCGGGTCTTTCACGACTCCATCGATATACTGTTGGGTGTTGATGGTAAACGATTGAAGCGTCGCGCCGCCCCCTACGTTGCTGATGTAATAGTAAAATGTGTTTTGGTACGGAGGGAGTTGATACCCGGTGTTGGGAACCACGGCACGCAACAAATCGGCACGAACGGCGCCGGTGATGGGCTCCGGGAGGACACACGTAAAAGAGTTCCCGACGCCATATGACAAATCGTCGGACGAAATAAGGAGGCGCGACGGTTGGTTCGCAAACGACATTTTCTATTCTATACATTAGAAATATGGCGGCGTCACAAATCGCTCTTTATGGCGCGATGTTGCCCAATCAGTTGGGAGAGTCTTACATTGGGTCGTCTGCTTCGGGCAACGCGTTTCTAAATGGCGCGACGGCGCCTCTAATTATGAACGGATTCGACATCTTAGCAACGGGAAACCTTCAGGTCTCGTCCATCAACGGGCAATCCCCGCAGGGGGGCGGCGGCTGGACGCCTACGGCTGCGTCTGATTTGAACATGGCGACCTTCAGTATTAACAACACTGCAAATCTCAACGTCTCTAGTATAAATGGACTTGTGCCGTCTAGCGGTACGGTGGGTGCTACAGGCAGTCCGGGGGCTACTGGACCCGCTGGGGCTACAGGAGACGCAGGACCCACGGGAGACGTGGGTCCGACAGGCTCAACAGGAGCACAAGGAGACACAGGGGCGCAAGGACCTACAGGATTTAGCGGAGAGATCGGGCCTACAGGCTCTCAGGGACCTACGGGCGACGCAGGCCCCACAGGAGCCGACGGTCTCACCGGCGCAGACGGCCCCACAGGAGCCGACGGCGCGACAGGAGCCCAAGGACCCCAAGGAGACACAGGCCCTCAAGGAAGTACAGGAGACGCAGGACCTACAGGAGCCGACGGAGCAACAGGAAGCGCAGGACCTACAGGAGACGCAGGCCCTACAGGCTCAGCGGGGCAAACGGGGCCTATTGGTTCGACGGGCCCCCAAGGTGTGAGCGGATACGGCGTCTGGAACTACGATACGACTATATCGCCGGGCGGCTGGGCTCCTAATCTCGCAAACCCTGCGCAATTGTTGTTTAACAAGACGAGCGCAAACGGCGCGGGCGATCAGTTTATCAACAGCCTTGTGCCCATCATTGGGACGTTTGGCTATGCTTTGCTAAGTGCTTACGAATCGCCTGCGACTAACGTTATCTATGGTATTGATTCGGTGGATTCAACGAATCCTGGATATTACGTTCTGACTATTGGAGCCTTAAAAAGCACCGTCTGGACTCCTGGAGCACCTACTACGTTTAGCGTATCGCCTCCCTCGAGTTTAGGACCTACTGGTGATGCCGGCCCTACTGGTGATGCCGGTCCTACTGGTGATGCCGGTCCGCAAGGTGCGACGGGCGACGTGGGCCCTACGGGTCCTACAGGCGATGCCGGTCCTACGGGGGCCACGGGGCCATTTTCAACGGCCTTAGCAAACAGAGTACAGATTTACGCGATATCGCCTGTTACTACAACAAACTTGATTTATACGTCTCTTGGTAAGGCAAACGTATACGTACCTATCAACGATTCATCAGCCCTAGAACCGATCGCACCCGCGACCGGCACCGGTTGGGCTATGACGAAGGCAACTAGCATACAGGCGGTCAACGGAAATCTTGTCAGCGGCACTACCTATACGGTGAATGTCGTCGGCAATACAAACTGGTCGGCGATTGGCTGGACGAACCCCGTCACAATTGGTTCCGCGGCGGTGTATAATGGTAATAACATCACAGGAACAACCGGCTATGTGTCTCTAGCGACTATCTACGCCACCTACATCGCATGGTATCCACTAAATGCCCTGTTTGGCCTTTCACTTCCGCAAACCGTCGTTCCTAGTATTGCTGTACGAAAGAAGAATCTCAATTCTGTGTGGGCGTTAGTGCGATTCAATAACGACATTGCTCAACAGGGCTATTTTTCGCTTACGGTGGAGACCTATGCCTATCAGGCAACGAATACAACTAATAACTATACGGGACGTTGGGCGTACTCGTTGCCGTCCTATGCTATTGCCGGCGGATCGGCGGTACAGTTCAACGCAGGGGCGACGCTCACGACAACGATGCCGAGGGTGGTTGGAGGATTTACGTATTTGTTGTATATCGAAGACAAGTATCCTAAAATGCTTCCTAACATTGCTAACTCATTTCAAGTCTCGAACGGTCTCTTTCCCAGTCAGTCCCTCATAGCAAATGTAAGCCGAGACCCATACGACATCTACCCCGAATACGCCCATTTCCCACTTAACGCCGTACAATATTCTCAAAATGCTACGCAACCAACGTATGGCCCAGGGAATCCCTACGCAGACCAAGCGGACGTAGAAGTAGCAAGTATTTATTTCAAAACTACGTCCAGTCCTAATGTGCCGCAGGCCCCGCAACCCGCTTTTGACTTTCAAGTCCTTGCGATGGGATATAGCGGAATTAACGACAACGGAACACAAGCGAATAATTATACTCTACAGTATACAGACTCGTTAATCGCTGTACCCCTTTAATAAAATAAAATCACTAAAGAGATGGACGCCGGCACGCTAGGTCAATACTCCGGCTATATCGCTATGATTATCGCGATGGGCGCGATGGTCATAGGCATTTGTAATCACAAGACTTGCAGGTCCCGATGTTTCGGACGAGAAGCGACCGTCAGCCTCGACATAGGGCCTTCCACTCCTCAAGGCGTAACACCAAAGCCCACCCTCTCATAAATCGAACCGCTTCACGTAGGCCGTTATGTTCTTCTTTATATCTGTTGAGTCTCCCCACAGAATCCAATAGGACAACGCCCCGGCACTTACGCCCGACTTGGCGGCGGCGGTCTCGAGGTCCTTTGCGTGCCGTGTCCGGTATCGGTCCCGCTGCTCCTTGTCGTGCGTCTTTGTGTAGTCGTCCATGCCTGCGGCTCCGAAATGGATTGTATGCGGCTTTCCTGTTCTTAATCGAAAATGCGCGGTGAACTTTTTGCCGGGCACCTTTGACTTCACGATGTCTAAAAGTTCCATTCCTAATTAGAGAGCAGAATGTCGCGACGCATAATAGAAACCGCCGACCGGTTGGGTGGCCTCTGTTTCAAGATTCATCTCGGAATCCCTATGCGCATCGCGGCCGTACGTATAGAACATACTATGGATAACGAGCTCGTAGTCTTCCTAGAGAGGATACAACCAGAACAGAAGGCGGCTACGACTCTCCCGATGTGTCGACGCGTCGACGAGGAGGACCCTCGAGAGAGTCGCGTCGTTTTTGGGGATATTCGCGATACGAAAACCGAACGTCTGAAATAGAAAGACGATGGACGGAGTACCAGGCAATCAACTCGGAAACGTAGGCATCATTTACCCGAATGCGTTAGGGGTTCAGTTTGCCCTCTCGCAGGCAAACGGAAACAGTCAAGGAGGGGGAGCGGGCAGTAATGTTTTTTCTACGGTAACTCTCACACAGTCGGGCAATCTTATTTATGCGGAGCCGGGCGACTCTTCCGTCGATATCGGGCAGACTATCGTAGGCCAAAACGTCCAGTACATATCGCAAATGGCGGGGACCACGATGATAAATAGCCCCGTGGTCATCAACGGAAATGTGGCGATTCCTCACCAGTACACGTTTTCTATGAATCCCGAGAACAATCCTACACTTCCCACAGCGACCATAAACGGAAATGTGACGGTGGGCGGCACGGCGATCGTTGGGTTGGGCTCGTCGGGGACTCCTCTTGAGGCAGTCAATGTCTACAGCGATGGCGTGAATGTCGTGGGCGGTCCTGTTACTGTCGCGGCTTCTTCGATTCTTCTAGAGGGCCCGCACTCTTACATAGGCGTTGATACGCTGGGAGGAAGCAACATCTATTTGAATACGACGACGGGCGCCGTCGATGTTGTCTCCCGCGTCACGGGCCTCCTTACGTCAAATGTGTCGGTCTATTCGTCGAACGACTTTGACGTGACTTCTTTAGAGCGCGTTAGTTTCCTCACGTCGAACATCAGCACCGTCTCGCGTATGACGAGCGTTTATAGTTCGAATACTTACGATAATTACGCGGGGTTTATCAATTTGTTGTCAGACGGCGGCGCAAACTTAGGAGCCAACCCCGTGACGTATGTCGGATCACAGAACGGGGCACAAGGCAAAGTATCGATCAATGCAAAATCGGGTTTTGGTGGAACGGCATTCGGCGGCGTTGTGGACATTACGGCGGAAGGCGGAAACAATCCATTGCTAGGCTTGGGCGGCACGGTTCTTGTGAATGCTTGGAGTGCGGGGTATGGGTCCTTCGGCGGCACAACGTCGCGCGTCTCGGTGAATGCCGCAAACATCGGTTTGAGTGCGGGGGCCTTGGACGCACTGCCCGGCCTTGCGGGCTCCATGAATATTTACGGCCAGGGCTGTGTAAGCATCGTGACGGATACGGTGCCGCCTGTGTTTCCAGTGATTCCTCAAAGTCTCTACATGTACGGCGCGAACGGAATACGCTTAGACACGGGTCTTCTTTACGGAGGCATTCAGTGCCTCAAACCTCTCTATGCTCAAAACATTTACCCGCTGGCCGACGGGTCAAATCCGCTTATCATTTCAGGTCGCACCAATCCTTCCGCAGGCGTACAGTTGAAAGACATTGAATTGATGAATATGGTTTTGCCCAACGGTCAGATCACGGGCGTCTCATCTATCAATAGCCTTAGCATAAACAATTCACGGGACATCTCGAATCTCAGCACAATCAACGGTTTACCGTATCCCTACATTACGCCGTCTGACTCCTCTAACTGGTCTTACTATCCGCAACTCTCGTCGCTCTCTACTATCACAGCGGCGACCGGCATTCTCTCTACGTTGAACGTTAGCAGTATCAACGGCCAGCCTATTGGGCTGCCTTGGTACCAAGTCACCCCCCCACTCCTTTCGACTGCCTTCAACTTCGGGAGCAATGACCTGTCTAACGTCAGTAGTCTTTACACTACGATTCTGCGGACGAATAGGATTTCAGACTTCAGCCCATCGGGTGCATCGCTATCTATCACAAACCTCAGCAGCGTCAACGGAAATAAGTATGTTCCTACGCAGGAATGGAGCCAGCAGCCGGCCGATTCTAGTCTAGATGTCGCGGGCTTCAACGTGGGCAACGTCGGTACTGTGTTCGCGAACAACCTCAACCTCACAAACGACTTCACTATGACGAATAACGACAGCATAGCGAACTTCAACAACAACGCCCTTACAAACGTCAGCAGCATCAATGGCTATCAGTTTCCTACCCCTACCGTCAACGGTTGGGTATCTACGGCGACGACACAACTTGATATGAACAACTTCAGCATAATCAATACCAATCAGATGACTGCAAATTCGTTATTGGCTTCACACGTTGTCATGGATACTCTTAGCACTACGTCTATCAAATGCTTTGGCACAGTTACTTCAGAAGATGCTAATATTCTCCGTCTCGCGCAAGTATCAAGTATATCCGCGGTTGGAAATATTACCGCATTCGGCAATATCGTTTCTGCGCTATTAATTGAGTGTCCAACAGCATCTTTCGTTGCTATCACTCAAGTGTCCTCCATAAACGGCGTCGCCTACCCGCCCGCCGGTGGTGGGTGGAACGGCAACGCCACCACAAATCTCAATATGAACTTCTACGACATCACCACCGTACAGAATATGAACGCGAATAGTATTGTCTGCGTAGGAAATGTTTCGGCTGCTACCGTAAGTGCTTCGGGTCAGATAAGCGCGAACAACTTCAACACCGCGTCGGTGGCAGTAAATACCAGCACCATCAACTTAGGTACTACACAGTTAGACTTGGGCGGCCTCCGTGGTTCAAATATTACAATTACGGACGCTAGTATTTCAGGTATCGTAAACAATCTATGCGCTATATTCGCGCAGCCTTCGTACAGTTTGTCGAGCCCCGCCGGCAGTTACTATTATATAGCACCTACACCCGGCACGTATAACGTATTATGTACGAGTGTAGCCCCGAGCGCAGGTGTTAGTTTTCAGTTAGCCGTTGCCGCTAGCGGACAAGCTGGAGTCTATAGGGTTTGTAATCAGACAAATGCTGGGGCGTCTGGTGATAATATGGCGGTACAATTTACGACGATTGATGGGAATGGGAACTACTGGAACTGGGGTCAGAATACAGGGCTAAGCCCTGGTGCGTCGGCGCGGGCGGTTTGCTGGTTCTGTGCGGGTCAAAACCGGTACGTCTTTACTGATTTCCTAATTGAACCAAATCCTGTGCCTAGCAATTAATTCGCTATTTATTTTTACAATACGCCCATTTTTACAATATTCTACAATATTTCTACAATAGAAATATTGTAAAAAACGGGCTATTGTAAAAAATAGAGGCCCCCGGTAGACCCCCCGGAATGAGCGACGAGGATTACGAGACTACCGCCGTCGCCGTCGCGAAGCCTAAGAAAGAGAGGACGCCCGCGCAAAAAGCCGCAACAGCACGGGCGCTTGAGGCCCTGGCCGCCGCACGGGAGGCGAAGAAGGCGAAGCCCCCGACCGTCGTGAAGCGTACCACGACGACGACGAAGACGGTGGCCCCCCCGAAGGCGAGGAACGTCGTTGTCTACGAGGAGGAACCGGCAGAGGAGGAGGCGCCGGTCTATGTGAAGGCGGCCAAGGCGAGGCCCGCGACCGTCGCTCCCACAGGGCCCGACTACGGCGCAGACATTCGGTCCCTTACGGAAGGGTTGCATGGGGTCCTCACGTATATCGAGCGGAAAGAAACGAAGAAACAGTCGAAGCCAAGGGCAAGGCCTCCGCCACCTGAGA
>Ga0114974_10003826_pt1 | contig 11311 bp, 11 predicted proteins | sample S_130206_EF_Meta_FD_87318 | JGI IMG/M metagenome (GOLD analysis project Ga0114974, IMG submission 87318) | Freshwater microbial communities from Lake Simoncouche, Canada to study carbon cycling - S_130206_EF_MetaG | ecosystem: Environmental > Aquatic > Freshwater > Lake | place: Lake...
CCCTTTGGAGTTGCTCCTTTTAATCCAGCAAATTTCACATCAATAATTTTCACTTTAGATACTCCAGTTTGGGTTAGTGGGCCAAAAGTTGCAATGCAAACTATAGATAAATTTACGCAAATTGACTATACCCGGCCACCAAATGGGATCAATCCCTGAATCGAATATATGGAACTAAATAGCAAGCCCTTTTTAGTGTTGTGGGCTTCCCACATCATTCCATTTCCAGCATAAATTGTGATGTGGTGGATAGTACTGATATCTGCTTTGTATGAGTAAAAAATTAAATCACCAGGAACCAACTCACTCAATGGAACTCGTTTGGTCCAGCTGTAGTAAATACGCGAGTTCACGCGATCCCATTGGGTGTAATCCAATCCAGCAGATCTGTAAGCAGCAAATACTAAACCTGAACAATCAAAGCTATTTGGTCCTTCATTTCCCCAAATATATGGCTTGCGAGCCAGTACCTGCTTCTTTGCAAATGCAACGGCCGTACTTCTTTGGTTTTCGTTAGTTCTGATACTTGTTCTACCTGCATTAAAACCAATTCCAGTTACTGGCCAAATTTTTGCTTGTCCAGTTGTTTGTCCTGCACGGTTTGCTAACTCTTCTTCAAGTATCGCTAACTGTCTTTGCTGTTCTAAAGTAACCCGTTTTTTGCGTGCGCTTGATAACTCTCTAATTATTTGAGCTTGAATTTTTTCCAATTTATTTACTTCAACTTGTTGCTGAGATCTTGCATTATCAGCAATTTTCTTGGCGGCTGCAACTCGCGCAGTCGCGACAGCCTGTTCTGCTCGTGCTGCATCCGCTTCGGCTTTCGCTTCCGCTGCGGCATCCTGCGCCACTTTTAATCTCGAAAGTACTGTGGCATTACCCTCACCCAATGCGTCAAGAATTGAAAGTCGATCTGCTAAATCTTGCGGTCCGTTTGCGCTAAGTATGGAATCAAAATCGGTAAATCCAGATCCCATGATGTAAGCATTCGCCGCCATTTTTCCAATTCTCATATTTGCATCAGCAACCGCGGCAATTGCCGCTCTTTCCTTCTTCGCAGCTTTTTCCGCTTTTGCAATTGCAACCTTTAGTTCTGCTTGTTCTCTGAGATAAATTGCTCTTGCCGCGTTTGCTTTGACTGTTAAGGCTTTTAATTGATTAGCTGCAGCTGCCAATTTAGCTTTAGCTTTTGCAGCTTCATTTGCTTTGGCAATTTCTTTTTCTTTGGCTGCTTTAATTTCTTCAAGTGTTGGTTTGCGAGTTGCCGATTGTGCTTCTATCGGAGTCGCAATAAACGTAACAGCCAATACGCAAGCCAGAAGAGTGGCTGCTCTACGGCTAGAAAACACATTTCCCCCTTGTCGCTGCTTTAGGGAAGTTCAGGCAGTGACGAATGGCTTTAGGATAAATGAGCAACTTTAGAAAACTCTGTTATTCCAGAGATTTTGAGTCTGTGTCCTAATTAAATGCTAATTAACAACATCTCGGCGCTTAAACAATATTGCCGCTGCAGTACCAAAAATTAAGAGATAGGTTGCGCTACCGACAAGCGCCCGTGAATATGAGAAATCAACCCCAAATTGCACTGGAATAGCACTCATCAATTGTCCAGGTAGCCATTTTGAGATGCCATTAACTGTGGCTGAGAGAATATTCTCAACAACCAGAATCCAAGCTACCGCTATAGAAATTGAACTAATGGGAGAACGCAATAACAATCCCAGCGTCATCCCCACAGTTCCATATGAAATCACCGAGAGAAATACATTTCCAAATGTTGAACCAAAAAGGGATAGTGCATTAGATGTATACCAAAGATTAGTATTAACATCTTTCATATTTGCCAAAGAGGCCGAAATTGCAACACTCACTATCGCTGAAAAGAAAACAGTCACCAGAGCAAATGAAATCATCGCTAGGTACTTTCCAGCTAATAGTAATAATCTTCTAGGCTCACGTACTAACAAATTCCTTAAAGTTCCATTTGTATATTCAATTGCAGTCTGCGCTGCAAATACACAAAGAGCAATAACACCAAGTAACCCAGCTGAGTTTGCAAAACCAACATATAAACCATTTGGCAAAGCAAGAGTTTCACGAGTGATGATCATTCCTTCACGACCATTTCCGCGTTCCGAATCTAAAAGTAAAAATAGCAACGATGAAATCAATCCGGTTAAGCCAATAACTGCAGCCATCGTGCCTAGAAATAAAGTTGGACGGCGTAATTTGCGCCACTCCGATTTAAATATGCGGATCATGAATTATCACTCGTCAATTCAAAGAAAGTTTCTTCCAGGGTTGGACGTGCAGTTACGAGTGAAGAGAGAATTATTCCGGATTCAAAAGCTGCTCTATTAAAATTTGACGCAAATTCCGCATCGGCAATTACATGAACGCTCTCATTAACAATTTGGGCTTGGTGACCAGTTTGTTTTGCAATCTCAATCAGCCTGGTTAAATCGTGTGGATTACTGCTGCTGGCAATAACAGTTGGTTGCTGAGCCGTTAACAATGCTTTAGTTTGCCCCGAGAATAAGACTTTCCCATCGCGAAGCATTACCAAATCATCTGCGATCGCTTCGATTTCAGAGAGTAAGTGTGAAGAAACTAGAACGGTCAGACCATATCCAGCTAAATGTCCAAGTAATTCGCGAACTTCTTGAATACCAGCAGGGTCCAATCCATTTGTTGGTTCATCGAGAATCAATAATTCTGGGGTTGGCAGCAAGGCTGCGGCAATTCCTAATCTTTGTTTCATTCCAAGTGAATAAGTTTTGAATTTTGATGTCGCTCTATCTAATAGACCGACTTGATCTAATAGTTGGTCCACTCGATCGTGTGGAAAGTTTCCCAAGGTAGCCAGAACCTTTAGATTTTCTCGTCCAGATAAGGCGGGATAAAAAGCCGGGCCCTCAATTAAAGCACCAACTTTTCCCAAGAATCTTTCAGGATGTGTAAGTGGCTCGCCTAAAACGGTACCTGCGCCCGTTGTTGGTTTAACTAACCCCAAAAGCATTCTTATAGTTGTGGTTTTGCCAGCACCATTTGGCCCAACAAAGCCACAGATAGTTCCACGTGGGACTTCAAAAGAAATATGGTCAACCGCATTTCGCTCGCCATAACGTTTAGTTAAATCTGTGACCGAAATTGCCACATCTTGAGAAGTTAACACCTTGTAACAATTGCACATTTAATGAATAAATCCAACAATGCTTAATTTGCTTCACTTAATAACTAATTTAAGCGTCTGGAACGATCACATTCACTTTTACTACCGCACCTGCTGGCAGGTTAGTTCCTGGCTTGGGAGACAAATCGCGAACAATGCGAGGAGCTTTTCCAGCATTGGGCGATAGATCAACAATCTGAGCTATTAAATCGAGCCCGGCTAGTGCGCCCGTAACTTGTTCAGAAGTCAATCCTGTTAGATCAGGAACTTTCCGGGCATATTTTGCTGGGTTAAGAATCATGGAGAGCGTTTGTGGCAACGGAATTACCCTGGTACTTCCATCTGAATTTTTCAGTAGCCAATCAGGTGCCGCACAATCATTTGGGATGCATGGCCTGTGAATCCAAGCTCGAATATTGCCACCACCTTTAGTTGTTCGGGGAGAGATTAAATAAATTCCGTCTCCAGTGAATTTGTCACTATTAACAGTTGGATTTTGCAAAATTGGTGCGCTTAATCCCAACGAGACTTCACTGTTGGATAATGGGTAATTTGCTATTGATTCACCAAGATAAACAGTTAGCACTTGCCCCGCACCGATTTTAGTTCCTGAAGCAAAAGCAAATTTCTCATCTCTTAGTTCTAGCGAAGAGTCACGAATACTCCACTTTGAAATATCAACTTCTTTATCTGTTTTGTTGTGCAAAAGTGCGTACTCACCAAAGGCATTTTCATTACTCAAGGGAGAATCACTATTAATCCAAAGTTCTATTGAATCCAGAGGTGTTAAATCATTTGGACAGAGAGTCTTAGACCATAAACCAGTTTTTGATTCGGCTGCAGCATTTAAAAGATTTAGATACTCTAAATTGTGGAAATACTCATTCGTAGAGTTCGGAAACCAGAGCGATAAACCGGCAGTCAATAATTTTGCTTGCACATCAATAGTAAATTTTCCTTCAATGTCCTTTGCATAGATTGTTCTAAATGGGCGGGCTACTTCTTGGTAATTATTAGATGATGCGTAGTTAGTCGCCCGAAGCTGAACCTCACTTCCAATCGGCAACATTTTCCTCATAAAGTTTGTCGCTTCATCTGCTCCGCATTGTGAAATGTGATCAGGTTTGGCTGTTTCAGTTGCTTGAATTCCAATTTGTCGAACTTCTAATACTCCCCGACAGGTTTTCACTTCAACTGTGTCTCCATCCGTTACCGCTTGAACAGTTCCAGTCTCCCAAATGCTTTCACCACCAAATTCAAGACCTGGTGGACACTCAACTGGCGGGGTTACTGTGGGTCTGCTGTTTGCTGTTTGCTTGATCGTTATAACAGCGTCATCAATTGCTTTGTGCAGATCTACGAGTTGGTTCATCAATAGCGATATTTGCGTAGATACTTGCGTAAGTACGGCCACTTTTCGTTGCAGTGAACCGCGCGTTGAACTCAAATAAATTTTTTGCTCAGCCAAAGTATCTCCTGGTGGATCTGCTTTGACCTGTAAGAAATCTTCGTATGCCGGAATCGATTCTTCTATAGCAATCTTTAGTGCCCCTATTTGCTGATCTACTTTTGCTTTCAAATCAATTCTCATCTGTGCTGAAGTTGGAATAGTTGCTACCGCTTCTGCTGCTCTAGCATCTTGTGCGATTTTAGATTGCCAAGCGAAATTGGCACTTATCAAGCAAGTACATAATAAAAAAGTTATAAACAGTCTTTTTTTCATGAGAGTGTCATGAGAGTGTTAGTGCTACTGCAGCGGCTAAAGCTAGAACAACTCCAGTAATTTGAATCTTATGCAATCTTTCATGCAATATAAATCTTGCAAGTAGTGCAGTCATGGCTGGATATAAAGATCCGAGTACCGCAACTATTGCCAGCATTCCATTTTGTGAGGCAATTTGAAATATTCCGTTAGCACCTGCATCTAGTACACCTGAAATTATTACAAGTAACCAAGGATAACTACTGCGCTCAAACTTGCGCACCGTTGCCAATACAGCACCGAGTACCAGAACCGAGGAAAACCAGCGCGCAATTGTTGCAGTCCAAATACCAGAATCATCACTTGATGTTCCAATTAAAGTTAAATAGGTACCAATTAATGATCCACTCGTAAGGGATATTGCAATTGTTGAAAAAGCTATTTTTTGATGTGCATTTACTTCTTGACTAACGAGGATGACTGCGACTGCCGCGGTGATCATTCCAATAATCGCTAACAAGCTCAATCGTTCGCCATTTAGCAATCCAGAAAAGACTGGAATTGCCGCTGACATTACTGCCGTTATAGGAGAGACAATGCCCATTGGTCCGCGCTTCAGCGCTACATATAGACACCCAATCGCTGTGGCTCCAATAGCACCAGCTATTGCTCCAATGGTAAATGTTTCACTACTTAACTTGCCTGGAACGATAAAAATTGCGACACCAGTAAGTACCACTGCACCAACCGGGTAAGCAATAACTAAAACCTGCATTACTGACCTTTTACGTGAGGCAATTCCTCCCATAAAATCAGCAACGCCCCAGGTTAAGCTGGAAAGTAACGCCAATGCTGCGCCCACTACACTTCCTTTATTCGTTCGATTGGTTCCGTCGGTTTATCTGAGCCTTCTAACAAATTTGCTTCGCTAATGCTAACAAGGAAGATTGGGTATCGCTGATACAAATGAGTGATCCGGGTGCAGGAGAGTTTTACCCATTTATTGGGGTTGGTCCGCACCCAAAACCTTGGCCCGTAGGCGAGCAATTTGATCCGGAATTACTAGAAAATGGCGATCAGCGAAATGTCCTCGATGAGTACCGGTATTGGACCGTCGCTGCCATAGTTGCAGATCTAAATACGAAACGAACCCCACTTCACATCGCAGTAGAAAACTGGAAACATGATTTAAATATTGGTTCTTTGATTAGAACTGCAAATGCTTTTAACGTCGGTGGTGTACATATAGTTGGGAAGCGGGATTGGAATAAGCGCGGAGCAATGGTTACCGACCGCTATTTAACAGTTCACAATCATCCAACAATCGCTGAATTTGCTACTTGGTCTGAGCAAAATAATTTGCCCATAATTGGAATCGATAACATTGAAGTCAGTAAACAGTTGGAAAATCGTCCACTTCCAAAAGCTTGTGTTTTGTTTTTTGGTCAAGAAGGATCTGGAATGTCGGATGAGGCCGTCTTAATTTGTCGTGAAGTTCTCGCAATAAATCAATACGGCTCTACTAGATCAATTAATGCTTCAGCTGCAGGAGCTATTGCCATGTATGCCTGGGGCTTACAACACCTATCCCCAGAAAACGGCAATAACAATGTTGGTAAAAGCTAACAAACCAACGGCTAACCAAGCAGTTGTATTTCCTGAATCTTTGTCTTTCTTGCGACTTGTATAACCAACAATCAAAATCACTGTAATGATTAAAGTTTTAACTGCAACTTTTGCATTATCTGGCAACGGCCAATTATTTGGGTCACTTTCATGTAACGAGGTACGAACTCCTACTAAGCCAATCCCTGCAATTAGCGAAAGCAGAGCTCCATGCATCATTCCAGCAGCAACATTTTTTATGGGCGATGCAATCTGAGCCAAAAATCCGCCAAATAATGCAGCCAAGCCAACAAAATGAAGTACCAATAAAATATTGCGTGTTGCTTCCATATCAAATGCTCCTTAAATCATTTACTTCTTGCGAAGGTGCCGACCTTGAGCGATTGCACTTCCTGCTAAGACCATTAAACCGCCAACCGGCTCATTCCAGGAGAACGGCTCACCGAGAAAAGCAATTCCTATCGCTACTGCAACGATTGGCGTCAAATACGTGACGCTTGAAGCAATTGAACTACCAGCTAATTCGATAATTCTAAAATTCCAAATATATGCGATACCTGAACCAAAAATTCCAAGTGCTAGAACAGATAAAACTGGTAACAGCAAGAATTTATCTTCAGCTACTCCATCAAATAAATATAAAGGCAACAATGTAATTGCTGCCATTGATACTTGAATCGTAGCAAGTGCTTCAGGTTGTAACTTTCGTGGCATGATGAATCGGGTTGAAAATGGGAATGAAAGTCCATAACAACTAACTGCAATTAAAAGAGCACCGATTGCCCAAGGTGCATTACTACCCAATCCACGCCAAACTCCAAAAACGGTTGCTACACCTGAGAACCCAATCAACAAACCAAAAACTTGATAACTCTTAACTTTTTCTTTACGAAAGAAAATAAAAATTGCTAGCAACGTTGTAAGCGGTGTAGTCGCATTTACGATTCCAGCGAGAACAGATGTAACTTCTGTTTGAGCTAGCGCAAATAAAATACCTGGGAAAACATTGAGCAGAAGTGAAACAATCCAAAGTTGAAGCCACAATATTTTATCTTTCGGTATCGCTACTTTTTTAAAGTAAACAACCGCCCAAAGCGCTAATGCTCCAAGTGCGCAGCGAGCGAAAGCTACTCCTATTGGAGTTAAAAAAGTTAACCCCTGTTCAATAAAGAGAAATGAACAACCCCAAACAAATCCAAGAGCTAAATAAATTGGCAACCAGCTCTTTTCTTTAGGCGCTGATGTGCTCACTTGATTAATCTACAATTTCTAAACTATCGCGCAAATGTCGGCCCTGTGAAATTGCAGTTCCAGCTAAAACTATTAATCCACCAACCGGTTCATTCCAAGTAATTGGTTCACCTAAGAGAACAACGCCGGCTATGACCGCGACGATAGGGGTCATATATGCAACAGTACTTGTGACAGAACTGCCTGCTATTGAAAGCAACCTGAAGTGCCAGATAGGTGCCAGCCCCGAAGTTATTGCGCCAAGAGCAATAACGGAAATTATTGAGACCGGCATAAATTCAAATTTCTTAATTCCTCCCATTAGGAAAAAGGGGAAAAGGATAAGACCACCAAAAGTTACTTGTAACACAGCCAAAACTTCTGGTTTTGCTTTAAGCGGGAAGACAAATTTAGTTGTATATGGATAGGTAATCCCATAAAAAGTAACTGCGACAACTAAGGCACCAATTGCCCAAGGCGCGTTGTCTCCCAAACCTCTCCAGACTCCAAAAACAGTCGCAACACCGATAAAGCCAATAAACAAACCTAAAACTTGATGGCTTTTGATTTTCTCATGTCTAAAAAAGAACATGATTGCCAACAATGTAGTCAGGGGAGTTGTTGAGTTAATAATGCCAGCGAGTAGAGATGTCACATTTGTTTGCGCTAGTGCTATCAACGTTCCAGGAATTACATTTGTCATTAGGGCAAGAGCAAACATATGCATCCATAATTTTCGTTCTCGTGGGATTTTAATTTTCTTTACCAAAACAATTATCCAAATTGTCGTTGCTCCACATAGACAACGTAGAAAGGAGACTCCAACGGGATTTAAAAATTTTAGTGCTTGCTCAATAAAGAGAAAAGAACAACCCCAGAAAATCCCAATTGCTAAAAATAGATGCAACCATTTTTCGTCGCCACCTACTTTTTGGTTTTTACTCAATTGTTAGTAACAACCTCAATCAAGGCTTGGATATAACCAATAGCGTGAGCACGGCCGCGATAGCCGTAAGGATCATCACCAGTTAATCCAGGCGTGTGGTCATCCAAGATTGCACCAGTGAATCCATGTTTGTGCAGTGCCTTCACAACTTCATATGGTTTGTAATTTCCTTCTCCCAAGAAGCACTCTGCAAAAACTGGGAATGTTCCTTGCACATCACGTAAATGGATGTAGGCAATTTTATCAATTGGTGCGAAACGATTAACAGCATCCATCACTGTCTTCTCGCCTCCCATTTCTGAAACAGTTCCTAGGCAAAGTTCGAGCTTCAAATTTGGAGAATCAACAATATGTACTGCTCGATCTAAATTATCAACACTTGTTAAAATTCTTCCGATACCGTGCAACTCTTGTGCAGGTGGATCATCTGGGTGAAAACAAAGAATGACCCCTGCTTCCTCACATGCAGTAATAACGCCTTTGACAAAATACTCAAAGTTTTCCCACATTTGTTCAACTGAAAGTGATTCAACACCTAGCGGAACAAAATTTCCGCGAGTAAAAGTATCTTTGATATTTGGATCTCTTAAATCACGACGTGCAACCCAAATCTCACTATCTCGACTTCTATCTTCAACAATTGAATGATCATAAATTGAAACGTATGAGTTTCCACGACCGCTGTGATTTAAATCAGTCCGCCAAACAATCTGTGGCATCCAATGCATTCCAAGGATTTTTACTCCAGCCGCACCCATAGATTTAATTGTGTGGCGCATATTCTCAATTTGTTCATCACGTCCTGGAAGTCCAAGCATCACTTTGTCATAAAAATGGTTAGGTACATTTTCAAAAGACTCAACAGTTAGTCCAGCAGCTAATACTGGCTTTATAAATTCACGGATGTCCTTTTCGTCCCACTTAGCTGATCCTGGAATTTCTGGAACGTTAAATGAAACTCCCTCACAACCAAGGGCTAGCGCGTAATCCAAATATTCCTTGGTTACCACTGGATATTGGCCTACGGCTACACGCATTTTTGGACTTGCCATCATGACTCCCCTAGATTGTGAATAAGCCTAAATACTATCCTTGGTAATAGGACAAAAGGAATATCCATTCAGTTTCAGAATCGGGGAATAACCGTGAACCAGATCCACCACTGGATTGCCGGAAATGAATTTAAAAGTGCATCCGGGCGCACTGGTGATGTTTATGACCCAGCTACTGGACAAATCTCTGGAAAAGTAGATTTTGCTAACAACTCTGAAGTTGATCACGCTGTCTCAATTGCTAAGACAGCTTTTGCAGAGTGGAGCACAACTTCAATAACCAAGCGCGCTCAAATAATGTTTGCATTTCGTCACTTACTAAATGAACGTAAATCAGAGATCGCTGCTTTAATCACAAGTGAACATGGCAAAGTTTTATCAGATGCTCTTGGTGAAGTTACACGTGGACTTGAAGTTGTTGAGTTTGCCTGCGGAATTCCACATTTACTAAAAGGTGGTTATTCCGAGGGGGTTTCAAATGGAATTGATGTTTATTCAATCCGCCAACCATTAGGTGTAGCCGCAATTATCTCGCCATTTAATTTTCCGGCGATGGTACCAATGTGGTTTTTCCCAATAGCAATTGCGGCTGGTAACACAGTAATCATTAAGCCGAGTGAAAAAGATCCATCAGCGATAAATTACATCGCTGCATTGTGGAAAGAAGCTGGACTTCCAGATGGTGTTTTCAATGTTGTGCACGGTGACAAAGTTGCCGTTGATCGAATTCTCGAACACCCAGATATCTCCTCTGTCTCTTTCGTCGGATCGACAGCAATTGCCAAATATGTTTATGAGAATGCTGCTAAAAGTGGGAAACGCGTTCAAGCACTTGGTGGAGCAAAAAACCACATGCTTGTATTGCCTGATGCTGATTTAGATTTAGCTGCAGATGCTGCGATCAATGCTGGATTTGGTTCTGCTGGTGAGCGTTGCATGGCAATCTCTGCTGTTGTTGCAGTCGAGCCAATCGGAGATTTACTAGTAGCCAAAATTGCAGAGCGAATGAAAACTCTTAAAACCGGTGACGGTCGCGAAGGTAGCGACATGGGTCCTCTGGTAACTAAAGCCCATCGTGACAAGGTGGCTTCTTATTTAGATGCTGGTGTGAAATCCGGTGCCACTTTGGTAGCCGATGGACGCGAAACAGTTTTTGCCGGCAAAGCCGAAGGATTTTGGCTCGGCCCAACTCTTTTTGATCACGTAACTCCAAAGATGAGTATCTATGCCGATGAAATTTTTGGCCCTGTGCTTAGTGTGCTTAGAGTAAAAAGTTATGACGAAGGTTTAGCACTAATTAACAATCACCCATACGGAAACGGAACTGCAATTTTCACTAACGATGGTGGCGCAGCTCGTAAATTCCAAAATGAAGTTCAAGTTGGAATGGTTGGCATCAATGTGCCAATTCCAGTCCCTGTTGCTTACTACTCCTTTGGTGGCTGGAAAAACTCGCTTTTCGGGGATACCCACGCACATGGAACTGAAGGAGTGCATTTCTTCACACGTGGAAAAGTTGTTACTAGCCGCTGGCTAGATCCAAGTCACGGTGGCATCAATCTCGGTTTCCCACAGAATTAATC
>Ga0114974_10003829_pt1 | contig 11308 bp, 10 predicted proteins | sample S_130206_EF_Meta_FD_87318 | JGI IMG/M metagenome (GOLD analysis project Ga0114974, IMG submission 87318) | Freshwater microbial communities from Lake Simoncouche, Canada to study carbon cycling - S_130206_EF_MetaG | ecosystem: Environmental > Aquatic > Freshwater > Lake | place: Lake...
GGGCACTTTTTCTTCTATAATAATGTTGATATGCGCTTGCAAATCGGGATACAACAAAGGCAGGTTTACTCCAAAAGGCTTACCCGTTGCCGCCTTCGTCTTTTGAATTTGATCTCTTAAAATTTCGGGATACATACTGCCAGCGCCTATTATGCCTAGCCCACCTGCATTACTTACTGCACTCGCTAATTCCCAGCCGCTGGCCCATACCATTCCTGCTTGAATAATGGGTAAATCAATTTTAAAAAGCTGTGTGATTCTATTTTCAAAAGACATAACAAAAGTTTAAGCAATGAAAAAATAAACAACTCAAAGAAATTATAAAAAACTGATTTTCTAAAAACAAAAAGCAAAATAATTCAAAGTCTTAACCAAAATCAATCTCCGTATTGTCACCAATATTTAAAGTACGACTTAATCCTTTCACTGACGCATCACTTCCAATTAAGGAATTATCTAACACCACTTCGTCAAGTGAAGTGTAAGTGCCAATAATACTTTCTTTAACCACCGAACTTTTAATGGTAGTGTTATTGCCTATAGTAACGTGAGGACCGATAATAGAGTTTTCAATTACACAATCATTTGCAATGCTTACCGGCGGAATAATAATGGTATTTACATACAATTCAGGATTCACGGTTAAGCCTCCGCTCTTTTTTAACAATACTGCATTGGCTTCTAGTAAAGATTCTTTTTTTCCACAGTCATACCAATGCTTCACCTTAAAAGAATTAAATTCAATGCCTTTTTTTATCATGCATTCTAAGGCATCTGTTAAATTATACTCCCCATTGGATTTAATATTATCTGTTACCAATTGCTGGAAACATTCGAATAAAATTTGGGACTCTTTTATTTTATACAAGCCCACTAATGCATTGTTGCTTTTTGGGATAGAAGGCTTTTCCACCGCATGTAATATTTTTCCTTCCTCATCTATTTCTACTACACCAAATTGTCTTGGATCATCTACCTTTTTAATACCTAACATACTTGTTGGACTCGCTATTACTTCTCTTAAATCAAATTCACAAATGGTATCGCCCAAAGCAATAAAAACTTCATCGGTACCCACTAATTCTTTAGTCAACTGAATGGCATGCGCGGTTCCCTGACGATCATTTTGATAAACGAAATGGGTTTTTAAATTCGGGTAAGTTTGCTCCACATAATCCTGGATTTTTTCTCCTAAATACCCTACGATAAAAATATACTCCTGAATACCTACTTCCTTTAACTGATCTACAATAAAACTTAAAATGGTTTTACCCGCTATTGGAATAAGCGCTTTTGGTTGCGTATATGTATGAGGTCGCAATTTTGTACCTGCACCTGCCACCGGGATGATCGCCTTCATAAATTACCTTTTTGGGGAGGGTAAAAATAGCAAATAACCATTAGTAATTACCCATTTTTAGGTGTAATTGGGCCTTTTTGACCCAAACGGATTGTAAATGTGGATATTAGATGCCCAACTGTTGAAAGAAAGCTTTGCATAGGCTTAAGAATGGATTATTTTTGCCAAATATTCTAGTACAAATTCCAGTATTCGAATTTTAAATATCCTATTATGCAAAGAGATACCTTAGTTTTTGACATCATCAACCAAGAATTACAACGCCAACGTCGTGGCATTGAATTAATCGCTTCAGAAAATTTCACCAGCTTACAAGTTATGCAAGCCATGGGTGGTGTCATGACCAATAAATATGCCGAAGGGTACCCAGGAAAAAGATATTATGGTGGTTGTGAGATTGTAGATAAAACAGAACAATTAGCAATAGATCGATTAAAAGAAGTGTTTGGTTTAGAATATGCTAACGTGCAACCACATAGTGGTGCGCAAGCAAATGCTGCGGTGATGTTAGCGATATTACATCCTGGTGACGCCATCTTAGGATTGGACTTAAGCATGGGTGGTCACTTAACACACGGTAGTGCAGTAAACTTTTCGGGTAAAACCTATACTCCCCATTTTTATGGCGTAGTAAAAGAAACTGGACTCATTGATTATGAAATGTTAGAAAGTCAAGCAAGAGCACATAAGCCAAAATTAATTATTTGTGGTGCGAGTGCATATAGCCGTGATATTGATTATGCAAGAATCAGAAAAGTAGCGGACGAAGTAGGTGCATTTGTATTAGCAGATATTGCACATCCAGCAGGTTTAATTGCAAAAGGATTATTAAGTTCTCCATTTAACCATTGTCATTTTGTAACTTCTACTACGCACAAAACCTTACGTGGTCCTCGTGGTGGTGTGATAATGATGGCCAAGGATGGTGAAAATACTTTAGGATTAAAAGACGTGAAAGGTAATTTAAGATTATGGTCCAATGTGATTGATATGGCCGTATTCCCAGGTACACAGGGCGGACCATTAGAGCATGTGATTGCAGCTAAAGCCATTGCCTTTGGTGAAATTTTATCTGATGATTTTACAGTTTACGCAAAGCAAGTGCAAAAAAATGCACAAGCCATGGCAGCAGCCTTTGTTGCAAAGGGATATGAAATTATTAGTGGCGGAACGGATAACCATTTAATGTTAATTGATCTTCGTAATAAAAACATTAGTGGTAAAAAAGCAGAGCAAGTTTTAGGCCATGCCGATATTACTGCCAATAAAAATATGGTGCCTTATGATGACAAATCGGCCTTTGTAACTTCGGGTATTCGTTTTGGAGTTGCAGCCATCACAACACGCGGAATGAACGAAGGTCATATTCCATTTGTAGTAGAGGCAATTGACAAAGTGTTAATGAATGCTGATAATGAAACTATTTTAGCAGACACAAGGAAAGACGTTAACAAGTTTATGGAGCAATTTGTATTGTATCCTGAATTGGGTTAATGATGTAACTTTATACTATGATACAAAGAATACAAAGCATTTGGTTATTACTTGCAAGCGTAGCTGCCTTTATGGTATTGCGTTTCCCTTTTTATTATACCCCAACGCCTAATTCTTTAGAAATTACGGGGAGCAACTCAACAGGCACTTTAATTACACTGGCTTTTAGCGCTTGCTTAAGTGCCATTTCAATTTTTTTATACGGAAATAGAAAGCTACAAGCAAAAGTAACCATTGTTAATGTTTTACTATCTGCGGTGATTGGTTTTTTAGTATACCGTGTTAGCAACACTAACCCTGGTGGGGGATTTACATTATTCTCCATTGCTTTATTTGCAATGCCAATATTTCAAATTTTAGCGATTGTAAAAATTTATAAGGACGAGCGATTAGTAAAGAGTGCAGATAGGTTGAGATAGTCTCTTACAACAAAGATTATGTGGTGACAAGCATCTACAAACTAGCCGAGGAATTAAGTAAAAAAGAAATTAGGAATTGGAAACTAAGCAGCCTCTATTTCTCTTTCGATTGCTTTTTGAACGAGTTGATTTAAGCTGATGCCTTTTATAGTTGCAAGCATGGCTGCTCTTTTATGAATATCAGGTTTTAAGCGCACATTAAAAGATCCCTTAAAGCTTTTCTTACAAGGCTTATTAGTTTGTTTACAGATTTCTATATAATCATCTACCGCTTCTTTAAACGCATTTTTAATTTCAGTGACTGAATTCCCTTCATATAAAATTAAGTCATCTGTGCATTCAATTTTACCATATAGCACATTATCTTCTTCACTAAAGGATACCGATCCGAGAAATCCTTTATAGTTTAATGTATTTTTCATTCTTTTTTATTTGATGATATTATGGATATAACTTCAACAATCTGGTATTTCTTTAAAATATTACCAGGATGTGGTTTATGTATTCTGATTTTACTTTGCTTTATCATGTTTAAAAATAATACCCTCGACCCAGATGTTTTTCCAAGATTACTCTCTTCATAGCCTAAACTATTAAGCAATGTCTTTAGTTCGTTGTAAGTAAAATCCTTTGGTATACTCAAGAATCTTACTAGTAGTTTATCTTTCTTTGTCATGTAAATTTATGCAACTATTTTTCAGTTACATAAATTTAAAGCATAATAATATGCAAAAACAAATTTTATTCTTGTAATCATTTGTTTTTCAATAAGTTACATAGAAATTAAGCTAAGTACTTCCCGGTCTGCGAAGCCTTGCATTTCGCCAACCCGCTTGGGATTCGGCATAAACCACCGTTCCACCGGCATCACCTGCTTCGGGGCCCATGTCAATTACCCAGTCGGATGCTTTGATTACATCGGTATTATGTTCCACCACTATTAAGGAATGCCCTTGATCAATTAAAGCGTTGAATGCTTTTAATAATTTATGAATATCATGAAAGTGTAAACCTGTAGTAGGTTCATCAAATATGAATAACATTTTTTGATTCGCTTTTCCTTTGCCTAAAAAACTGGCGAGTTTTACGCGTTGCGCTTCACCTCCACTTAATGTGCTACTGCTTTGTCCCAACTTCACATAGCCCAATCCCACTTCTTGCAAAGGACTTATAGCCAAGACAATATTTTTTTCTTCGCTAAAGAATTCAATGGCTTCATCCACACTCATTTCCAATACATCATAAATACCCTTGCCTTTATAATGCACTTCCAATACCGATTCTTTAAAACGCTTACCGCCGCAATCCTCACAGGTTAAATGCACGTCCGCAAGGAATTGCATCTCCACTAATTGCTCACCCTCTCCTTTGCAAGTATCACAACGTCCACCATCCACATTAAAAGAAAAATGCTTCGGCAAGAAGCCACGAATTTTAGAAAGTGCTTGTTTTGAATACACATCTCTAATGGCGTCATATGCTTTGATATAGGTTACAGGATTACTTCTGGATGATTTACCAATTGGGTTTTGATCCACCATTTCAATGGCATCAATTAAGTGCAAATCGCCTTTGATATCTGCATACCCTCCTACCATTTCAGTAGGTTGTTGTTTTGCTTTTAGCAGTGCATTGTACAATACTTTTTTAACGAGTGTCGTTTTTCCGCTTCCACTCACCCCACTTACTACACATAAACTTTGTAAAGGAAAATCTACATTTACGTTTTGTAAATTATGCAAATGCGCACCTTCTAATTTTATAAAATGTTTTGCTGGCCTTGTTTTTGCAGGTATCGGTATAAACAATTCGCCTTTTAAATATTTTCCCGTTAAACTTTTTTTATCTTTTATGAGCTCCGTTGCATTGCCTACTGCCACTACTTCTCCGCCTTGGTGTGCTGCCAATGGTCCCATATCAATAATATGATCGGCCTTACGCATAATTTGTTCATCATGTTCCACTACCACCACCGTATTACCTAAGTCTCTTAAATTTTGTAATACTTTGATAAGTCGCTCCGTATCCCTTGAATGTAAACCAATACTGGGCTCATCTAATATATACAAGGAATTGGTTAAGTTACTCCCTAAGCATCTTGTTAATTGTATTCTTTGGCTTTCTCCACCACTCAAACTATTTGCCAAACGACTTAAGGTTAAATAACCCAAACCCACATCCATTAAAGTTTGAATGCGTTGTTCAATTTCCACTAAAATTCGCTTGGCAATTTGATTGTCATGTGCCGATAATTTCAAGTCTTTGAACCATTGTTGTAATTCTCTTACTGGCATCGCACATAATTCTCCAATATGCTTGTCGCCAATTTTTACATATAAGGCTTCCTTGCGTACACGGTATCCATGACAGTCCGAGCAATTGGTGCGGCCGCGGTATCTACTTAATAAAACTCTGAATTGAACTTTATATAAATGTGCTTCTACATCTTTAAAAAAAGCATCAATACCCAACGCCTTTCCGGTTCCTTTCCAAAGCAGTGCGTATTGTGCCTTAGTTAATTTATTAATGGGTTGGTGTATGGGAAATCCAAGCTTACCTGCTTCTTTTACAAACTGATCCTTCCACCAACTTAATTTTTCACCCTTCCAAGGAGCCACGCCTCCATCATACACGGATAAGAAAGGATTGGCAATGACTAAGTTTTCGTCAATGCCCAATACCTGACTATACCCTTCGCAGGTTGGACAAGCACCATACGGATTATTAAAAGAAAATAAATTAGGAGTGGGTTCATCAAATTCCATTCCATCCAAACTAAACTTATTATTAAAGTCTTGTAAAGTATTATTATTTTTTTCTACCCACAATATCCCTTCCCCTTCATAAAAAGCAGTGCCAATAGAATCCGTTAATCGATGAATATCGTCCTCATCAAAATCCTTCACCACAATTCTGTCAATTAACACATATACCTCATGCGCTTTAACTTTTTTATTTAGCTCCGTTTTGGAAAGTGCTAACGCATCCTCTATTCTTATAATTTCAGATTCGGTTTTAGCAGCACGTAAATAAATACGCGTAAACCCTTTTTGTACCAATATGTTTAACTCCTCTGCAATATCTCTTTTAGCTTGTTGTTTAAAGGGGACCAATAATACCATCTTATCACCGGCCTTCCCTTTTTGGATATATGCCAGCACGTCCTGTACGTCATGCTTTTTCACTTCCTGGCCACTAATAGGAGAATAGGTTTTACCAATACGGGCGAAAAACACCCTAAAATAATCGTAGAGTTCGGTCATACTTCCCACGGTACTTCGAGGTGTGCGGGTAGTTACTTTCTGTTCAATAGCAATGGCTGGACATAGGCCCTTGATATAATCCACATCGGGCTTTCCCATACGGGACATAAATTGTCGGGCATAGGAGGACAAACTTTCTGCATAGCGTCTTTGCCCCTCGGCAAATAAAGTGTCTATGGTTAAAGAGGACTTGCCGCTGCCTGAAACCCCTGTTACCACTATAAATTGGTCACGCGGGAAGTCCACCGATACATTTTTTAAATTATGTACCCTTGCCCCAACTATCTCAATGGAATCCTTCCCTTTTTTACTTACCGCCATACAGCAAAATAACAGTTTCCTTGTCAATTGGTTGCAACAAATGCGATATTATTTTAAAATGGGGCCAAGATCTAAATGTGGATATCCTCGCGCTAAATTTTTCGTTTTCAACAAATGAAAAATGGATTGTATTAGGGGGTAATTTTCCATTACTAACCCAACTAAGTACACCCTTACCTAGTTTTCGAAGACCTATAAAAAACAACAATGAACAAAACCGTACAACTCAACGACAACGAACTCATTCAAATGTTTCAACAAGGAAACACCCGTGCTTTTGATGCTTTAATTGATCGTCACCAACAAAGAATTTATAATGCCATTTTATTTATGGTAAAGGACAGTTACTTAGCCGAAGATTTGATCCAAGATATCTTTATTAAAATTATCAATAACCTAAAGTTAAATAAATATAACGACGAGGGTAAATTTTTGCCTTGGGCTTTACGTATTGCACATAATTTTTGTGTAGACCATTTTAGAAAAGTAAAACGTACGCCCACTATTAAAACCAGCGATGATCAGGATTTATTTGAAATTATTAAACACTCCGATCATCCTGCCGATTACAAAATGACGCGCGCGCAAACGCATCGCAATATTCAGGAACTAGTAGACTTATTACCTGAAGAACAAAGAGAAATTATTGTGTTAAGACACTACGCCAACCTAAGCTTTAAGGAAATTGCACAAATGACCAACTGTAGTATTAACACAGCTTTGGGAAGAATGCGTTATGGTTTAATTAATTTAAGAAAGATGATGAACGAGCCCGGTATGAGTTTGTAAGCGTATTACTTCCCTTTTGCAAGGCCACACTTCAACCAGTTTAAATATACTTGTGCGTCTGGTGTATAGCCAACAGGATTAGATAATAAATTTTGATCAGGACTCATCACCACATATAAGGGTTGTGTTACCTGATTAAAATTTTCGGCTTGGAAAGTAGCCCATAAATCACCCACGCTATTAATTTCTTTTTCAGTACCTGCCTTACTTGTGTATTTAAATCGTTTTTCAACTGGTAACATTTCTTTGTCGTCTACATATAGAGAAACCAGGATAAAATTTGCTTTGATAAAAGTAGAAACTGCAGGATCGGTCCATACATTCTCCTCCATCTTGCGACAGTTTACGCAAGCCCAACCAGTAAAGTCTATTAGGATAGGTTTGTTTTGTTCTTTTGCTAAAGCCAGGGCTTTTGAATAATCATTCATCACATTGGCATGCACCCCATAATTGTCTTCGCTTGACTGTGCCATAATACTATAATGACTTGGCGGCGGAAATCCACTTAAGAATTTAATATAGCTGGCATTTTTAGGGAAGATGCCCAAAATTAATACCACCGAAAATGCAATAGCCAATACTGCTCCAATTTTACGACCTATTGAAATTTTGGCCCCCTTCGTATCGTGTGGTAATTGCAATATACCCCATAAGTATAATGCCAAACCAATGCTAATCAATGCCCATAAGCCTAAGAATACTTCACGCTTTAAAAGTCCCCAATGTTGCACTAAGTCGGCATTGGATAAAAATTTAAAGGCCAATGCTAATTCTAAAAAGGCCAATACTTTTTTTATCGTATCCAACCAGCCACCCGACTTTGGTAAACTTTGTAACCATTGCGGGAAAATAGCAAACAATGTAAAGGGCAATGCCAAGGCAAAGCCAAAACCCGCCATCCCATAGGTTAAAGCCCAAGCTCCCCCTTGTAAGGAACCAACTAATAAAGTACCCAAAATAGGCCCCGTACAAGAAAAAGAAACAATGGCTAAAGTTATGGCCATAAAAAAGATACCACCTAAACTTCCCAATCCACTTTTTGAATCGGCCTTATTAGCAATACCACTTGGTAGTGTGATTTCAAAATAACCAAAGAAAGAAATGGAGAAGAAGATAAAAATAACAAAGAAAATAATATTTAATACCGGGCTCGTTGAAATACTATTAAATATTTCGGGTTGTACATTACCTAATAAATGGAACGGTACACTTGCCAATACATAAATTAAAAAAATACTTAAGCCATATAGCAAACCATTTTTAATACCCTCCTGCTTGGTTTTAGAACGCTTGGTAAAAAAAGAAACCGTTACGGGTATCATAGGGAATACACATGGGGTAATTAATGCAATTAAGCCGCCTAGCACTCCTAAAATAAATACGGACCATCCACTTGCATTTTTACTATCATTGGCTGCCTCACCGCAGGCACCTGCCGGCGCAGTAGTAGCGGTTGCTGGTAATTGTATCTGAAAAGCTTCTGCTTTCTTTCCATTCGCTAAAAATAAATACACAGGTACTTCCTGTTGATAAAATTCATTGCCCTTTGCAATGGAAATAGCCAACATTGCTTTTACTGTATCCGGTTGAAAACCATGTATGATGATCGTATCTATCCCCTTAATGGCTCCAATTGGAAATATGAATGCCTTTTCAAACAACTCGTCTTTTTGTTGAGTCGTTCCTGTTGAAAAGGTAGTAGGCCCTTTTAATTTTATGGTCTCTAATGAAAAAAGGAAATGAGGCGGGGTTGTAAATGTATCTGTAATGGCTTCTGGTGAAATGGTTTGACCAAAAACACGCCAGCCTTCTTTTGTTTGAATCGTATATTGTACTTGATAACTGCTATCATTAATAGGCGATACCGTGGCAATTACTTTTACCAAACTATCATTTTGAGCAATCGCTGAATTGCTTAATGAAAAGCTTAAAAAGCAAGCTATTAGTAAACGAAGAAAATGATTCAAAATGTTTATTTTTTTATTACTCAATAAGATGCAATCTTATTGAATGGTAATTTCAAAAGGCACTTTAGTGGGAGGTAAACAACGCTCGTCGTTACAAACCATATATTCAATTTCACCAGTCAACTTTGTTTTACTTGCTACTTTAAGGGTAACCGCTTGAACAAATTGAACCTTATTACTAAAGTAGGCAATGTCCGCGTTAAAGTTTTTATCAAATTTTTTCTCCAAAGTCCCTATTTCTTTTACTGAACCTTTCAATTGAACCAATGGATTTTTCTTTATCTGCACCGAAGTTGGAACAGGCCCTTTTTTTACAAACTGAGAGTACATATGCCATGGCGCTTCAATGCTCGCAGAAAAAGTGATATCATATTGCTTATCCGCTTTCTTTACCGCTTCAAAAGTCCACTTTACAGGATTTATTTTTTGTGCATTTGTATTAAGTACAAGCACTATAGAAATTAATAAAACAATAACTTTTTTCATGATACACTTTTAATAAACTTGCTAATTACTTTTTCAAACCTAAAATTTCAAAAACCTTTACACCATCTAGATTACTTAATGCACTATTGGTGGCACGCTCTGGATGCGGCATCATGCCAAATACATTTCTATTATCATTACAGATACCAGCGATATGATGCGTAGAGCCATTTGGATTTGCTTCACCACCAACATTGCCTTTTTCATCACAATAATGAAATAATACCTGATTGTTATTTTCTAAATGCAATAAAGTAGCATCGTCGGCATAATACCTTCCCTCACCATGCGCAATAGGTATTTGCAAAGCCTCACTATTCGAAGTTTTAATAAATACATTTTTGCAAACAAATTGCTGATGCTCGTTTTGCAATAAGGCGCCGGGCAATAATCCACTTTCACATAAAATTTGAAATCCATTACAAACACCCAATACTTTACCTCCTTTGTTGGCAAATTCAATAACCGATTGCATCATGGGACTGAATTTTGCAATGGCCCCGCAACGTAAATAATCCCCATAGGAAAAACCACCTGGCAATACCACACAATCTTCCGTCGTAAAATGAGATAAGTCACTATCCTTATGCCATAACATTTCAACAGGGAAACCAAGGTCTTTTTCTAATGCATCTTGCATATCTCTATCGCAATTAGAACCAGGGAAAACAACTACACCAAATTTCATGATTGTAAGGTTTACGAGTAAGGAAAATTTGAAGGCCAAAGTTACCAAAAACCCCCTAAAAAAAGAGGGTTAAATTCTTCACTTAACCAAGATGGTTATACACAATAACCGCAATTGCCGACCAAAATAGAATATTGGGTATAAATAGCCTTTTGGGTACAGAATAAGCAAAACTAATAAAACAAGCCAAGGGGGTTAACACAATGGCCGACGCATATAAAGCCTGGGCAGAGAAAATGATGGGCTGGAAAAGGGCTAAAATAAGTACCAATAATAATACCCCCCAATACTTACGGACCTGGATGATAAATCTAGACTGCTGATCCTGCCAATAATAAAGTCCGGCTATAAACTGGACCCCCATTAAGATGAGGGTTATAATAATATTCAATTTTGGTCTGATCAAAGGATTTTTCCAATCCAATCTGGGCAAATAATGTTTAAACTCTTGTGGACCACTCGTCAAATAAACAAAAGTGAAAATAAAATAAAAGGGAAGTAAAATACCCATTAATAATACC
>Ga0114974_10003831_pt1 | contig 11306 bp, 12 predicted proteins | sample S_130206_EF_Meta_FD_87318 | JGI IMG/M metagenome (GOLD analysis project Ga0114974, IMG submission 87318) | Freshwater microbial communities from Lake Simoncouche, Canada to study carbon cycling - S_130206_EF_MetaG | ecosystem: Environmental > Aquatic > Freshwater > Lake | place: Lake...
TAAATCGTTATAAGTTGTTTGAAGGAATGGCTGATAAAATGTTTGTGTGTGTCTTGAGAAGAACGCAACGCTATAACTGTCAGTTAAACCTGTAATGTTTTCAATTTGTGGTAGATATGCAACACCCCAACCTGTAACACCTGTGATAGTACCGTTTAATATGCCATTAATTTCATTGGACATATCCATATTGATATTTTCGTTACCAAGTTCAAAATGTTGTCTTGCAACAATAGTTAAACCTGAATAATTTACGGTACCTTCATTTTTGTTATTATAAACCCCTGACTGAGACCATCCACTTATTGTAGTTGTTTGGTACCAATTTGATGGCCTTGTTGAATATGCGCGACTATCTACGTATGTAATAGGTGTTGAACCACCATAAGAACTATTTTGATTTATATTAGAATCTGTGTAATCAAAACCAACACCTTCATCCCAAGGTTGTGGGTTTCCTGTTGTTCCTGATGTTTTTGGAATTCTAAATAATATTAAATCAAATGAAGTTGCTCTTCTTCGTTCGTTTGACATAAACGTATTTAATAATTCATTATCAAACGATGATGTGTTTGTCATTTGAAGAACGTGAGTCATACCTGTGGTACATCCTGTTGATATAACACCTGATACTATATTTTCTCTTAATAGTTCTAAATCTAAATTAAACAATAATCTACTATAACCATAGTTTGGAACAACATAATCTGACGCACCAAAATTCAATTCAATAATAGGGTTTCTACCCGTATTAACATATGAATTTGATTGTATTGTACTATTCTTATCTACGTATGACCTTAAGATTGACATTATTTTTTATTTATAAATATCAATTAAGTCGAATATTGTTATTAAGAATTTTTGTATATGCATTTTGGAGTTCAGTTAACATATCCGCAATGTTTGAACCATCTTGAGTAACAGGTACTGGAGGTAGTCCAGGATACGCGTGAGTGTGAGTTGTAAGGAATCTAACAATCATATTAATTAATTCTAAAAGTTCTTCACCTCTAACTAAACTTGATGTTTTTGGCATTATTTCGTCAACAAATTGGTCAACATTAATCCCATATAATGTATTATCAAAATTAATTTTTCCCTTACCAGGTATTTTTGAACTATGAGATAATAAGAATAAATAATCACTTCCTAACGCACCATATGTTGTAGGGTCTGCGAAATAACTTGATTGGGGAACATTTGTTGATTTAAAGTTTAATGGAACACCAACTTTATCTTGAGCATAAATTAAACCATAACCAGGAATCCTTAATGCTGGTTGTAATTTTATTTGATTATAAATTTCTGTGACATTCTTAAATGATGTGGTAGATTCCTCAACATCAATTGTCGTTGGGGCAATTATATTTGAGCCATCTAATTCATTCACATCAGGTAATAATACATTTTCTATTTTTTGTGATATTAAATTTGTGGTTACTTGGCTAACAACGCTTTGATAAAGTTCATTTAATAAAGTTTGATTACCATCTGCAGTTCCAGTTGCCACAACTAAACCTGTTGCAACATCAATAACTTGTATATTAACATTGCAAGTTATAGGTGAAACATCAGTGCAAAATTTATTACCAATAGAATAATAATTTTTATTATACGTTGGTGCTGGTGGTACCGAAGATTTTAAAATATTATAGGTTAATTTATTTGGTCTATAAAAAATTGGAAATTTATTACTTGGGTCTGTAAACAATTGAACACCTGATTTTGTTGTATTTGAAGAGTTACAAGTTTGTATAAAATTATTTATAAAAACAACTACTTGTGATTTAGATAATAAACTAAAAGTTTCAGAAGCGACCAATGATTTTAAATTTTCTTTAACATCACTACCCACGGTTAAATTTTTTGAGTTAGTCGATAAATCATTTTTTAATTTATATAGATATACTGTTCCTGTAAATTTTTCATGCGTGTTTTCTGGGTTTGTAATAACCCACTCGATTAGATATTTTACTGAAACAGTTTCTTCATTAATTTGTGTTATTACTTTGTCTGCTTTTTTAACTTTAGATAAGTTAAATCTTGATAACTGTAAAAAACCTCTTTGAGGATTTCCTGTAGGAATAACGTTTGGCTCAAGAGAAGTACCTCTAAATTTACCAGCTCTAATTAATATCTCATTTTCTTTTACAACTACATCAGCACTACCACGACCTAAGATAGCGTTATCTCCTGGTTCTGGAAATACTCCCTTATGGATTGCGGAATCAGTATAAGTACCATCTTGATTTTTTAGTGGTTTTGGTGCTGCAAATTGAGTACCCAAACCAGTAAATTGATTACCACCTTGGTTATAGTTAAACTTAGATGCCGTAGGGCTTGAAAAATTACTTTGTATGTAATATTGGTTTTGGAATTTAAAATCTTTATTGAGGTAAATTAATTGTACTAATTCCTCAACTTTTGGTACTTGATAAATAAAGTAGGGCATCAGTGGTGCAAAAACAAAAGGGTCTCTTGGTTGCCACTTATCCTTTTCTTCATTCCAAGGTGGGTTTTTAATCGATTTAATTATATCCTCATAGCTACCCATGTCAGATGGCGGGCTTTGAAATCTGGCTCTAACCCTACCTAACATCATTGGGTCTTCATTGTCAATTACGACCGCTTGAAAAAGTATTGTATTATTTTCCATTATGTTCTAGATTGATATTCTTTTAATGTTTTATTATATAGTTCTTCTACACTATCTAAATAAACCGTTAAACCAATTATACTATTCTTTGTTAAATCAAAATCATTGGTTAATTTATCCATAATTTCAATCAATGTACTATTAGGTAAATTTTTTGAATCTCCTAATTCTTTTACTATGTTTTCAAATTCTTCTTTATTCATATTATCTATTTTTAGTAAAAACACGTAAAATACCTCCTGTTAATGGCGGTACAATTACAACTCCTTCACCTTTACTGTTTTCTGCAGCTTCTTTATCCGCACCTTTATGTGTCATTAAATTATAAACCCCCATTAGGTTTGGTGAACCGTCAGGTAGAGTTCCAGTTGGAATTCCTACCGATTGTAATAACTCAATTGTGTTGATTGTTGACCTTTCTGGTGATGTTCCAGGTAAAAACTGAGTTAATAATAATAATGGTAATGGAATAGAACCATCAGGTTTACCAAAAATTGTTTTTAGTAGTAATAATATATCATTAATTAACGACTTACATTTCCTAAAGTCATCAATTAATTGAGCGAGTATTAATAATATATTAACTAACCTAAGTATAATTGCATATTTTTTTAATCTTTGAGATTTTGAAATATCTGAAATAACTGAACTTATAAGATTTATAATATCTTTTTTTAAAATTTCATATAAAGTTTTTAGAAAAATTGAACCAATCCTTGACATTACTTGAACATTAAAACTTTTAAACACTTTTAAAAAATCTGTAGAATTGTTAATTATATTATTAACACCGCCAAGAGTTGTATTACCAGACTGTACAATTGTGTTTCCAGAAGTAATCGCTTGGTTGTATGTGTTTTTTGCTTGGCTTTCAAGAACTTGTAATAAAGTAAAAATTGGAAATAAAACTTTTGGGCTTAACACTATAGACGCAACCGCCAATGGAATCTGTTTAACAATTTCTTTATTTACTGCAACTTCTAAGTTAAAATTTGTTGGTAAAAAGGCTTTCCACTCTGGATTTTGATAGATAGTATCTAAAATATTAGTAATACTTTTTACTTGTTCGTCTAAACTTTGTGTATCGGCAACGTCTCTAAATTTGTCTAACTCATTAACTAATGTTTCGTAATCCACAGGTAATTTAACGTTATCACATCCTTCAAATTCCATAACACCATTTTGAATATTGGAAATTCTAATATCAATATTTCTTAAATCAACTTCTGTTAAATCAAAAAAACTATCATCAACACCATCTAATTCCGCAACTTTTGATATACCACTAACATCAATCTCTCTTCTACTATCAAAACAAAGTCCTAATATTCTTTGAATGATTAAAGAAAATTTAGTTCCTTGCTCTATTTCTTGAGCACTTAAATTTGACTTAATACTAATGGCACCTGAAATCACGTTTACAAGAGTCTCCGCAACATTAACACTATCAACTAATTTTATTGTTGAATAATAATCTTGTAAAAATTCACCAACTTTATTAAGTGATTGTCCCGCAGTGGCACCTGTTATTGTTAATGTATTTGCTGGCTTATCTATTAACGCGACTCTATAACAATCTTGATTAACCCCATATTGATTGGTTGGACTATATACAAAATCAAATAAATCTAAACCTGATGTTCCTTGATAATTTTTTCCATACTCTTGATAAAAAGACCTATTTAGATTTGAATTTTCCATTCTAAGATTCATTTCTTTATTCATCGGAAATGGAAGAGGTCCTGAATATGGTTTAAAAATACCTGATTGAACCGCTGGGTCAGGTTTTTCATAAGATATTTTACCTAATTTACTATCTACGTTAGTTTTTAGTAAATTTACTATGTCTAAAGATTGAACTGGTACGTATATACCGTCTCCTGTTGGAAGTGTTGTTAATGGATTTAATTTTAAATTAGCTTTATCATATCCATTAAATGTCTGCTCTTGAGAACATCCTAAAACCTTTAAAGCTTCTTCACTAATAATTTTTTGAATTTGTGGCTCTATTTTTACAACAACCTCTAAAAGTTTTTTTTTCAAATATTTTGTAGTACTTAACCCACTACCATTTGTAAGATTAATTAACTCTAATAATTGGTCAAATGATGTTGGTTGGTCTCTTAAATATCTTTTCTGTTGGTTGGAAATATTGTCTAAAGATGAATTTATTTTTGCAGAAGATTGTGCAAATGAATTACCTGCAGAACTTTTTAATTCTTTTGAAGCTGCAGATGTCTCTTTATAAGATTTTATTGAGTTTATCTGACTTTTGGCACTATCATAACTCTGATTTAAATCCGCCATTATTATTTCATTTTATAAGTTTCCTCATCATTAGAAACGTCCTTATCAATTAAATTTTGAATAAGGTCGTCATCTAAATCAGCAAGAGAAAACGATTCGTTATTATTATTATTATTAGATTTTTCCCAAATACTTGATTGTAATTTGGATAAACTAATTTTCTTTTCAACACACTCATTAACTATTTTTTGTTGTTTTTCTATTACAGGACCAATAGTCATCATGTCATTAGGGTCTTTCAACATTGAAAGCATTTTATTTTGAATCCTTATTGCAGTTTGTCTTTGCTCTACAAGTTCATTGTAGATTTCTTGCATTAAAGATAATATTGAATCTTTACTAAAATTTATTTCTTTACGTTGTGGTCTCGGCATAACTATAAATACTTTTTAATCGGTTTTCATTTTACTTTGAATGAAAATATACAATTTCTTAAATCTTTTCATTGAACTACGTATTTCTTTTGTACTTAAATTTGTCATTTCTCTTAAAGACAATAGAATAACATTTTTATTAAATTTGTTATTATCAGCCCCTGAAAATATTGATTCGTAGTTATCAAATAAGTCAATTAGAGCGTACCCTAACTTCCTTTCATTATCACTCAAATTTTCATTATCAATAAAATCTTTTAATTCTTTTAGATATTCGTTAATAATAATAGTTGTATCTATTTGTTCTTCATCAATATGATACACCATATCGGGTCTTTGTTCAATACTTTCAGACATATCTTCATAAGACACTTTTCTATTAGTTTCTTTTTGGTCTTTAATTATTTGACCCATTAAGTAATTTTTACAGATAGTGCCAAAATATGAATAAGCTTTCTTTTCTTTCGCTGGTTTAAATTTGTCAACCTTAGTCATTAAGAAAGAATGGGTATCACAATGGATTTCAGTAAAATCCATGTCTTTACGATATAGTTTGTATCTTCTAATAATAGATGATATCATCTTATCCAAAGGACCTCTTAAGAATTCGTTATATATTTTGTTCTTCTCTTCTGAAGTTTCCGCCAATAAAAAATTTCTTACTGCGGTCTCTTCTCTAACATCAAAATAATTTATATTTACCGTTTTCCTACCCCTTTTTTTAGATGAAACATCTTCTGTTGTTGCAGATAGAGTTTCTTCCATTATCCATTTTCTGATTGATATTTTATGACTCTGTCATCAACAAAAAAGAATTCTTTTTTTGCGGTTTGTACCCAAAATTTAACCTCATCCTCTAACATTTTGTTCTCACCAAATTTGTAATTCCAAAATATTGAACCTTCTCTCATGTTTGTATGTTTATACCCAAGTTTTGGTATTGTCATAATTGACACAGAATTATAAGTTAATCTCAATAAAAACTCATAAACAAAAGTTAATTTGATTGAAGGTTTAAACCCTCCGAAATCTTCAATAATTTGTTTTTTGATAACCGCACCTGCGGTTTGAAAGTTTTGATAATCTTGTAGTGTTTCATTAGTTAAGAATCCCATTTCTTGACTAAAGTTTGCTGCAAATGTTGCTTCATTGGTAAAACCTGCGAATAAACCTTTTTCGTCAGTTTCAACAACTACAGGTAAAAATATTTGAGCTTCAGGATATGAATCAATATATTTTTTAACATTTTTAAACCATATTGATGCGTATTCGTCATCAAATTCAAATAGAGATACCCAAGTACCTTTAGCGTTTTTAATACCATGATTTACTTGTTCAGCGTAACTAGGTTCTTTATCCCATAATAATTTTGTTACAGTTAAATCTCCAAAATCATAACCATTTAAATGGTCAATTAATGATTCTTCAGATGTGTGTATAATTACTAATTCTTCAACATCAACTGTTTGTGATTTAATTGATGTTATTGCCTTTTCAAAATATTCATTAAAATCTCTAGATTTTGATGATTTGATAGGTAGTATAACGGATAGTGATAATTTTTCTTTCATATTATTCTTCTGTTTTAGATATTTGTTGTTCAAATGATTCTGCTCTTACTGTTAAGTAATTTTCAAATAATGAAATTACTGTTGAGTCAAATTCTTGTTTATTTGTGTAATTTTCAACGGTTTTCTTCATATTATCATAAAGTTCAACTTTGATATTATCTTCTAACCAATTTTGTATATAGTCAGCGATAAAATCACAAATTAATGTTTTGTTTGTAATCCAAACACCATTGTCGTCATTCATCCATTCAGGTTGAACATTTGGTGTTTTACCAATTACAGGTACTCCTGATGCCATTGACTCTAATGGAAAAGTTCCGAATCCGCTTTCATCATCCATCCAAACACTAACAAAACAATCTCTTAAAGAGTTTCCAAATTCTTTTTCAGAAAGACCTCTCAAATCTCTAAATGTGAACCATCTATATTGAGGGAATTTTAAATAAAACGTTTTGATGATATTAATTGTATCTTCTTGGGTTTTAGTGTGTACACCAATAATTGGCATAGGAGGTAAATTTTTTGGATAAAAATTTTCTGTAATTAAAGGTTTGATTATATCAAAACTTGATTGTCTCATTACAGTTTCAATATACTCTTGTTGTTTTTTTGTTGTTGTTAAACATTTAAAAAACCCATACTGAGCCCAATTTTGACCAGGTTGTAAAGTTTCAACAATGTGATTATAGTTTTGTGCAAAAACTATTTTACCACAAGGTAAGTTTTTAATTTGTTCCATAACATACCCAAACACTTCAGGTACAACAATAAAATCTTCAGGGGCAATCTCTAAGTTTTGACCTTCAATTGCTCTGTGAGGTATTGACATATATTCTTCGTCAAGCCAAGCAACAACACCTGCATATTCTTTTTTCTCATGGAGAATTATAGGATTAAATCCTGCATCCAATAGCGATTTTGCCATTTGATAAATTAATCTAACAGATGCCTTTGCATTACCTTTTGTATCTTGAACAAGAAAATAAATTCTTGATTTCTTATCTTTTAGGTTTTGAATTGACTGTTTTACTTTTTCGTTTAACGATGTGTCCATATTAATAATGATTTATAATTTTTGTATTTAATAAGCTATTAAATGCTAATCTAAAAGGTATACTCGTATTTGAACGAGATTTCATTCCTAACTGTTCATCAATTTCTTCATGCTCAGTTAAAACTGTATCCATTAACATTTTTACCATTTCAAACTTTATGATGTTAATCCTTGTTTCTGTGTTACCTGAAGTATCTTCTTCAGGGTATTGTTCGGTCATGTCTAAATACTCTTCAACTCGGTCCAAGTCAATGTAGTAATTTTCTCCTAATACTTTAATCATATAGTTGTTTTATTTTTATATTTAATTCCTTTAGTTTTGTAATTGAGTATTCTGTTTCAATATCTTTATTATATGTTGTTTCATACTTTATAACGGTTTTTCCTTCAGGATGATTTAATAATAGGTTAGGGTTTGCCGTAAGTAAAACGTCTATTGAGTCCCACATTGAATTAATTGTAGGTTCGCTGTAAAATTTTACCGTTTCAATAAGACATCCAAATTTTGAGATAAAAAATAAAGAAGCTGGTTTTGATTTACCAATTTCATCAGATACAATTAAAATATCATTATTGTCTCTCATATCTAAATAAAATTCATTTAAGTCCATCATACTTGAAGATTCAACAGAACCAGCATGACCAAAAATTTCCATTGTATGTTCTTTATATAAAAAACCATACAATTCATCTTCGTCTTTAAATTTTAAATGTTTTGAAATATCTAAAGTTGTTAAATCGGAAATTACTTCATATTCTGATTTTTCTTCATCCTCTTTAAATGGATTATCTAAATACCATTTTTCATACTCTTGTTGTATTTTTTTTAGAGTATCTCTTAAAACACCATTTAATTCTATCGCAATTCTCATTCTGTCTCGTTATCGTATTTTTGTAATATCTTACTTATTAGAGGGTTTCTAACAATATCGTTCTTATCTTTAAACTCAAATGTTGAAATGTATTTACTATCTCTAAATTTTTCAATTGCGTCCCATAACCCACTATGCGTTTTATTTTTATATCTGTCAGATTGTTCAACATCTCCTGATATGAAAAATTTACTATTAAATCCAATTCTTGTCAATAGAAGTTTCATTTGACTTGGTGTTGCATTTTGACCCTCTTCAAAAATTAAAATTGAGTTATCAATATTCATACCTCTCATAAATGCCAATGCAAATACTTCAATAATTTCAAGTTCTTTTAATTTTTCTCTCATTTCTTTACCAATTATTTTATTTAACAAATAATATGATGGGAAAATATAAGGGTCTAATTTTTCTTCAACATTACCAGGTAAACTACCTAACTTTTCTTCAGCCTCAACCGCTGGTCTTACAATGATAATTTTTTCGTAAGGTGTGTTTGGGTCTGAAAGTAAATCAATCGCCGCTTTCATTGTGATATAACTTTTACCTACACCTGCAGGTCCTGAACATACTGTAACTTCACTTGATGTTAAAGTGTCGTAATATATTTTCTGTGTTTGAGTTAAAAATTTTTCTTTAGTTTTCTTTTTTAGAATTGAACAAATTAATTCTTTTCTTGTTTTATTTTGACCCTCTTCCATTGAAGGGGTTGGTACTGGTGATTTTTTTGGTCTTGTGCTACCCATCTTTTTGTTTTTAATTTTTTATGATTTGTTAACTTGAGTTTTAATCCACTCATATGTCTTTTTAAGACCAATTGATAATGGTTGATTTACTTCCCAACCAATCTTTTCTTTGTATAATTTGTTATCTGAATTTCTACCTTTAACTCCTAATGGACATTTAAAACCATACTTGTCAATAAATTCATCACCTTCAATGTTTTTAATTGTTAAGTTTTTATCTGAAATTGCAATTGCCATTCCAGCCAACTGATTAATTGTTACCATCTCTTCACTACCAATATTAACTGGACCTATAAAATCACTATCCATTAATCTTTGAACTGCTTCAAGACATTCGTCAATATATAAAAATGAACGTGTTTGTTGTCCATTACCCCAAACTTCAATTACATCTCCGTCTTTTGATTCCGCAGCTTTTCTACACATTGCCGCTGGTGATTTTTCTTTACCACCTTTCCAAGTACCCATTGGTCCAAATATGTTATGGAACCTTGCGATTCTAACATTTAGTCCATAGTTTCTATAAAATGATAAAAACATTCTTTCAGAGAATAATTTTTCCCAACCATATTCTGAGTCAGGATTTGCGGGGTATGCTGAAGATTCTTCACAATTTGGATTGTTTGGGTCTAATTGGTTATGTTCAGGATACATACATGCTGATGACGAATAGAATAGTTTTTTAACACCAGTGTCCGCACATTCTTTTGCAACGTTTAAATTAATCATTGCTGAGTTGTGCATAACATCTGCGTCGTGTTCACCTGTAAAAATATATCCAGCTCCTCCCATATCTGCGGCCAATTGATAAACCTCATCAAATGGAATTTGTTCGCAATATGGTTGTTTAAGATATGAAAATGATGCAACACTATTTTTATGTGTTTCTAATCTCATTACCGATTTAACATTTTGAGGGTCACGTAAATCATAGGTTAAAAATTCATTACACATTTCTTCGTGTGTAAAATATTCGTGTTTTTTAATATCAACCACTCTAACCCAATTACCTTCATCTTTTAATTTTTTTGCCAAGTGACCACCTATAAATCCGCCACCACCTAATACTAATATTTTTTTCATTGATTATTTTTTTTGAAAAATCATTATGGTTTTTAAAAACCAAGAAGCAATAAATCGTGAAACTGAATTACGAGCATCAATGCTATCGGTTTCTAAATATTTAAACCCTAATTCATCCATTTTTAAGATTACTTCATCATTGTTCATACAATTAACATGACCATCTCCACCTTGACCTATAATAGCCCAAGACAGTATTATTTTGTTTGTTGTTAATGATGTAATATTATTTAAAAAAATTGACTCGTATTGTTTTGGAATATGTTCACCAACTTCTAAACAAATTGTGTTGTATGCCGATTTCTTTAAAGAATTGTATCCTTTATAATTTTTTATTGGGATTGACAAATCCCAATTTTTAATAAATTTTGGGCTTCCTTTTCTAACTTCACCTTCAAATCCGTGTAAGTTTGTGAATCCATTGTTATGTAAATTTTTAAGATAATCCCCAAAACCACATCCAAAATCAATTAATTGTTTATCCTTATCATCCTGTAGGTAATTTGAAATCCAATTTGCTAAGCTTGGGTCATGCACATGTATTGCTTCTGTGTCATCTGATGTCCAATATCCTGTTTCTTTTATCATGTTATTTTTTGTAAAAAAGTTTATCGTTTTGTAGAGTTTCTCTCACTTCAAA
>Ga0114974_10003832_pt1 | contig 11306 bp, 15 predicted proteins | sample S_130206_EF_Meta_FD_87318 | JGI IMG/M metagenome (GOLD analysis project Ga0114974, IMG submission 87318) | Freshwater microbial communities from Lake Simoncouche, Canada to study carbon cycling - S_130206_EF_MetaG | ecosystem: Environmental > Aquatic > Freshwater > Lake | place: Lake...
CAGGTAAAAAAATATCATTAGCAATAACATCTTGTAAGAGACTGCATCTTTTAAGTAGGGTACTTAAAGCATTTACCGTTTTTTGTGAAGATATGGAAATTATAGACAACGTTATATTCTTTGATGATTCATCAACGGAAGAAGATAAGATAAAGATGGAAATACTATTATCTGAATTATTTCCAAATCAAAATAGAATAATAACTCATTTTTATAAAGGCTCATTTAATGACACATATAGGCATGCAAGGATTCTAAACAATTTGAGGGAAAAACTAATAGATACAAATACCGATTATTTCTTCCTCCTGGAGGATGACTATCTATTTGTCGACTTCTTTAGGATCTCAGAAAATATAAATCTATTAGAAAAATATACAGAATATGGATATGCTGGATTTGCACAGTCATTTAAGAAATTTCCAGAACACATTAAACCTAAAGAAATAGGTGAATACTGGGAATGGTATTATGACGAGAATCAGCCTCTTAATTGTAACCTTTTTATGGACGAGTCTTCAGCAATACAACAGATAATACCTGACATCTGGATGACCTATATAAACTGGCCGAGTTTTACATTAAGACCAGGAACACATCACGTGGAAAGATTCTTAAGTATAGGAGAATTCTCTACGACTTATGATAGGGACAATATGAGGACAGAGCTAGAGTTTGCTATAAGATGGTCAAAAAAATATAAGAGTCTATTTCATAAAAGATTTCATATAGTGAATCTTGGATTTGACTCTTCGACAAGTGCATATAATTTAAACAATTGCGAATAATGGAAAAAATAGAAAATTATAATTTAGATCCTAAAGAATTAGTTGACTACTGTCTAGATCCTGATCTAATGGAAAAGTGCATATTCATGCAGGTTTATGAAGAGATATTAACTCTTTCTTATTGGTTAAAAGGATTCAGACCTTCTAATATACTAGAGATTGGTACTATGGGGAGTACATTCTGGCTAATGTCAAAACTATCAGAAGGAAAAAAAGTTTCGATAGACATAGAGCCTAGACAATCTATAATACATCACTTTATGCATGGTGAAGACTGGAGATTCTTTCAGGGTGATTCGCACACAGAAGAGATGTATAATAAGGTGAAAGACTTTTGTCCCCAATATGACTTTATATTTATAGACGGGGATCATAGCTATGATGGTGTTAAAAAGGATTTTGAAATGTATAAAAATCTATTGTCGCCCAGGGGAGTTATAGGATTTCATGATATCGATCCAGACCACATTTTTGCAGATAGCTATGCTGGACAGGTTTATAAATTCTGGCAGGATTTAGACGAGGGGACTAAGATGAATCTTGTTTGCAAAAAATCTTCAGGAAAAGTAAAATTAAACGGACAGCATTCACAGGGATTCGGGGGAATTGGTATATGGATGCCATAAAAAAATAAATCTCATAATGCTGTTAAGCGTAATAATACCATCATATAATTTTGAAAACTATATAGTCGAATGCGTAAAATCTGTCACGTCACAGAATACTAATTTCGACTTCGAGATCCTTGTAAGAGATGACCATTCAGGGGATGGTACAAATAGATTACTCAGGGAAGAATTCTCAAATGACCCAAGGGTTATTATATTTGAAAGCTCAGAAAATCTAGGAGCGTTCGGGAATATTAAATATCTTCTCGAAAATTCTAAAGGTAAGTATGCAACTATATTAGATGGTGACGATTATCTTAATAATCCAGATAAGTTTCAAATGCAGATAGACTTTCTGGAAAATAATCCAGATTATATTATGCACTCAACAGGGTACATAACTCTTTTACCGGACGGGACAACTGATCCGACAGAACCTGAATATAGCAAATTCCCAAGAAAAAATGAGGTAGATCTACAGGACTTACTTCATTCTAATATAGTAAGCTTTGGTAGAACTTTCAAAAACATCCCAGGAGTAATAAAAGAATGGATGAGAGATTTTCCATATCTGGATTGGGCTTTCAATTACGAGATCTCTTTGCACGGAAAAATCAGATGTGATAATTGGAATTGCGGTGTATATCGACATAGTGAGCAGAGAATGTTTTCTCTTAGGTCAGACGGGGAAAAGAAGGAAAATAACATAAAGGCCAAGGTGACTATAGAAAAGAGAGAGACATTAAGAAGATCTAAAACAATCTCTATAATAGATTGTTTTGTACATGACGCTAAGGTAGAATCTAATTTAATAGCATGTATTAATAGACTGAAATCAAACGGGCAGGACGTCCTTCTCGTATCCAATACTTCGATAAAGAAAGAAATCATAGATATGGTGGATTATCATTTCTATGATAGCCGTAACCAGCTGTTTAAGAAAGATTATCCAGGAGTGATCGATGTTGACTTTTGGGCAAATCAAGGTCACTTCACAGTACACAATCTAAAATCGGGTCTTCAAAAACATGGTCTATCTGTTTTGGTAAATCTATTCAATGCTCTGGATATAGCTAAGAACATTGGCTACACCCATTTTCAAAGATTTGAAACGGATGATCTATACGGTGGCGAATCCATGAAATGGATATCTGGTGTACCGGAGCTTGTAATAACTCAGGATAAAAAAGGTCTATTCTACCTAAATGAATCGAACTATCCTAAAGATGCTTCTTTCCATTATTTCTTTTGCGAGATAGAGCATTTCATGAAGATCATGCCTCGGATATCTAAAGAGGAAGATTATGAGGATTATTTAATAAACCTACAAGGGGCTAGAGATTTTAAAATAGTGGAAGCTTATCTATATGATAACCTGGACAAAGGCTTAGTTTTAATTAGAGAAGGTAACATCGAGATGAAATCTGATTTTCCTGATACCGTATGGAACACGGTGGTCTCTGCAAGCAATCTGCCAACAAAATATAAAGGTTGTCTTAGCGGGATATATCGAAGATTAGATAGGGATGGTGTACAGTCTGGCTATTGCCTATATTCCCAAAACTATCTTGACAATGAGGTTACCAGAAAAATAGTGGTGCATACGGGAGAATCAGATAAGGTAGAAATAACCCACATATTAAATGGTAGAAATTCGTGGTGCCTTAACGACATAAGCGGTGAGCCAACCCATATAGACGTTTTTGAAGATGACCTTATAGTTTATTCACTAACTAAAAATGAGAATATAAGTAGCTACATCCAGCTAAATCAATAAAATACAAAGTCGCCTTATTTTCGGATATTTTTAAAATATATAAAGATAAACCAAAAACAAAAATGGCAAAAGCATCTAAAGGTGGATCAACAGCTTCAACACACATCAAGAAAAAGACAAGGAAAGGAACTGCTGCTAAAAGTAAAACATCGAGCAATCCTAATAGCAAAAATTACAAGAAACCTTATACAGGTCAGGGTAAAAAATAATATATTGGGAAATAGATTAAATGCCACTATAAATAATGGTGCATCTTACATGCTGAGGACAATTAAAAAATCAGATGGTATTGATTTTTTATTTTTGCTGATTATACCAAGCCCCGCATGGCCTGTTTATTTTGTATACAGGGGAAAGATTAAAGGATTTTTAAAAATGCCACAAAAAATAAGGGGCTCCATGAAAAACACCAAAGATATAAGAAGAAAAATATTAACAGATTACGGCTGGATAAAGCGGGTAATAGAATCTTCTGAAACAACTGAGCATCTAGATTCCTGCAAAAGAATCATAGAAAACTGGTCAATTTGCACGTTAAAAGATTTGAGGGAGTGCAAATGTGCTTTCTACAAAACAAAGGATTTTAAAAAGACCATCGAAGCCTATAGAAGATCTTTAAGCAAGCTAATTAGTGGGGTAGCAGATAAAAGGGTTAATATGCTGCATTCCCTGGATTAGGTAGGAATTCTAAATATATACTATCAGGGGAGGTTATCGGTCTATCTAAATCCCAATAAAAGCTTATATGTTTTGGAAAGAATTAACAAAGACAAGATATTTAGACTCTGGAGTCTTATAATACACCTTAAGGGAAAGTCTAAATACGGAAAAGATTTACCTAAGTTATATTTTTTTTATGGTGCTAAAAAGGAGGGCGCGAAAAGCCTAACCTATGGCGAGTATTACAACGACGGTAATATGATAAAAATATGGGGTGGACCACATATAAATTTTAATGCTCTTGCTTCCACTATGCTACATGAATATGCTCACTACTTACAATTCTGGCCTTGGTACACTAGATATAAAAACACATACTCTTATGAGACTAATCCATACGAATTAGAGGCTAGGAAATTTGAAAAAATTGCCCCATCTTTAACTAAATTAGTATCTGACATTGAATGGGAGAATGTGATTAGAAAAAATACTAAAATAGCTAGGATATACAAGAAATCAATAGAATCTATAATTATAAAATTCTAGCAGGTTCCGACGGTTTCATTTCTGCTACCACCTTTCTGAATGCTGTATCATAAGCCAAAGGCATGTCGATTCCTGAAGATTGTAAGCCATTAGCTATTTCAAAAACTTTAGATGCTACACCTAGTATATAAGCTTCGTGTAGGATTTCCTCTATAAATTCAGAATTTGTCATAATTTAATTATTTAGTTTATTACTCCCAAGGAAACCAATTATCGAAATCGTCGTCATATTGGAACTTAGCCGGTATTGATCCTGTATTCACGTTTACCCCCTGATGGCTATCCATATCGAATTTAACTGATTTAATCTTATCAACTACAGCTTTATTCTTAGTTGATTTCTTCTTATCTGAAATTGTTCGGTTTGGTATAATCTTCAGTTTCATGGTTATTTATATATTTAGCTAACGATAAAAAAATATGCATTAAAATTTTTTTTACCCGTAAATATCCCATAAATTTGTATCATAATCTTAAAAAAGAAAAATATGATCACTACATTTTTTAAAAAGTTAAAGAACCCTGCATTAAACGTTCTGTTTATATTCTTAGCGTGGATTTCATCTTTTGTCCTATGCGTAATAGCTAAGATGATTTTTGGTGATGCCTCTGACAGCCTAATGTATTACAATCCACTTGTTAATGGATTTATACACGGCGATATCTCACACTTATTAATGAATCTGGGGTTAATGTTCATATTTCTTATCCCTGAAATAAATCAGAGATATGACTTTGCCAAGATATTCTTTATAACCCTTATCATATCTATTGCATACTTTCCTATAGCTTTATTGGTGGGTGCCCCCGCTATTGGAATATCAGGAACCATGTACTTTATGTTAAGCCGTGCGTTTCTCAGTAGGAAAAACATATTTCTCTACATCTTTTTCGCTATTATGATCGCCCCTGAAATAATAGGCTTTTCTAATACTTCAGACGGAACAGCTCATATGGTACACTTAATAGGTGCAGCTCTAGGGTTCATATCTCTTAAAGCTGAAAAATATAACTTCTTACCAGCTAAGGTAACCGGATACATCTGTTAGCGAACCCCATAAAAAAGCCAGATCTTTTATGATCTGGCTTTTTTTTTGTTTTCCTTATTATTACGAGATACTAAAATCAATATCTTCAAATGCGAATTCTTCAGATTCAAAGATTGGATTTCCTGTTAATTCTGATAAAGACTCCCAGGCTTTTTTACCAGTTGAGTACATATCAGATAGGAAGTTAGCAGTTGCTGTATAAGCGGTTTCAGCTGCTTTGTACATTGCTTCACCAGTTGCTTTAGTTGCTGACTTAGCACCGTTCCATGCTTTTTGCCCGTATTCTGCAGTTTTTTTCCATCCAGCTTCAATTCCATTTTTAATAGCGATTGCTCCGTTTTTAACATTTTTCCCTACCCATTCCATACCGGCTTTAATGAATTCTGCACCGTCTTTAACCCCTTGTACTATTGCTTTAACTGCAGGCTCTAACATAGATGCAATAGCTTTAAAAGTTTTTAATGCAATTCCAGTAAGTGTGTATCCTATAGGTCTAAGCACTGTCATAAAAGCTGTAAAAACTTGTACTGCTAATTTACCTACTTTAGAAGCTAATTTAGCAAATCCTGTACAGAAATCGGCAAATAATTCTTCAGCTTTGGTGGAAACCTTTGCGTATACTTCTTTACCTTTTTTAGCTATCCATTTAGAAATGCTAACTATACCCTGAAGAGCTGCTCCCATAACGTAAGCTGTTCCACTTGCGAGAAAGGATATAGTAGAACCTATACCCATAATGATTGCTTTAGCTATTTCGAAAGTAGCTACGACTAATCCTGTAGCGGTATAAATTAAAGCTTTACCTGCATATTTAAGACCTTCTAGTAACCATTCAAACCCTTTAAATGATGTTCCCTTAGCCTTAAGCTCCTTAATTTTAGTAGCAGTATCTTTTTTAGGCATTAATATTACATATTGTTTTTCGCCGTTCCATACTATTGTTACATCATATAGTTTTATTAGTTCAGGATCAATACCTGCTTCTTTTGCTTGCTCTGGGGTTGGATTGATTAGCTTAACGTATTTTTTCTCAATTGTTGCATTTGGATCTTTGTCTCCTTTTAGTTCTAACATCTTTCTTAAAGTCTCAACGCCTACTTTTCCATCTATTGATATTTTATTATCTTTTTGAAATTGCGTAACAGTATTTTCTAAACTGGGACCGAATACCCCGTCTGGCTGTGTATCGCTTTTCCAAATACCGAGATCTTTGAGATCTTTTTGAAGTTGCTTAACTCTTTCAGATTTTTCACCTTTCTTAATTACAGAGAATTTTAATGACTTAGCGTCTAATGCCTCATCTACCTCTTCTCCACCGAATAGGGAGATTAAATCGTCATTAGTAATTTTAGTTTTTTCTGGGGTAAAGTCAGGTGCTTCTGCTTCTGCTATGAATCCGAAAGACTCGTAAAGGGTCTCAAATTCATTAAATGATAATAGTCTATTTTCCATTTTTTGTATTTTTTTTAGTTTCTTTGTCTTATATATCAAAAACGCTATGCGTTTATATGTACACGTAGTCACTAGGATCTACCTGTCCAAAGTTTTCTCTACTGTATATATCCTCTACCGGTATTAAAGTCGGTATACCATCTAGCTTCTCGTTATTCCAGCACCATATACGTAGGGTATCCTTACTTGGCTTTAAATGATAGAGATCTTTGTCTTTTACCTTAATAGTCTTGGTCATTCCAGCTTTTCTGTATTGACCCCATAGATCGATAATAGATCCGGTATATCCTCTTATCCCTCTGATCCCAAGATATTTATCCAGCATAGATTCCCTGTCCATATCCATGATATCCGAGCGACCCACGTCTATACCCTCCTTATTTCTAAATTCTTTCTGTATATCTGTTATAACCGAATTTATTGGATTACCCCTCATTATACTTTCAACCTCCTGCTCATATCCGTAAATACCCTCTCTTTCCATAAACCTTACAAGGGCATCAGAGAATCCAGAGGATTCCATAATGGCATTTTTAAAGTCATTGAATAATATATTATCTGGTGTTTCCATTATTCTCTATATATTTAAGTAAATATTTTTTTATCTCGTAATAGGAGATTACATTTGTAATATGAAAAAGATACTATTAGCGTTAGCCATCACATTCTCTGTTACCCTATTTGGACAGCAGAATAAGACCTATTATATAGAAGATCTTAAAACAATTAACGGAAACGTTAACGTATTACTAGAAAACTATACCCTAGAATTCTCTCACAATATAGAAAATAACGTTACGTTAAACGAAAGGGCAAGAATTAGAAATCTATACTTCATCAATGTATTTAAAGAAACATCAATTTCTGGTAAATCTTTTTACTCTATGCTGAATGGCAAAATTGCAAAAGGTAAAGAGGGCCACAAGGAATGCTTCGGTAATCCAGTATATTTCAAATCTCCTGCAAATTGTAAGTATCCTGAAATGTTTCCTGTATTAGATAGCATAGGATTAAAGGTAGTAGGAGAGATAATGTACCAGGTGACTATCGCAGATACATTGAACGAAAAAGCATCTTCTTATAAATCAGTTGTACAGAATGCTATAGATAATATCGAATTTGTGTGGGGTGTAGATGATTCAGAAAAGCATCACATAAAACACGGGTTTACCAAGACTATTCTAAAAAAATATAAAGAATCTGAGCATCATAACTCAATAATAAAAGGTAGGGGAGACGGAGAATATGGCTCATCCACAATGTATATCATAACAGAAAAAAAGCTATCTAACGGTAAATGGGCTTATGAGGTTATGATACGTAATCTTATAATCTTTACTGAGTCTATAAACTAATAAGCACAAAAAACCCATCGGATATTTTTCGATGGGTTTTTTATTATTGGTTCCCGTAGATGTTTCCTTGGGAGAATCCGTATATAGTTCCAGCTAAACCTGATCCCGTAGCAGTAACTGTAATTGGCATCCAAATACCTGTATTACCTGCTGCTATTGGCAAAACTATTCTATTTCCTACTCCATCATAGAAATCTAATGTTGCTGCACCTGGGCCAACGTAAACGTTTGTTATAAGAACGTCCTTTAGTTGTGGACCTGCAGTAGCTCCTGTAGCTCCTGGTCTGTAGTTTTGGCTAGCTATTAATCTATAGCAATTATTTCCTTGTGTCATATTGTATTTATTAGTTTATCTTAATGATATTAAATATTTGATCTTATCGACCAGAGCTATTATTTCCTCGATTATATTAAGAATCTCCGAATCCTTACCTTGCTCGAAAAGGGATTTGCAATCAATTGCATAGCATTTATACATGTGATCCATAAAGTCGCTTAAATCCCCTTTTTCTGGATTAGCGTAGTTCATAAGCGTTAAACAAAGTTGTTCCTCTGTTAGAACAGGTCTACCGTACTTACCCATTACGCTTTCTGCTAACATGTCTCCTTTATCTATAAGGCCTTCAAATAACTTGTCTAAAGCTTTGTGCTGTCCGTAGAAATGCGATTGCCAATGTAATAGCTTAGCCTGAACTACGTTCTGTAAAATCATCTTAAATACATAAGCATATTTACCCTCCGTCCCGTCCATCTTTGGCTGTTCAGAATGAATGTCGGTTTCTTCGCCCTTACCATCACGATGTATAACGTCACCAAACGAGCTTAGATTTAAAATTTTGTCCATTATTAGAAATATATTTGTCTATATATTCTCATTGGTTGTTTTTTTCTAATCCTGTACATTAGACAGCTATTTAATTTTCCGTTATAAATTTTTCAAATATATACACTGAACACCCTTTGTAAATAATGCCACGAAAATAAATGGGATGCTATAAATCCCGCGGAACCTAGTGAAGATGTGCAACTATAAGGTGCATAAAATAAAATAAAAAAGACCATGAAAAATTCAATTTTCTTACTTTGCTTAGTCGCTGCTTTAGCCCTAACTGCTTGTAATGGTGGTGCTTCTTGCGAAGCTACTTGTGCCGACTCTACTTCTGTAGCAGTTGACACTATGTTAGTCGCTGATAGCTCTGCTGTTGCCACTGATAGTATTAAAGCTGACACTTCTGTTAAGTAATTAGTACCCCCGGAAAGTCCCGGGGCCTAACGGAGGTTTGGCAGAGCGGGCGAATGCACTAGTCTTGAAAACTAGCGTGCCTGAAAGGGCACCCGGGGTTCGAATCCCTGAGCCTCCGCAATAATTAACCTGATCATCTACTGATTGGGTTTTTTTTTGATATATAATACAGATGTCTACTATCAAATCATTCACGTCCTTCGTAAACGAGTCAATGCTCGTAATGGAGGGAAGGTATGATAACCTAGTAGGTCAAATTGTTTCTGCTACTGTTAATCTGATTAAGAAATCTAATAACGGTGAAGAGACTTACGAAGGGGTAAAAGTTAGATACACCGCCAAGGACGACGTACCATCTTTCTTTGAGCTGATCGAGAATGAAGTTTATCTACATGTAGGCGAATACACAACGGAAAGATCTGGTATCGAAGTTACAGTTAAGCTTGTTATTGTTAGAGACGAATCACCGCTTTATCCTGATGCTTATGTAATTAGTGGAGATGCTGATGACGAATCCGCAACCATATATCTGGAGCTTAGCGTAAACCCTAAATTTGAGCCACAGTGCTATTCCGGGATAAATCCGGAACTAAGGGATATAGTTAGACATGAAATCGAACACTTAACACAAAGAGGTTGGAACGAAAAACCAGGTAAGTTCATGAAACATAATATGGTTGTTAGAAAAAGAATCGAAGCCGACCCTAATCTAAGACACAGATACTATCAGCTTAAAGATGAGGTTGATTCTAATCTTCACGGTCTGTATGCAAAAGCTAAAAGTATGAAGAAACCATTTTCTGAAGTTGTTGTTGAATTTTTGGACAGACAGGCAAGAAAGGGTATTATTCCAGATAATAAGAAAAGAGAAATCTACAACATCTGGAAAAAAAGAGCAACTATCATTAAAGGACTTCCCCCTTTATAATACCAAAAAATTTTATCGGTATTTCCTAGAAATATTTTTTTGTAACGGGAAATAATAATATATTTGTATAGTACAAATAAACAAATGGTTGCGTAGCTCAGCTGGATAGAGCAATTCACTTCTAATGAATAGGCCACAGGTTCGACTCCTGTCGCGATCACAAAAAGGTTGGCAATCTGCTGTAAAACTCTGGTTTCCTTTAGTTCTTTGAAACGTCCGGTGGTGGAATTGGTAGACAGGACAGGCTTAAGATCTGTTGCAATTGCGTGAGAGTTCGGGTCTCTCCCCGGATACCAAAAATGATAAACACGTTGGATATATAGACAAAAGAGTTTACCAAAATGACAAAAAGAATAATAACCGACGATCAGATAATAGAAGCTATATCATCAGGAGAAACGATGAGTACATGTGCGATTAATCTCGGAATTAAATTCATGACTTTCAAAAGAAGGGCTATGAAGATTGGTATTTATAAGCCAAATCAGGGAAGAAGGGGAATGGAAAGGTGTCCGTCTGAATTCAGAAAATTTACTATACCTCTAGAACATATAATTTTTGGAAACTATGATAAAGCATATACTTCATCAAAACTAAGAAAAAGATTAATAAAAGCGGGATATAAAGAAAACAAATGTGAAGATTGCGGTATAAATAAATGGAACGGGAAAGAATTAGGTTTGGAACTACACCACAAGGACGGGAATAAACTAAACAACAGATTAGAGAATTTAGCTATTCTTTGTCCCAATTGTCACAGCTTAACGCCAAACCATTCTTTACCAAAAAAATAATAATGCCCAAGTGGTGTAATGGCAGCCACGTATGCCTTAGAAGCATATGTCGAAAGACGTGCCGGTTCGAGTCCGGCCTTGGGTACTAAATAAATTAATATGATTA
>Ga0114974_10003833_pt1 | contig 11305 bp, 22 predicted proteins | sample S_130206_EF_Meta_FD_87318 | JGI IMG/M metagenome (GOLD analysis project Ga0114974, IMG submission 87318) | Freshwater microbial communities from Lake Simoncouche, Canada to study carbon cycling - S_130206_EF_MetaG | ecosystem: Environmental > Aquatic > Freshwater > Lake | place: Lake...
ACAATATTTGCAACGTATTGCGTATAAATTAGAAACCGAAATTTTGAAATTTTGAGTTACGAATTAGAATTTATTAAAGATATTTTTGTTTGCGGGTGGAACGATTCCGTAATTGAAAATCCATTTCGTTGGTACGAGGATTGCAAATTGCAATTGGTGTACAATTATGGACGAATTCAAGGCAACGAAAATATCATTGTTGCAATGCCTGAATCAAATGAATTGTTTGTTATTAATGAATATTTTTTGAAAATTCGTGAATCATGGTGAACAACAAAATAAAATTAAAAATTTCACCGTCAATGGCGGTTGCATTGTTCGGAGTTGAAAACGAAATTTTGAATCGTTTGCATGGAATCAAATTTGTTGACGGAAATGAAAACGTCAAATTAGTTCAACGCATGATTGATTTTGAAACATTAAACGTTTTGGACAAATTGGAACGAATTGCAATGGCAAAAACACATGAACGAACATTGAATTTGTCGTTTACTCAATGCGTTTGTTTTTATTACAATTTGCGTCAATTTCCCGTTAACCAGGCGGACGTATTCACAACATTGGCGGTAAACGAAATGTTGGCACAAATGCACCAAATATTATTTAATTAATGGACGTTAAAATTCCAAAATTGTGGGTTGACGTTGCCATGCAACAACGCGTATTGGTGAACCAATACAAAACCAATCATTTTATGAAAATGGTTGGTGCGTTTTGCGTGTTAAAAACGTTAACAACAACGGGAATTTTTCATAATTACAATGAACAACCATTGTTGCGCGAATCGTGCAAATTGTCGCGCAATTCATTCAAAAAAACTATTTCCGATTTGAATAAAATTGGAATGATTCAAATTATTGGAAACGATTTGAAATTGGTTGGTTGGAATCAAGCAACACAAATTGTTTGCCAGGAACAACACAACAACGAATTTTTTACATTTGATTTCAAAGCGGAGGACAATACTAAAATTCAATATTATTTTTTCGCATTAAACATATACGAGAACCAACACAAACAACAAAATTCATTCAAAAAACGTTTGGAATCCAATCCGACATTGAAAACGAAATTGGTTGAATTGGTTGCAAATTATTTCCAATTAACAATTCACCAGGTGGAACAAATGCCATTGGTGGATTTCATGGAATGTTTGTATCAATTACAAAACAACCAATTTTGCGTCGGAACATTAGGAAACGCATTGTTTGAATTAAATTGCGACGTGAACCGTTCAATTTCAAAATTAAAACATGATTGGTGTTTCAATTCCACAAAATCCGTTTCGTACTACAAAAAACGAATGGCAATGGTTGGAATGAGTTACACCGAAAAAATTGGAACATTAATAAGTCAAACCAAAAATAGAATTCGCACCATTAGCGGACAATATAACAACGGATTTGATAAAATGTTAAAATTGCCAACGTGGAATCGTGTTGACCGTTTACATTTACAATTTTTAATTGCATGATTTTTTTTGAAAAAATAGTGTCAAAAATTGAATTCCACGTTAGTGGTATAAATTACATTTATGTAAATTGTCTCTAATAATTTTTAATAATTTTTAATAGTTTTCAATAAGGACGCAAAAATTTTTTTTTTCACTAAAATTCACCAAAACATGAAAAATTTCGATTTCGTATTTTCACAAGTTGACGAAAAACGCGGTTATCCGTTTTTTAATTTGTCGTCGTTTTCCGTTTGGATTGCATACAAAGACGGAAACAAACGCACGAGGTATTCCATTGAAACCAACACAACCATTTCACAAATTATTCATGGACGTGTCCAGGAATTGAAATTGGACAAAATTCAAGGATTGCAAAATTTGTTCACATTGATACAAAGACAACAAACGTACATTGAACACGCAATTATTTATTGGCGCGGTTATGTTGGTGAGGACAACAAAAAAATTTTTGAATGGAAAAACGGGCAATGGACAAAACACACGCAACGAGACATGAACAAACCAATGGTTATTTCAATACCATTCAGCGTCCAGGACAAAAAAATTTTTGTAAAAATTCAAACCAATTAAAATGATTTCAAATTTTTTCAACAATCAAAATGAAATTGATAATTTCAAAAATCCGTTTGGGTTTGAATTTATTTACCAAGTTAGAATATGGACAAGTACACATATTTTTTCAAAAGAAACAACATGGAACGCATGTATTGAATTCAAAAATGGATTCACCGAAGGACAACAAAAATTTGAAAATAAAGATTTCAAACAAATTATTGTCGAAATGGAAAATTTCATGAATAAACTTAAAAAATAAAATGGCATTAGTTCAATTATTAGTCGGATTCGCAATTGGAATCATTGTCGGTTCCTTATTTATTAACAATTCAAACCAAGACAATGAGTGAAGAAACACGACCATTCAAAAATTTTGATTCAATGGAGTTGTTAGAATTATTGTATTGTTTGAATTTTCCAAACGGAAAATTTGTTGAATCGAAACGCGACAAATTTATTGCCCTAATTATGAGGGAACAATATTTGCAAAATAAAAACCAAGTTAAAACCAATTAAAATGAGGATTCACACAAAAATATTATGGCGATTTTATTATTTCGTTGATATAACAACGAAACAACATGGAATATCATTTTTAACAATTAAAAAAAATACAAATGGAAATTAAACGTAAAATTATAGCAACGCGCGAGAATGAACGAACCATTCTAACCATTACACATGAGGGATTCCCGTTGACGTGTCCATTAAAACCGCCAACGGCAATCCAAAACCAATTGGGTTCATTGAGTTTTATTGAACATAATTGTTCAAACAAATGCGTTGGATTCAATATTTTTAAGTACGAGGACGAAAAGACACATGGTTTTAAATGTCAATTTCAATATAAAACACAATTTGACGTTGAAATAGACAATGGATTGAACCAGGACGGTCAAAATTCAAACGATTTTGGAGGAAAAATTATGAATTTGACCTAAAAATACACCATTATTTTTCCATAAAAACGCCAATGTTTTTCCAACGTTGGTGTTTTTTTTTTCAAAAATTGTCCAAAATAGTTGACAAATTGAAATTTTGTGTCTAATTTAGTATTCAATTATGAATTTACCTATCCAAAATAAACGCATTGTTGATTATTTCGACGGGGACAATTCCGACATTATGCGCGTATTAGAACGCAATTTTGTTGGTGCGCGTCGTGCGGTTGAAAAAAACAATTGGTATTGTCAATTCGAGGGACGCAATTTGGACGAAACGTGCAAAAACGTTTGGGAATTCATAAAAAATACTATTCCATACAACGAGGACGGAATAGACGAACAAAAAATTGTAATGCCAGGACGCGCAATTCACAACGCACAATTGGGTGTTGGTGCGGATTGCAAAACAATGGCATTAATGGCGTGTGCAATTTTAAGTCATTACGCAACTGTTTCGTTCCGTTACACGTCGTATCGTGACAATCCAACACCAACACACGTTTATTGTGTTGTTGACGGTGGACGTTATATCGTGGACGCGGTTTGGAATCGTTACAATTCGGAAAAACCGTACAAATACAAATACGACAAAAACATGAAAATTTCAACCATTAGTGGAATTGATTCACCAAAATTAGAGGTGGACATTTTAACGTACAAAAAATTATCGTCATTAGACGAATTGAGAAAATCATTTAAACCAGGTACGGAAAAAAGAAAATTATTTGACCTTATTTGGAGTGCAAACGTAAAATCTGAAATTGATGATGCAAAGAAAAACGGCATGAATGGCATTAGTGAATTGTCATCGGAGGTTGACCGTATTTTTTTAGAAAATGCGGGTATTGGTGCAATTTTGAAACGTCCTGAATGGGCAACGGGCAAAGATGAAGTTTTACATTATTCATTCAAAGTAAATCCATTAATGGTTGCGAGTCGTGTTGCATTTCACGCATTAGCAAATTTTAATGCATTTGGAATTATTGACCGTTTATTTGCAGAAGAGGCTAAAAATCCAAAATCAATTTCGCGTTGGTGGTATAGAAGTGGAGGAAATGCGGACGAATTATGGCGTTTTTTAAACAAATACAAAGGACGTAAGCCATTTTTTGGAGTTCAGGAAAGAATGATGAAATTAATTAATAAAATTAAAGAAAAAGCGGGAATACGTGGTATATACGATTCCTCAATGTACGAATTTGAAAACGGAATAGGTGTTGCAGGTGCTGACGACGTTGCCGTTGCGGGTGGAGGATTTCAGGCAACAATGGCAACAATTGAGGCGTCATTACCTTTGATAATTTCATTAATTAATACAATTGGTGATATATTTACTAAAGTAAAAACATTACCCGACAATTTGAATCAACCACCAATTATTGACAATGAACCAACAAAAGGTTTGGACAACAAATATTTGCTTTATGGCGGAATCGCATTGGGCGCATTGTTTATCGTTCCCAAATTGTTAAAAAAATAACTAAAAACAAAAACATGGCTAAAAGAAAGTCAAGCAGAAAAACAACGCGTCGTCGTTCACGTCGCGGAATGAATGGACTTGGTTCAATTACAAGTTCAATCATGCCAATTTTAGGATTGGCGGGTGGTGCAATTGCATCAAAAATGGTGTCAAAGGCATTGAAACCTAAGGACGCAACACCTGAAAACAAAATGTTAACACAAGGCGTTCCGGTACTTGCCGGATTTGCATTAAGTTCATTTGTAAAAAATCCAATTTTGAAATCCGTTGGCATGGGCATGATTGTTCCACCGGTTACTACATTCGCAAGTGAAAAATTGGGAATTGGTGCGGACTTAATGGACGACGTTGCCGTTGAAACACGCATAATGGAAAACATTATGATTGGAGCAAGTGACGACATTAATATTGCGGAGGACATTACCATTGGTGCATATGGTGACGGTGAAACGTACGAAGATTAATTTTAAAAAACAAAAACAATACAAAAATCATGGCAATGAAACCAAGTACAAAAAAACGTACGGTGAACGAATATGTTCGTCCATTTAGTCGTACGTCGGCAATGATTAACGAATTCGCTAAGGCGGGTATTCGTGCAACGGAGGGAACATTACGTTTGGAAGTGTTATTAGGTCAAAGCGGACAATACACATTCAATGTGAATTCTCAACAATCCGCATTGGCAAGTGAAACACGTTTGCGTCAAGGTGACGCGTTTGTTCCAACGTCAATGGGATTTTATGTTAAGGAATTAAGCGCATCGTCAACGGACGACGTTCAATGTTCTGCTGTATTAAACACATGGAATTCGGGAAATTTCAGTGCAACAAACCGCGCAAACATTTACGCGTTGTGGAGTACCGGAAAAATCCAATATCAGGTGAATTCAGTGAACGTAAGTGAAACAATCGATTGTTTACGTTATTACCGCGCGGGTGTTGCCCAAGTTGGTTTAACAACAATAACGTCGGGTGCGGCTTATACGGGCGCATACGGTGCTAACGAATGGGATTCAGCAGATTACGGAATGCAAACGTTACACCAAAACATTTGTTTGAATGGACAACAAAACAACACAATCAATTTGTCGTTGGGTTCAGCAATCAACGTTGGTGGTGGAACACAAGCACGTTACGGTGTTATCATTTTGCGCGGAACGTTATTAATTAACGGTGCAAACATGGTTCAAGATAGTTCAATTAATGCGTTTTTACGTTAATTATTAATTTATGGAATGGCGCGCACGTTTGGTGAATTATTCGTGTTGCGCCATTTTCATTAAAAACAACAAATAAAATCATGTACGGAATTCCAACAACGGAACGGTCATTGGTAGTTGAGGTTCAGTTAACGGGCGTTAACGTCGGTTCACAATTTGTGTTCCCTGACAACCAAATTATTCGAGGACAAAACATAATGGTGTACGGATTTGAAACATACACGTCGTCAACCGTTACAAAAACACCAAGTGGAAACACATTGGTAAGTAACAACGGAGGCGCGGGATTGACATTAAATTTTTTGGACGACAAGTCAATTAATTTGGTGAATCAAATTCCATACAACGCATTAAACACATTCTTAATGGGTGGAGTGGTTCGCGAGTTTAAACCATTTAGAATGGTATTGCAAAAATCGTTTGTGTCCATTTCGGATTCAACCAATTTAACCGTGAATCAATCTATTTTATTAAACATTCTTTACAAACCTTTGTAATAATGAAAAACAACGAATTGTCTTTATTACCTGAATTGACCAGGTCGAAAAATGTTGTTGTAAATTTTGGAACAACAACGCCAACAATTAATGAAAAATATTTTTTTAATTACGATTTGGAATTAAAAGAGTCAAAAACGGTTGGTGTTTTTTTCAATGCAAGCAACAAAACAATTTTGACCAAATTAATTGACATAACGCCAATAACAACGGTTGACGCGTTAAATTCATGTTATATTAATTTAGTTGATAAAGACAACAACGTTGTTGTTGAAAATTTGCCATTAAACGCATTGTTTCAATATTTATACACGCAAGGACAATTGTTCGTTTCACCGTCGGCACCAATGGTAATAAAAAAATTCAATGTTGAAATTGATTGGGCGCGTTCCTATGTTGTTTTTTATGCAACACCAGGAACATTAGAGGGGGATTGTGTTTCGTTACAAGTTTACTACAAACGTAAAATTCAAAAATAATATGCCAACGGTCAATAGAGAATTTACATTTCAAGAAATGCGTCGCCATAATATGCCATTTTGGAAAATATTAAGTGGAAAGGATTGTTTGTCAACGTGTATTGATTCAGTTCACGACGTGGACGCACAAATTGAGGATTTGAACCAACAATTAAACGAATTGGGAATGGGAACCGCATTTGTGGACGTTGTAATTTCAACCGTTACGGATAAGGAATTGGGCGCGGGAAATCCGAAAGGAAAAACAAAAAAACATACGATTCAATTACACAAAAAAGTTGTTGCGGATTCAACCGAAAAAAACATGGTTGTTTCGGGTTATTCACACGACAATGTTTCGGCATTAATGGAGGTGGAACGCGCAAAACATGAATTGGAAATTGAAAAATTAAAATTTGCCAAAAATCAGGAATTGGAATCCATGAAATCCGAAATTGCAAAATTGCGCGAGGAATTTATGGAAATGGACGACGACGACGACGAATCCATTAATGGCATTGAATCCATTATTAAGGAGGTCAAACCATATTTGCCATATTTAATGGCGCAAATGGGATTTGTACCAAAACCAACGGCAATGGCGGAAAACGTCAATAAAATTGTTGTTGAGGGTGACGAAACACAAATTGAAACAGTCCAGGACAACCAGGACGACGAAATTAAAAAAATCTCACAAGCGTGCAAACGTTTGTTAAAAATAGACACAAATGCGGGAACCAATTTGTTAAAATTGGCGGAATTTGCGGAGTTAAACACCGACGGATATTTTGGAATGATTCCAATGTTGGAAATGCAATTGCAAGTATTAAAATCAAAATAAAATGGCGGATTCAAAAATTAGTCCTAAGGACATAATAACATACGGAGGTGCGGGATTGTTATTGTTTGGAATGTATAAAATTGCGGAAAAATTCGGAATCATCAAAAGTTCGGAACAACAACAACAAGAAACAAACCTACAAAATTTGCAACAAGGCGGTTCGGGTGAATTCGGTTCGTATTGGCAACCGTCGTTTTGGTCGAATGTTGCTAAAAAATACGGAACGTCAACAATTATTGGAACCAACGTTGCAAACAATTTGGTAAAAACATTGTGGGACGCAACGGGAATTTTCAACGACGACGAACAAGCCATTTTTGGAGTTTTTCGCGCGTTGCAATATCAATCACAAATTTCCTATTTGGCACAAGTTTTTTACGGAAAATACCAACAAGATTTGTACGGTTATTTAAGCAACCATTTGAATGAGGACGAATTGAACCAAATTGCAATAATTATTTCAAAATTTCCCGTTACAAGCAAAGCAAAATAAAAATGGCAACAAAAAAGAAAAACACGACATTGTTAAAAATCGTTGCGGAGGCAAAACGTATTCAAAAGGCACACCCGCATATGAAATGGACAAACGCAATAAAAGACGCGTCCAAACATATTAAGGAGGGCGCAAAAACGGTTGTTCAAAAAACAAAGTCAACAAAAAAAACAATTGGTGAAATTTCAAAAAAAGATTTCATGTACAAAGGATATTTTGTTGACATTAGTGCAAACAACGGATTTTATTTTACCAGGAGTAAAGATTACGGATATTTGAAAGCAGATACAAAAGAGGGAATAAAAAAATTAATTAATGCAGATTTGAAAAAGAAAATTTCGGGTGTTGTGAGTTCCAAATTTTCACCTGATGAATTAAAATTTATTCAATCCGAAATTAAAAATTCAAAAGGGTACAAATATCGTGGTAAATTATTGTTTGGACAATTTGTAGTATTGAAAGAAACCGAAAAAGGAACACCAATTAAAAAATGGATTGTTGACACAATGGAGGTTGCAAATGCAATTAGTCACGAATTAAACACACAAAAAAAATTCAAAAAAATTAAGTCGTCAAAAATTTAATTTTATGGACAAAATAAAAATTCCACAAAGTGCAAAATTGAATGTTCAAATGGCAATGAGTGCGAATTATTTATTCAAAAAAAATAGTTGCGCAACATTAATTGGAAAACGTCGAGCGAATCAAATTTTGTCAAATGATTATTTGACGTACGAAACAGCAAAACGGACGTTTTCATATTTAAGTCGCGCCAGGACATACAACAACAACGATTGGACAAATTGCGGGACAATTTCGTTCAATTTGTGGGGAGGAGAGGAAATGTTAATTCACCTAAAAAAAATATTCAAATGAGAAACAAACCATTTTATGAATCAAAAACGTTTTGGGGTGTAATGATTGGAATCATTGCGCCAACGGTCACACAATTAACGGGTGTGGACGTTACAACGGGAATTCAATTTTTTAAAGATTTGGCAACGTCGGGCGTGGGAAATTATTCATTCGTTCAATGGTTGGAAATCGTTGGACAAGGTATAGGAACCGCATTGACAATTTACGGAACCATTTCAAGTCGTCGCGCACCAATAAAATGGAAAACGAATGAATAAGAACACAAAAAACATATTGTTTTTTGGTGCCATTGCCGTTGGAATGTTATTGTTATTTCAAAAACAAGTTAAAAACGTAATTGCATTGACAACACAAAAATTGGCGGAAATTATGGCCGTGTTGAGAGGTTATACAAAAGACCAGGCAACACGCGCATTTCAGGCGGGAACCGCATTAAAAAATAAAGGATTAAGCAACCAACAAATTGGTTGGGTTATGGCTCAAATTGCATTTGAAACGGGACATTACAAAAATAAAAGTTCCATAAACGACAACAATTTGTCGGGAATCAAATATTTTGGTCAAAAAAATGCAACACCAGGAACACCCGCACCGAAAAATGAGGGGACGGCACCATACGCAAGATTTGCAACAATTGACGATTGGGCAAATGATTATTTGCGCATTATGAAAACGGTTGGCAAATTTCGTCCATTGGAGGCAACCGATTCAACCGAATTTGTGAAACGATTAAAAGCAAACGGATATTTTGGTGGCGACCTTAATACCTATATTGCGGGTGTGAATTCATTAGTTAAATTTTACAAACCATTCATCGAATTATTATGAGTGCAACAATAAGAGTTCCCAAATTTATTTGGGTGTACGAAAACATTAACCGTTCACAAAATTACCAGGCGGACGCGTCGGACGTTGTTTTTATTAACAACGGTTCCAACGACGTTATCATTAACGGATTGCAAATGCAACAAGGGGATTCAATGGCGGATTCGGCATTTGGATTAGAATATTCGAACACGAATTATTCAATCATTTTTGTTGCGGGTGCGGGAACCAATGATTTGGTTATTAAGCGCAAAAAATATTTGGGATTTGTAAACATGGAATTGTAATGATACAAAACTTAATTTCGGATAGAATTCCGTATTCACAATTAGAGAATACAATTAACCAACATACAAATTTCATCAATGAAAATGGCGGAATTTTAATTGTTCGTTCAGTTGTTGCCAATTCGGGATTGGACACATTTATTATTGTTTCAACATTCAAAAAATAAAACCATGAATGGAGTATTAATAAAAGGAACAACGCAAATAGAGGACACAAATTCCAATGTTGCAATTAATACGGGAATATTGGCGGGGAATCCTACAAATGTTTCAAGTTATACAACAATATTATTGCCAGGTGCAAACGCGCAAGATTTGGCGGACGCAATTCAATTAGAGTTGACAACCAATTTAAGTGGCTATTCATTAATAAAAATGGATATTATCGAAGACAATTCAAATTGGTACGCATGGCTAACCGTTGCAAATTTAATTTAATATTATGAGTGGAATTTTAATAAAAGGTACAATACAAGTCCAGGACACAAATAGTGTTGTTGCGACAAATACGGGAAAATTAGCGTCAAACGTTAGTTATGTTTCAACAATTGTTTGCATAACGGGAACCGAAACAACGCCAAATTTGTTAGCAACGGCAATTGAAAATGAAATGAATTATTATTTGGGATTAAACGCAACGTTGTTGTCTCAAAATGTTGTGCATAAAAATCCTAATTGGACATATTTTTTAACATTTGCAATGCCCGTATAATATGAGTAAAAATCATTTAATTTTTATATTGTCGTGGATTTCGGGATTCATTGGAATATTAATAAAATACAAACCAATATTTGATTTTTTATTTGTATTTTTGGGTTGCGTAGGTATGGTTGTGACAATCATGCATACCGTTAAAAAGATTCGGGAAAAGTAGTGTAAAAATAGACATACAATCAAAAAATGCGTTTTTTTGAACGCGTCCATTGAGTTGGGCGCGTTTTTTTTTGTCCTTATTGGCACGACGTTTCGCGCCAATTGTCCAAAAAAAAATACAGTTGTTGTGGATAAAAGTTGGATAAGTTGTGAATAACAAACAACATGATTTGTTCACCTTTGAATTCTAAAAGAAAGGCAATGCAAAAATTCACCATTGACGAATTGAAAACAATACGCGGATTAGTTAACCGAGAAATAGACGCATGGAAAACAATTGGACGTGAAACCGAAATTGGCAACAACCAGGACGAAACACATTTGATTGTCAACGCATATTTTGCAAAGGCAAACACACAATATTTGCAACGTATTGCGTATAAATTAGAAACCGAAATTTTGAAATTTTGAGTTACGAATTAGAATTTATTAAAGATATTTTTGTTTGCGGGTGGAACGATTCCGTAATTGAAAATCCA
>Ga0114974_10003834_pt1 | contig 11303 bp, 4 predicted proteins | sample S_130206_EF_Meta_FD_87318 | JGI IMG/M metagenome (GOLD analysis project Ga0114974, IMG submission 87318) | Freshwater microbial communities from Lake Simoncouche, Canada to study carbon cycling - S_130206_EF_MetaG | ecosystem: Environmental > Aquatic > Freshwater > Lake | place: Lake...
AATGGCAGAAAAATTAGCAGCTGAAGATGAAAGATATGCGGGCTTACCAGGTATTGCTGGAGAATCTGCTTTATCAAGAGGTCTTAAAAAAATTCCTAGATATATGGAGCATCAAAAAAATGTTCAAAATATTACACAACAAGCGCCATCCCCATACGGTCCAGCACTTAATTACTATCAGGGTTTATTAAAACAACCTGGTGTAGATAGACGCGCTATATTAGGTGCTATGGATGAGTTGCAAGGTCAACAAACACAATATAAAAAAGGTACGCCGTTCGGTGACTTGTATGGTTCTAGAGACGTGATTCCTACTAAAGACAATATACCGCCTCCACCACCTACAGATACTAGAAGTAAGGGTAAAGTAGGCGCAGATATGTCGCCTCAAGATAAATTAAGAATGGCTAACAGTCAATATTCTTCAGAAAGAAATAAACTTAGTGAAGATCAAACTAGTGCTTATGATAAATCTATTGAACGTCTAATGAATATCTATAAAGAAGAAGACCCAGCTCGTGCAGAAATTAGAGCTGAATTAGCTAAACGTAAAGAAAATAAAGTATATGATGTATTAGGCGATATTGGGTATCAATTATCTCAAGCTAAAAAAGGTAAAGAATTTGAAGCAGCTGGAGCCGGATTTAAAGATGCAAGTGCTAGAATGGCTGCATTGAAAAAAGAAGATAAAGATCTAAAACTAGATGATATGAAAGCCCAAAGAGAACTTAAACTTATTGGCGCTAAATATGGATTTGAAAGTGAACAGTTTAAAGATAAACTTAAATTTACTGAAAAACTTGAAGATAAAAAAATGGCTAATGAACTTAAAAAAGCTGATATTATTTATGGTTATAAAGCTAAAGGGCTTGATTCAGCTCAATTAGTTAAACAAGATAAGTATGTTAAAGACTGGTTAGCTGGTGAAGGTAAGGCTTATGCACCATATCTTGCTGCAGATGAGAATGCTAAAGGTATTTCAGACAAAATGAAAGCAACAATTATTGCAGCTAAGAAAGCACTTAATCTTAAAAAGGCAGAAGCAGCTAATAGATTTAATACCATGGAAGGTTATGGTCCAGGAGGCTTTGCAGGATTTGATGCTTCTTTGTATCAAGTTACCCCGGTGACTGAATAACATCTAATGGCTAAGTATAGAGTTAAAGCTCCTGACGGTAAACTATATGACGTTATGGGGCCAGAAGGCGCATCTCAAGAAGAAATAGCATTTGCACTTCATAATAGTCTTAGTCAACCTCAACAGCCTATAACTGAACCTCAAGTTCCACAAGAAGATAATTCAAGTGACTTCATTCGTGGTATCAAATCTTGGTATCCTCAAACAAAACAACTCATCGGCGGTACAGAAGTATTAGCAGGTAAAGCATTTAATGCACCAGGTTTAATTGAATACGGTGCTGATGTAATGAAAAATGCTGATACAGAGATGAAGACTAAAGCTACTGACTCTTTTAGTGAAGCTAAGAAACGTGGTGTAGGAGCCGTAGTTACCGATTGGTTGCCATATCAAGCTGGAGCTGGTGTATCTAATATACTTGAAGTTCTTGCATCTTCTGCGATTGGCGGTGCAGCAGGTACTATGTTTGGTCCAGAAGGTACAGCGGCGGGTGCTATTACAGGTGCTGTAGAAAGAAAACTTCTCAAAAAAGGTATTATGGATAAAGCTGAGAAGATTATTGATGAGCAAGCTAAAAAAGCATTCATAGATAAAGAAGCAAAGATTGCAGCAAAAGAAATTAATAAAGAATTAGGTTCTAATATAGGTATTGGTATTGACGCTGCCTTACACGGTACAGGTGAGGTTACACAACGTGCAGTACAAGAAGCTGAAGCACGAGGTGAACATCCAGAAGATATTAATTTATCTAAGGTTTTACCAGCAGCTGCTGGACACGCTATTACAGACTTTGTTGCAGATAAAATAGGTCTAGCTGGTCTTGGCGGTAAACTTACTGAAGGTGGTAAATCTGTTATTGCTGATATTGGTAAAAACATTGCTATAACGGGTACGCTAGAAGTTCCACCAGAAGTAGCACAGACTGCATTAGAAAGATATGGTGCGAACTTATCGTTAACTGAACAACAAGCTATTACAGAATATATAGATACAATTGCAGCTTCATACGCAATGACTGCTATACCTGGCGGTGTCGGTGGAGTTAAAGCTCATTATGCTGCACAAGCAAAACAAGAACTTGAAAAACAAAAAGAACAGCCAACCCCTGATACAAATACGCCTCCGGTATCTGGCGTTAAAACAACTGCAGAGCAACAACAAGCCGCAGCTACCGACCCTATTCTTGCTAGTGCGATAGAGTATAATACACTTAAAGATGTAAATAAATTAAAAGGAACAGAGTATGATCCAGGATTTAACGCCCCAGGAGTTGGAACAAGCCTTGCAGTATCTGGAGAATCCCAGTTCGGACCAGCTGCCGGAACGCCTCTTGAATCTCTCGGAATTAGAGTGGCTGGGTTTGGAAGTATTCCTGGAACAACTGAAGATGGAACAGCGCCAGTCAGTACTGCATTAACACCAGAACAAACACCCGAAGCTAAACCCGCATTCTTAACTAAAGATACTCTTCTTGATAGCTTAAGAACTTCTACAGAAAAAATAACTAACCCTTCTCAAGTTAAAAACTTCTTAAAGAAAAACTTTGCTAAAACAGACTTATCTGTACTAGAGGCAGAGAACCCAACACTCACTAAAGATTTATTTGATGAGTATCTAAAAGCTCAAAAACAACAGCAACAACAAAAAGAAACAGAAGCTCGCCTACTTAAATTAGAAGAAGCTAATACTCAAGCTATTGAAAAAAATAAGCAAGAAAGACAAGATGCTATTAATGAGTTAATGAGAACTAAAAAAGTATCTAGAGAAAGAGCTGAAAAAATAATAGGTGAGAAAGATATTAAATCTTATACACAAGAAGAATACGATGCAATGCATCCATATCTAAAAACAGTTAGTGAATTTGGTAGAGAAGCTCCTCTTTCGGTTGATAAAGCTATTGAAACAGCGGCTGCAGAAGAAGCATTTCTTAATAGAGACTTAAGAGACGTAGAAGGATTTGAAGCTGCACTTACTAAAATGGCTAAAGATAAAACAGCTGAAGCACAAGCTGCTCGTAAAGTTGAAATTCAAAGATTAATGGATGTAGAAAAACTTAATCAAAAACAAGCTGAACGTCGTGTAGGTAATTTTAAGAATAAAGAATTTAATTTTACTAAAGATAGACCTTTTGATTACCTTACAGACACTGAATATTTTAGTTTACAAGAAAAATTTGAGGGTAAAAAGAAACCTGATCCTAAGCAAATTAAAGAGGCTAACTTACGCAGAGATTTTATTAAATCATTAAGTCCTGAACAACAAGCATTAGCTCAACAAAAAATTCAAGAACGTTTAGAAAAAGATTCCAAACTTAATCAACAGCGTATTATTAAAGAACGTCAACAAAAAGCGCCTCAAGGCACAGAGATTACGCCTGAAGGAGTTGATATTAATGGTGAGTTTATTAAAGAGTTTAACTTTCAAAACATTGGTAACTTCCTAGCTAATAATATTAAAAGACTTGGTGGTAATGTAAATATTGTTTATGGAAACGTTATCCGTAATAGACCAGGCATGTTTGATCCATCAACTAATACAATTACTATTGATAGAAATAATCTAAACGGTAGGCTTGAAGGTCAAGTAGTTCTTCACGAAATGATGCATTACATGTTAGACCATATCATCGACAATATGAATCTTCCAGGGTTCTTGAGTAGTGAACAAAAGGCTGCATTAAATAGACTAGAACAATTACGTAAAGAAGCTGTTAGGAAATTAGGTAATCAATTTGAAATACATAACCTAAAAGAGTTTGTAGCAGAAGCATTTAGTAATCAAGAATTTCAACAGGCTCTAGCTAGTTTAGAACCTACGGCTGGCCCTCTTTATAAACGCGCTAAGTCTTTCACGCGCCGCATAGCCGATGCAATTATTAATGCGTTAGGCTTAACAAATTTAAAACCAGTCGTGCTTCAGGAAACTTTGGACTTAGTTGAGAATATCATAACAGACGGAAGATACCAGTTACCAACAGAAAAGATATCGGGTAAAACAATTTCGTTTGCGCCACGCCAAGCTGGTCAACCTAGAGCTGTAGTTAATCCTGCAGAGCGCGTAAACAATCTACCTTTAGATGAGCATGATATTCCAGGTACTGTAGACACTCTTAAGAAAGCAGTGATTGGTGAACGAGCTAGAGACTACTTAATTAAGAAGTTTCAAAATAGCCGTTATGCAATTAAGAAATGGCAACGTCAAATGGAAATGGCGGGTAAGCTTATTGTAGGCGGCGCTAACTTTAATGATATCTATAATCATATTGTGACCTCATTTGGTGAAGCTAACTTTAGACAAAAAGAATATTTAGACGAGCCTATTCAAAAACTACAAGACGCAATTGATACTTATGCTAAAGCATCGGGACAAGATATTAATATAGCTTTAAAACACCTACACCAATATGCAGAAGCGTTACATGAAGAAGAGCGTCGTACTGTTAAGTTCTTAAAGAATGTACCATTAGATAACACTCATAAAAATATTCCGTATCAAGGTGAAATGATTACAGCTGCGGATATGAGAAAAGTTATATTTGAAACACTAGCACAAGATCAAGCATTATCAGACCAACAAATACAAGCCTATAGAGCTTATTTAGAAAACTTAGTAGCTACTCATAAAGACGTTACAGGATATAGTCCCGGTCATTATAAAACTTTAGATATGAATGGCCCTGATTATAACGTTACTGCTGATCTTAATGTAGACGATAGAAATGCAATCCTAGCTTATTATGATAATAACCCAAATAAAGCAGAGATGGATGCAGCCCTTGCAGCACTTAAACCTGTACAAGACGCTACTAGAGAATTAAATAGGCAAGGTAACTATTGGTCTAATGCTACAGATAACATTACTAAATTCTATGGCTGGGAACACTATATTCCATTAAAAGGTAAGAAGTATGCGGAAAGTAAGATGCCTGCTAATACAGCTGATCTAGAACCACAAGATGCTAGACTAAGCTATGAGTTAAAAGAATCTCCAGAGACATTTGAAGGTCGTGTATCTGAAGCGGACAATCCAATTATTCAAACTTTAACTGATAGTTCATTATCAGCAGCTCGTGCTGGTCGTCGTGATCTTACTCAGTCAATTAAAAATGCAGTAGAACAAGGTTTACTAGATGGTAAAGTAGATCCTAAATATCACTATACTGCACAACAAGTATTCATGGGGTTACCTGAAGAAGCTCATAAATTAATTAAACAGCGTTCAGTTATTGTGCATCATAACCCAGATGGTTCTATGGACCTTATTCAAATTAAAGACCCCGCACAACTAGAAGCTATCCGTCGTACTTACCAAGAAGGTCATCCTCTTATTGATATGGCAAACAACTGGACAAGCTGGGTAGGTCAAACACATACTCGATATAACCCTGCATTCCCTGTATTAAACTTTGTGCGTGACTCATTAACCAATGCATTTTCTATGGCTGTTGACATGGGTCCTCTTACCGCAGCTAAGTTTATTGGCGCAGTTAGCACCGACGTTGCACACGGCGGTTTATTTAAAACTAACAAAGTTATGCGTCTATTTAATAAAGGTGGTAAAACTAATATAGACGAGATCCGTAGAATGGCTGATACTGATCCATACATAAAAGATATGCTTGATTACCTAGAGCACGGCGGTATGGTTTCTTATCTACAAGGCCTATCTGTTAGAAGTCAATTCCAAGATATGGTTAAACAGATAGGTAAACATAAAGTTTTAAAAACTAAAGAACAAATAGATGGAATATTTGACGCATGGGTATCTACCTTTGAAATTGCAGCTAGAGTTTCAGCGTATAAGACTGCTAAAAATGATGCATTAGCTAAAGGCGCTTCTCAAGAACAAGCTATTCATTCCGCTACTGTTTATGCAAAACAACTTGCTAACTTTGAAGAAGTCGGTGAATGGGGTAAAGGCTTAGGCGCTATGTTTATGTTCTTCCGTCCATCTGCTACAGGCGCAGTTCGCGCATTTGAATCTATTGGTCCTATGTTACGTAGCTGGGATTCAGTAAAAAATCAATTACCTACTGATGTATTTGGTAGAGAAGGCGCTAGAACTCCAGAGCAACAACAAGCTCTAGATCAATACGAAACAAGCTTTATGAAACAAAGAAAATCAGCTATGGCTGTGACTGCTAGCTTAATGGGTGCTGGGGCGACTATCTACCTAATGGCTGCCGCAATGTCTGACGATGATGATGAAGGTAGAAATAAAGTTATCAATGATGACTTAGGAAGATGGACTCGTTTTGCAAGGTTTGATATCGGCGATGGTCAAGTATTTCAAATGCCGTGGGGCTTTGGTTTAGGTGCTTTTGCTGCAACGGGGGCTCAAGTAGCGGGGGCTACGATGTCTACCACTAATACTATGGGTGATGTATTTAGTAATATTATTAATATCGGATTAGATACTTTTGTACCATTACCTGTTTCTAGAATGAAGATGACTGATAATCCTGCAGCTTTTGTAATGGACTCCATTACACCTACATTAGCTAGACCTTTTCTAGAATACACAATGAATTTAAACTCATTAGGCCAAGAAATTTATAATAATAGACAATCAAGATATGGTGATGCTTATACAGGTGGGGATAATATTCCTGAAGTATACAAAGATGCAGCTCGTTTATTGGCTGATGCAACTAATGGTGGTATTGATTGGAGTCCTAATACAATGTACTTCTTTGCTAATAACTATTTTGATGGATACTCTAGATTAGTACATAACGGATATGGATTAGCACAGGTTGTTGGTGGTAAAGACTCTTTAAATGCTGCACAAAACTCACTTATATTCCAAAGCTTTGTAAGTAAATTATCTAATGTAGATCAAAGAGAGTTTGCTAGAACTGAAAAAGAAGTGCAGGATAAAGAAAAAATTATTAATATGTTTAAAGAATCTAATCCTGAAAAGTATATGGAGTACTCTTTAGCTCATCCTTTTGATATAGCTATGGTAGATATATACAATAAACAAGTAGGTGGCACGCTTAATGGTTTAAGATCAGATGCTAACTCTATACGTAGAATACCAGGACTTGACCCAATAGATAGAAAAGCTTTACTTGAACAAAATAGAGAAGCACAAAATCTAGTTAAACGTCAAATTGTAGATAGCATGCAAATGTTTAAAGACATAGAAGACTAAGCTACACGCCAGGCTCTAACACCTAAATGGTTTTCTTTTGTAGTAATATAAGCTTTGATTTTAATCTTAGCTCTCTTAGCCCCACACTCTATTGCATATAACATTTCAGCAGTATTTAATGTAGGGACAAAAAAGCTTTCGCCTATCTTCATATATTCAAACGGAAATAACCACTCAGGTTCTTGCAAATTGCTCATCTAGTTCCGTTTCTTTTATTTTATCTATTAACTCAGGTCTTCTAAATTTATAGCATTCTATATTATCTTCTGATCTTGCTGGTACTTTATCCCAAAAAGAGGTCATACGAGTTTTCTTAATCTCATAATCTATTCCTGAAGTTTTTAATTGTTCTTTGAATGCCCCAATGTTAGTAACTTTAGCTTCTGTTTTAAGATAGGTTTCAAATAAAATTTTAGGGATGCATGTTGTATTAGTATCCATTTCTATCCTAATTACTAACGAACCTTTAGGCTCATCATGCACTTTTTTATTCTTGACTGTTAATATGTTTTGAATATTCTTAAGTATAAACGATCCAATAATACCTTCACAATCCATATTATTAATCTTAGCTACTGTATTTTTATTATCAAGCATTCTAGATGCTATTACTTTGTAAATTCTTTCTACGTCTAAATTATCTAATATACCGTATTCATTACAAATTTCTCCCGCACCTAAACATAGTCCAATAGCATTGTGATGAAAGCGTTCTGCTGGGTCATAGCCTACATCTTGAACATATCTATCTACCCATTTTTGAAATCGAGGTCCAAGCTTTTGATCTTCATCGTTAACGTCTCTTAATAATTCTCCTTTACCTTCTATATCAAATATAGCTTTTATAAACATAGGCCCCGCATGACCGTAGTGATTTTTAATAATTTCAAAAGTTCGTGTACCTAGTGAAGGGTCATCTTTTAGAGGTTGTGGTTGCCCAATATTAAATTCAACAAGACGAGCTAATTCACCATTAGGATCTGCTTTTGTATCACTAAGTTTCTGAGATAAAGGATCATTAGAAGTCATAACTGAAATTAATCTAGCAGAAGATTCTAAAGTACGAATGGCATTAGTAGAACCTTGGGCTTTAACTTTAGCTTTGCCGTTTGCAATCATATGAAGTAATGGTGATACTTGTTTAGGGTTCATGTTAGTTACCTCATCAATCATCATAGGTATATTACCTAAAGCAGACATAACTAATCGTAAACCATTAGCAGTAGAGCCTTCAGAAGTATCTCCATTACCCTTAATATATTGAGCCTCAGGATCACCCCACATACTACCCGCTGCATACATAATACCTGTCTTAGCAGAACCAGCTTTACCTGATAAACATATTGTAATTCCATTGACGGTACCGTAGGGCATAAGAGTAGAAGCAAATCCAGCTAACATAGCAAATGCATGTACCTCAAAGCCTGGTAGATTAAGATTATTTACAGCCTTTCTCCACAATTCAAAATTACCTTTTTCAGTTAGTAATGGACCGTAGTCTCTAGTCTGAGGAGAGTAAGCATTATGTGCTTCTGTACCATCCCGTTTTAACTCTTTACTACCCCATATAAATGAGTGTCTATCTTTAGTCCAACCAAAATGAGTTCTCATTGTGTCAGATCTGCCATGGTTTCTTAGGTGACCACCCCATCCAATAATATAATCCATAAAATTTAATACGTTCACCCTTTTAATAGTAATTGATTTTCTTGCAAATTCATTCATAAGTTTATCAGGAGAATAAGCAGCGCTTAATGGGAATATAAATTCTCTACGCTCATCATGTTTAAACACGGCTCTAATTATAAGAGCATCGCCTACCCCATCTTCACCTTCATAGATTAATTTTCTATGTGCCCATACGTCTACATCACATATTGTAATAGCATCTTCTTTAACCATCTGCCCAGTTTTTTTATCCTCTTTAGCAGGCAGTTCCATCATTACCCCGCCATTAGGCCCTCTAAAAAAAGGAAGCATTTGAAAAGGAATATGAAATGTCCAGGGGTCTATAAAGGGCGTTGCTATTGCAGTTGATTGTTGTATAACTTCTGGTATGCCTGTTGTTTCATTATTATCAGATGCGATAGGTATGATTGGTATTTCTTTTAGTACACGAGAAAAAGCTAAAGGATTAGTAATTTTACCTTTCTTAATACAGCCTTCACACCCGCCAGGATTAGCATTTTCAAATGAGGTGCATGGATGTACACCACCAAACGTAGCCGCCTTTAAGATAGTAGCTTCACGACTGTAGGTAGGGCCTTTTTCTGATATGGTATGTATTGCTGTTTCTGAATCTATACATCGAGCAGCTACCGTCAACCCAGCAGTCCATAACTCATAGTCTACTTTATCAGGATGTTCCATCATAAATTTAATTTGATTACATCCGATACCTCGCATACTAACATCTAATAACTTTTCAAAGCTATTATCAAAATTACTACCACCTTGCGCTTCTCGTTCTTCTTGAGATAAACCTTTTTTAGCTAAGTTTAATACAGCCATGACTGATAAATCTGTAGGGCTTAAGCCATCTAAAAATTCTTTAAACTCATCAAAGACATATACAGGCAACTCATCACTTAAGACTTTTGTTTCTGCTGGAGGGTTAGCTTTCCAATTCGTGCAATTAGGTGTACGTGTAGCGCGAGCTGCGTCTGCAGTTACATTAGGATCGATTTTTAAATTATTATCTAAACAATACTTCTTGAATACTTCAGAGTATAACTTCCATTCTTCAATAGGAATGTCTTTATCAAAAGCCCACCATCCCCATACACCTCGACCAGAATCAAATTTAATAGGTGGTGGTAAATTAAATTCTACTACGAAGGCATCAAGTGCAGCTTCAGCTTCTTCTTTGGTCTTATACTTTTTATCATTTTTTTCTTCATCAGGTACATCTTCTTGAGGATCTACATCTAAATCAATAAAGAAAGCCCTAGAAAATATAGCTTCTTCTTTACCGCGTTTGTATCCTTTGTATGTACTATGAGATACATAGATGTTAGTACCTAAAGGTTTTAGTTTTTCTATCTCAGGTTCTATTGCATCTATAGATTCTACATAATGATGTCTTGTTCTACCTTCTTTAGGCTCAATGGTGATAATACAATATACACCTTGTGAGGGAAGCACCTTCTTATAAAATTCTGTTATTCCAATCATATCGAATGCTTTCTATTTTTAGAGACAACACTGCCCCACCACATTAATTATGTGTTTTTAAAATTGTTACCGCGAAATTCTATTTTACTACTAAAACTGTATCGATTACAAATATTGTTTTGCTGAACTCAGGCCAAGAACAGGTAATTTATTTTCACTAAACCCCTTGTCAAGCTCCTTCATAAATGGTTCAACTTTTACTCTATTCATCTTTCTAATGTACTGGCCCCTAAACCAACTATGTATCGTATAGCGTGATACACCTAGCTTACGTGCAATATATAGCGTAGGCAGGTTTGCTTTGACACATAGTTTGGCCAACTGCACCCCAAGGTTTTCAGGGTTTAGTGTATTTAGATTCGCTAAAAAATCTTGACTATAGGGTCTAGCCATTAAGTTTTAACCGACCATTTCTTCATCACTTCGCTAGCGTTGTTTACTGGCTGTGGTGTTGATTGTGTTGAAGGTCTTAGTACAGGCTCTGACATATCTACATCAGACTTAACATCTTCTGGAGCTGCTTCGACTGGCGCTGATTGTACTGAAGTTTCTGTTGTACCTTCATCGTTTTGATATACAGTTAATTTAACAGCGCTTTCTGCTGCGGCAGACTTACCTTGTCTTTGTAAAATCTCTGATATGCTTTGGTCAACTGCAGCTGCTGGAGAGAATATAATTTTAGGCGTTGAAGCTTTTGCATCAAATTGCATTCTAGTTACTACTCGACCAGCACTAACATTATTGTTAGCAAGTAATTGAACATAAGGTCTGAATGGATATTTACCGTTTTCTTCTTTACCAAAACATGATGTCGCAGGTAAAACTAATTGCATAA
>Ga0114974_10003835_pt1 | contig 11303 bp, 8 predicted proteins | sample S_130206_EF_Meta_FD_87318 | JGI IMG/M metagenome (GOLD analysis project Ga0114974, IMG submission 87318) | Freshwater microbial communities from Lake Simoncouche, Canada to study carbon cycling - S_130206_EF_MetaG | ecosystem: Environmental > Aquatic > Freshwater > Lake | place: Lake...
CCCGTTCGTTCTTGATGAACTTAAAATGGGTACCAGCCGGATCCTAGACCTCTACCAGGCGGAAGGGTTTCTCGATGCCCAGGTAAACATCCCAGAAGTTCTATTCTCCCCCGACGGCTCCAGCGTCACCGCCCACGTCGCCATCGTTGAGGGCAGCCGCTACCGCTTTGGCGCCCTCCGGTTTCGGGGCGATCTTGCCTATGCGGAGGACGCACTTCTGAAGGAACTCGCCCCACTCCTTGCCAAGCCCTACACGCCACCACGCGTCATCGCTATCGAAAACGCCCTGCAGCGGTTCTACGCCAAAAGGGCCCATTTTGAAGCCAAGGTCGAAGTCCTCCCCCTCCCCGTGCTCCCAGGGCGCGAGGCAAAAGTCCCGCTTGAAATCAAGGTCACCCCGGGCCCTGTTTACCGCTTCCACGGCGTCGCCACGGAAGGCATCGTTCAAGTGCGGGAAAAATGGCTCCGAAACCGTCTTTCCGCTCTGGAAAACATCCCTTTTGAGCCAGACCTCCTCGAACATAAACAACAGGATCTCCTCGCCTCGGGCCTCTTTGATTCTCTTAAAATCACCCCCGTCCCGCAGCCCGACCACTCCCTGCTCCTCCTCGTCCAAGCCAAAGAAGCCAAAGCCCGGGAACTGGGACTTTCCCTCGGGTATGGCTCCTATGAGGGGGCCACAGGAGGCGTCCGACTCGCAAACCGAAACCTTTTGGGGCAAGGCATTTTGGGGAGTGTCGAAATCAATGTTTCCCAGCGCTCCCTCGCCCTGGAAACCACCCTCTCCGACCCCTGGCTCTTTGAGACCCGCACCGAATTCGTCACACGCGCATTCATCCGCAGTCGAGTCGAACTCGGATACGAAAAACGAGACGCCGGCGCGCGCGCTGAACTCTCCCGCCGCCTGCTGCCACCACTCAGGGCGGCTGTTTTTGGACAAATCCGCACCGTTGAAATCACCAATTCAGAAATACCAGCCTTCGATCTGGGCCAGACCGCCTATCAGGTCGGCAGCTTTGGAACATCCGTAACCTGGGATAAACGCGACAACGCATTCAACCCGAGCACGGGCTGGATCGCTTCCCTTCTCGCCGATACCAACACCCTGAGCCAAGGCTCCACCTTCGCCCGCACCAGCGGACGCCTCGCCTGGCACTACCCGCTTCCCGCTCGTGTCCGCTTCGCCACCAGCGCCCGGTTCGGACTCCTTTCTCAACGGAGCGCCGTCCCCATCGACGAACGCTACTTCCTGGGGGGCTCCACCACCGTGCGCAGCTTTAACGAACGCGAACTCGGCACCACCGCCTCCCATGGCTTCCCCACAGGCGGGTCCGCCTACAGCCTAGTCAATGCGGAAACAGACTTTCCCCTATGGCAAAACCTGCGCGGCGCCGTGTTTTTTGATGCAGGCAGCCTCTCTCCCAAGGGGAGCGAAATCCCAACCTCCAACTTCCGCTACGCCACGGGTGCGGGGGTGCGTTACACCCTCCCTGTCGGGATGGTCAGGATGGACGTCGGGGTGAACCCAGACCGCCGCCCCAACGAACACTGGGGAGCGGCGCACCTGTCCTTCGGCTTTGCCTTCTAAAAGAGACAAAAAACACCGCCTGCTTCCACTTTCGACTCGGAATTGAGCTCCGTCTGGCCGCCCCCACGCCACGGAGCGCATGGGAGCCAGCGATGAGTCCACGGTGAAGGTTGATTTCAGGATCAAGCCTAGGCATACTCGGCCGACTATGGGTAAAGAGGACGCAATTAAGACACAAGGAGTAGTAAAAGAAGTGCTTCCCGGCACCATGTTCCGGGTTCAGCTACAGAACGGCGCACTTGTGCTCGCCCACATTTCTGGGAAAATGCGCAAACACTTCATTCGCATCGTACCAGGAGACAATGTTGAGGTTGAGTTGTCTCCTTATGACTTAACCAAGGCCCGGATCACTTTCCGGGCTAAGTAATTTTTTTTGAATTTTGTTACCCCCGCGCGACTCTTTATCTCCGTAGCAAGGGCTGAAGAAGTTTCCACTCTGTAACACTCATTCCGCAAAGGCAGTTCGAACAAACCGCATAGGCGGTCCAAACAAACCGCATAGGCGGTTTAAACAACCAAACCCATTCAGTGATCCGGCCGTCCTAAGTGCCGCAACAAGCTGGGAAGCCAGCTTGGATATTAGGAAACGGGGCGACCCACCTTGGCTAAGTGAAAGCGGGTGGGGTGCAACGGGGCCGGGTTGGGAGGAGAGCACTGGCAGTGATGGGGGTGCTGAAAGCGCCGGGAATGCAAGAGCGGGCGGGTCGGAGGGTGTGGAGATTTCAAGCAAGCAAGTTCCAAAACAAACCACGACGTTCATTCAAACTATCAAAATCCAAGGAATACCATGAGCACTGAATCCAATCTCAAGATCGCTGATGAGTTGTCCCCCTCTCAGGCTGACCTCCACTCGGTGGTCAACCGCAACATGCAGGCCACCCGCGTCCACGCGGCCCAGGCGGCCGAAGAGCTCAAAAACGCCGTTGAAGCCAAGGGCAGGGAGCTTCTTCACGCCGCCGACGACAAGGCGGCCGTCCTGAAGCAGAAGGCTGAACACGCCTACTCCGACGCGAAACAAAAGGCGGAAGAGCTGCGTAAGGACACGGAAGTGTATGTCAAGGAACACCCCCTGACTTCCGTCTGCATCGCCCTGGGCGCCGGCTTTGTGCTCGGAATGCTGGCCCGGCGCTAAACCCTTCCAAGCCTGACGTCCCGCGACCAGGCGACAAAAACGCCGTAAAGCCTCAAAAACGCCGCCCCTCGCCGCAGCCCCGCTTGCGACCCCGTGAACGCATCCTCTCCACCGCTGGCAACTTTGGAAACCACGCCACCGATGCCCTCCGCCCTCCCAAGGGCCCTGCTGCATGAACACTGACACCACACCCAGAGACGCCAAGGACGATGCCGCCCGGGACTCAAGGAGCGATGCCGCCCGGGACTCAAGGAGCGATGCCGCTCCAAGGGAGGGCGTGTTGCATCCGATCCGGGAGATGGCGCTCGCAGGCCTGAGCTACATACGGGCCAGGATGGAGCTGGCGGGCATCGAGGGCAAGGAGGCCCTCACCCGCCTTGGCGGCGTCCTGCTGCTGGCTGCGATGGCCGTCACACTGACACTTGCGGGATACCTGCTGCTTTGCCTCGCTTTGGTTTTCGGAGCGGCCCGGCTTCTGAACAGCGAACACGCTTGGATTTGGATCGCGGCCCTCACTGGAGGGCTGCACCTAGCGGCCGCTTGGGGCTTGCTGCTTGTGGCCAGGGGCTGGCTGCAAAAGCCCATGTTTGCATCTACACTTGAAGAATTCCGAAAGGACGACGCATGGTTGAAATCGACCGCCGCAAAGCCGCGCTGATCGCGGAACTGGAGATCTCCAGGGGGGAAATACGCAGCTCGATACGGGCCTGCGAGGACAGCCTTAACCTGCTTTCCCTCGTGCGCCGGAGCGTGCGCAGCAACCTGAAGTTCTGGCTTCCCGGAGCGGCGCTCGGGGGATGGGTGGCTTCCAAACTACTCGCCGTGCGTCTGGGGCGAACACCCCGCCCGCGCGAGTCCTTTGAATCCAGAGTCGGCAGACCGAGTTCCGGCAGCTGGCTGGGCTCCCTACTGAAGGTGGGGTTCGACCTGATGCGCCCCACCCTACTGGAAATGGCCACGGAATGGCTCACTCGCAAGTATTCTGGTTATTCTGCCGTCCACCGCCCCTCGGGGGAGGGTCGGGCGACAGCTGGGGAAGAGAGGCAGGCGCACACCCGCAACGGCATCTTTTAGCCCTGAAAATGGAGGGCGGCGAGGCGATCGGGGCCGGCGGCTTTTTAGGCCGGCCTCATCGGTCGTAATGGCTGCGACAGGGCGTTTGCCGAGGGGGGCTTTTCCAGTTCGGAAACCCTCCCTTTTTTCGTCTTTTGTTTGAGACGTTCCCCCCTTTCCATTTCCCCTGACCCTCAGCTCCACCTCACCCCCCCAATGCACTGGCCCCAGAATTACGACCCCCTCGGCAGTCCGACTCTTTCGACTCTGGCCGCATCCATCCCGATTGTTTTACTGCTGGGCTCCATCGCCATCCTGCACATCCGGATCCACTACTCTGCGCTGCTTGGCCTTTCTGCCGCGCTCTTATTGGCCGTGGGGGTGAACAAGATGCCGGCTGACGCCGCGGCGGCGGCGACCCTTTACGGGGCGGCCTTCGGACTTTTCCCGATTGGCTGGATTATTTTAAACGTCCTTTTCCTGTACAATCTGACGGTGGAGCGCGGCTTGTTTGAGGTCCTGCGTGCGAGCCTTGCGCGAGTCGCGCCAGACGCGCGGATCCAGCTTATTTTAATTGCGTTCGCTTTCGGCGCCTTCATTGAGGGCATGGCTGGGTTCGGGACGCCGGTCGCCATCACGGCCGCCATTCTCATCCAGCTCGGGTTCAAACCACTACACGCCTCGGGATTGTCGCTGATCGCCAATACGGCTCCGGTGGCCTTTGGCTCTCTGGGAATCCCGATCACCACCCTGGAGCAGGTCACGGGGTTGGACGTGCACTTGGTGTCTGCCATGGTAGGCAGGCAGTTGCCCTTCTTCTCGCTGATTGTTCCGTTCTGGATCGTTGCGGCCTTCGCCGGATGGCGGGCCATGCTCGGGGTCTGGCCCGCCGCACTCACCGCAGGCCTGGCCTTCGCAATTCCCCAATTTCTGGTCTCCAACTTCCATGGACCCTGGCTGGTCGACATCATTTCAGGCGCATGTTCCATTCTGGCCACAGTTCTGCTCCTTCGATTTTGGCAACCGCGAGAAGTCCTGCTTCTGGACGCGCCGGAAGGCGGACCCGACGCAGGCGCGAGCCGTGCGGGTGCAGGACTGGGCAAGGCCGAGGTTCTGAAAGCTTGGATGCCGTGGATCATTCTAACGGCCTTTATTCTGTGCTGGGGGATGCCTCAGACAAAAACGTTTCTTGACCAGATTGCCTCGCCTAAATTTGCCGTTCCCTACTTGGATGGAGTCGTCCAAAGAATGCCGCCAGTCGCTCCGCCCAACACCCCGCCCGAGGCGGCTGTTTTTAAACTCAACTTCTTGTCCGCAACCGGGACTGGAATTTTTGCAGCGGCCTTGGTGGCCGGCTTTTTCATGGGGGTAGCCCCCGTGCAAATGCTCCGAACCTACGGGGGAACACTCTGGAAGACCCGCTATTCGCTGCTGACCATCGCGGCGATGCTGGCGCTAGGAAACGTCACGAAATTCTCCGGAACCGATGCCACACTGGGGCTGGCACTCGCGCAGACCGGCCACTTCTACCCGTTTTTCGGAACGCTTCTCGGCTGGCTCGGGGTGGCCCTTACGGGGTCTGACACCGCCTCAAACGTGCTGTTTGGTTCGCTGCAAAAAATCACCTCGCAGCAGCTTGGAATCAGTCCGATTTTGATGGGGGCAGCCAACAGTTCAGGGGGGGTGATGGCGAAGATGGTGGACGCCCAAAGCATTGTTGTGGCAAGCACGGCGACGGGTTGGTTTGGCCATGAGCACGCGATCCTGCGGTACGTCTTCTGGCACAGCATTACACTCGCGGTGCTCATGAGCGTTTTGGTTTATCTGCAGGCTTATATATTCCCCTTCAGCGGGATGGTGCCGCACTAGCCTTTGACCAGACAGAATGCTGTAGGTTAATCTTCTTTGGCTGCCCTATTCGTCTTACCCCTAGGAACATCGCCCAATGAACCCACGCCTTCGTACTCTGGCTTTGTCGCTCCTTTTTTGTGTTCCATCCGCCGCTCAGGCGGCAAACAAGCCCAACATTCTTTGGCTCATCGCCGAGGACATGGGGCCGTCGCTGAGTTGCTACGGAAACAAAGAGGTCTCCACGCCAAACATCGACCGCCTCGCTTCAGAAGGGGTGCGCTATACGCGCGCCTACACGAGCGCCCCCGTTTGCTCGGCCAGTCGATCCAGTTTCATGACTGGAATGTACCAGACCACGATCGGCGCGCAAAACCACCGTTCCCACAGGGGCGATGGGTATTCCCTGCCCGCCGGCGTCAAAGTCATCCCGCACTGGCTCCAGCAAGCGGGCTACTTCAGCACCAACCTGAGCACCCTTCCCAAGTCTTTTGGGTTCAACGGAACTGGGAAAACAGACTGGAATTTCGAGTTGCCCGAGCCCGGGTTCAAACCCTGCTCTTGGGAGGAACTACCCTCACACGGTCCGTTTCTTGCCCAACTCAACTTTCACGAGACCCACCGCCCGCTCCATGCCACCGGCAAAGTGAATCCGCAAAAGGTCACCCTCCCCCCCTATTACCCCGACCATCCCGTGACTCGCGCGGATTGGGCCGCCTTTTTGGACGACGTTCTGGAGTTGGACCGCAAAGTTGGAGTTGTTCTTCAGGAGCTTCAAATCGCTGGTCTTGCGGATGATACAATCATTCTTTTCATGGCCGACCACGGGGAGGCTCATGTGCGTGGCAAACAGTTTGTTTATGAAGAAGGCCTGCACATCCCGCTCATCATTCGCTGGCCTAAAAATTTCCCCGCCCCCTCACAGATCACCCAAGGCAAAGTGGACGCCCGTTTTATTGAAGCCATCGACATCGCGCCCACCTTGCTGAGCGTGGCCGGATTGGAAAAACCCCAGAAAATGCAGGGCCGAATCTTTCTCGGGGACCAGGCTGAACCCGCACGCACCCTAGCCTTTGGCGCCAGAGACCGCTGCGACGAAACGGTCTTCCGGCTCCGGACCGTCCGCAACGAACAATTCCGCTACATCCATAATTTCACCCCCGAACGGCCTTTCCTGCAGGGAAACGCTTACAAGGAACGCGCCTACCCCGTGTGGAACCTGCTGAAGGAACTTCATGCCGACGGCAAGCTCACTCCTGCACAGGCCTTCCTGTGCCAACCCAGAATGCCGGAAGAAGAACTCTACGACCTCACTTCAGATCCATTCGAGATCCACAACCTCGCCGCATCCGATGTTCCCGAACACCGCGCAGCCCTAGGCAAACTCCGATCCGCTCTGGACCAATGGATTGAAGAAACCCACGATTTGGGAGGCGTCTTCGAGACAGCCGAGGTGATCAAGGAGCAGACGGAAAAAAACAAAAAGGGAAAACCTTCCGCGAAAAACTGAGTGCAGCCAACCGCGCCCGCCAAAGCAAAGCTGTGTTTTGGCTAAGTTTGCAATTCAGTACATTTTCACGTTGGATGGAGTCTCATTAGCGAATGTCCGTCACGCCTCCCCAACCGCCATTAGAATCCTGCCTGTCCTGCGGGCTTCCGATGGACCTTACAGACGTATCCCCTCTCACGGTGGTGGAATGCCCGAAGTGCGCCTCCTCGCAGAAAGTCTTTCAGCGTTTTGGACCCTTCCAACTCGATCGCCTTCTTGGCACTGGAGGGATGGGGGCGGTTTACAGGGCCACCGACGTCGCGCTACAGCGCCCCATCGCGCTCAAAATTCTTCAAAAAAAACTCAGCCACGACCTCGCCCTCACCGCCCAGTTTGAGACGGAAGCGTCCCTCACGGCCCGCATCAACCACCCCAACGTGGTCCGTGTCTATTCCACTGGCTCTGCGCACGGCATGTTCTACATCGCAATGGAGTTGGTGGACCAGGGTTCCTTGGATGGGTTGATGGAGGAAAAAGGCCGCATTCCAGAGGCGGACATCCTGCGGCTTGGCGTTCAACTGGCCGAGGGGCTTCAAGCGGCCGACCGGGCTGGGCTCATCCACCGTGACATCAAACCGGGTAACATCCTTTTTTCCCATAACCAGCAGCCCAAGATCGTCGACTTCGGCCTCGCGCTGCAATCCAACCTCAAGCAAACCCCCTCGGGTGAAATCTGGGGCACGCCCTATTACATTTCTCCTGAAGCGCTCGCCTTCAAGGCCGAGGACTTCCGCTCTGATATGTATGCGCTGGGCGCCTCTCTCTGGCACGCACTCACCGGAAGCCCCCCACACCTCACGACAAGCGTTTCCGTGCACGAACTGCTGCATCTCAAAAAACAGCAAGTCGACCTGCAATCTGTCTTTCCTGAAGTACACCCGCTCACGGCCGCCGCATTGAACCGTACCCTGTGTTTTGATCCGGAAGCGCGTTTTCCCGACTACTCGGCTCTTTGCGCCAGTTTCAAAGAGGCACTGGAACTTCTTGCCAATCCGAAACCGGCCTCCGCGGCCGTCCCCATTACAGAGAAACCGCGGGTTTTCAAAGCCGCCACCGTTCTCTTGCTAGTTTGCGCGATTACAGGGGGCGTTTGGTGGACGCAAAAAAATCGGTCGGGTGGTGATACCCAAAAGAACGTGGAACCGGCCTTTCAATCCGATGCACAACGTCTTGCCCACTCCGTAGCCCTTCTATCGAGTCCCGGGCAGTTGGATCTGGCGATCCGCCGGATGGAGCTCATTGCCAACAGTCCGGGACTCACCCCTGAACTGCAGGTCTGGACCCAGCTTTCCCTAGGGATCGCATTCAACCTGCTCAATGCTCCGGCTAGACAGGAATCGGCCCTAAACAATGCGCTTAGCCTTGCAGAAACGGCAGCCCCAGAATTGCGGGCCTTCGTTTCGCGATGGAATCTCAAGCCTGAACAGGGAGCCTCAACCGCTAACAATTCCCCAGGGCCATGGGAGGCGATCGAACACCTCTCGATGGGGTTGAACGCGCTTTCCAAAAAAAATATTCCAGGCGCAAAAGCCGCCTTTGAAAAAGCGGCCCGTCCCTCGAATCCGCCTCTGGATGCCTCCAAAGACCTGCTCCCCTTAGCTGGGATTCTTCTCACTCAAGTGCAAAACTTTCTGACCTTAGAGAAAGAACTCAAAGAGGCCGCAAAACCTGAGGACCGTCCCGCCCGCCTGCGGCGAGCCGACGAACTCCTTCAAACAATGCATCCGGCGCTTTCTTTGCGGACGCAGGCCGCTGCCCTCATCGCGAGCGCCAAAGCTACCCCAGTCAGCCCGGGGGAAACCAAACCAGCTCCACCTCCGGTCAAGGAAACCGCTCAGAACAAGATCGCGCCTAGCCAGAGCGCTCCCATAAAAACTCCGGTCACTCCACCGGTTGCCCCCGCCCTTTCTCTGGAACGCGTGGAAACCATGCGCGCCAAAACCACGCAACTGGTTCAAGGCCTCAAATTCGCGGAAGCCATGAGTGAATCCGCCCGGTTCGCCCCCGCCAACGAGCCTGAACGCACCGCCGCCGCGGCCATCCAGAAGCAGGCGGCGACAGCCAACGGCCTTTTTCTCTGGGCGATCCAGGAGATTAACAAAGGCGGCACTCTTCCCTCCCCTGTTCTTCGCAATGGAAGCGCCTTCAAATCGGACCCCATCAAGGCCGACACCCAGCGAGTCTTCGTCACCGTGTCGCCTGGAACACCGCCGATTCCCGTGGCCTGGGCTGATATTTCGCCCCTTTATTTGGTCAAACTAGTCCAATTCCGCCTCAGCACCGCCCCAGCCCACCCGCAACGGGCGGAGCTGCTTTGGGGAGCAGGCAACGTCCAGCTCCTTCTGGGTTCGCGCCAAAACGCAAAACCCTTCTTGGAAGAAGCCGCCCGGCTGAACCCCTCCTACAACGAGTGGCTCAGCGCCATCCTCTCCGGGGGCTAAATCCCGTAAAAACGGGAGGCATTGTTTCCGAAGAAGCCTGCCTGTTCGGCCGCACTCCATTCTGACGTCCACTGCTTGGCCGTGTCATGCCAGCGCGCGTAGGAGGAAGCCAGCAAAGCCACTGGCCAGTCTGAACCCCACATCAAACGGTCGCGCCCAAAAGCACTTTCAACCACGTCCAGATACGGCCGCAACTTTTCCAAACTCCAGTCGTCCCATTTTGCTTCGGTAACCAAACCCGAGACCTTGCAGTACACGTTGGGATGCGAAGCGAGACGGGCAATCTGCGCCGCCCACGGTTCCAGGGTTCCGGCTGCGATGTTCGGCTTGGCGCAGTGGTCCAATACAAACGGTTGCCCTGGAAGCAGCTCAACAAGTTCGATGGCCGCCGAAAGCTGCTTTGGAAAGACAAGCAGATCGTACCGCAGCCGGAAACGTTGCAGCTTTTTGAGCCCCCGCACAAAGTCGGGCTGCAGTAAAAAGCGGTCGTCTGGTTCGTCCTGCACCACGTGCCGCACTCCCACAAAGCGCCGGTCGCGCGCCAGAGGGGCGAGATGCTCCTCGACCCGGTCAGAGCGCAGATCAACCCAGCCCACCACGCCGAAGATGCGTGGGTTGTGGTCGGCAAGCTCCAAAAGCCAGCGGCTTTCCTCAAGAGTCTGCCTGGCCTGCACCACGATCGAGCCGTCCAGCTCCAAGGAAGGTTGCAAATTTGCCAGGTCTTTGGGAAGCCAGTCCCGATGGAGCGGAGAACCCGGCTTGATCCAAGGATACTGCTCCGCGTTGTACTGCCAAAAATGTTGATGGGAATCAATGCGACGGGTTTTCATAAAAGGGATGGGCGCGGAATGTCGTCTGGGGGCGGTTGTTATTTTGGGAATCTCAGAATCGCGTTAAGTCGGCAAAAAAACACGCGGCCCGTGGCTTGTGACGGCTTAAAACCTTTAAACGAGCTTCCCTGCATGCCACAGATTAAGCCTCTCTTCGAGAGAATTAACCTGCCGTGCGGGGGCCGTGAATGTCCCACTTGACTAGTTTGCTTTATTCCGCGACTCCCCTACCGTGGCAACGGTTCGTTCGCCCCAGCTTGGAAACTATCCCTATGCCTAGCCATATCAGCCGTCGCCGTTTCATCCAATGCTGTGCCCTTTCCCTGGGTGCCGTCGGAGGCCCAAGAATGGAAGCCGCAACCGTCGAAAGCCACGCTCCAGAACTCGGTTGGCCCGCGCTCACTTCCGACTCTTATCCTGAGCCCTGCCAGATGACGGGGGTGGCCGTCGCAAAAGACGGCAGCATCCTCGTGCTCAACCACGGGGAAAACCCGGTGGAACCCCAAAAGCCTTTTAAACACGAAATCATCCAAAAACCGGGCGTGCTCGTGATTGACGCCAAAAGCGGAAAACTAGTCCGCTCCTGGGGCGAAAACCTTTTCATGCGGCCACACCAAATTTCAGTCGATGCCGAGGGCCTTGTCTGGATTGCGGATTCGGGGCTCAAAAAAGTGTTCAAATTTGATGCCCTTGGAAAACCCCTTTTGGAAGTTGGTGGCAACGACGTTTCCTTCAACCTTCCCACGGATGTAGCGGTTCTAAGCGACGGAACCTTCATTGTCGCCGATGGCGCGACCAACAAACGTGGGGTGAAATTCAGCCCAGAGGGCAAGGTGCTGGGCGACTGGGGGCTCAAGGGGCC
>Ga0114974_10003836_pt1 | contig 11302 bp, 10 predicted proteins | sample S_130206_EF_Meta_FD_87318 | JGI IMG/M metagenome (GOLD analysis project Ga0114974, IMG submission 87318) | Freshwater microbial communities from Lake Simoncouche, Canada to study carbon cycling - S_130206_EF_MetaG | ecosystem: Environmental > Aquatic > Freshwater > Lake | place: Lake...
CCCACCACCCCAGGTCGAGGTCAGCATGCAAAACCAGGCACTGCCGTCGTCGTTGGGCTGGAAGTTCTTGATCGCCGTTTCCAAGTGGCGATGGACCTGCTCCTGACCCACCATCGGGGCTTTGGGCGGGAATGAGGACACACCGTATTCATTCCACGGGTTAGTAGCGGCGGCCGGAGTCGTGATCGTCTTTTTGCTCATGATGTTACCGCCTTTTGAAATTGTTCCACGGTGCGTTCAGCCGCTTGCGCCAACCGGAACGATCGTTTTCGGACCGCTTCAAAGGCCAGCATGTGTTCGTCGTCGAACATCAATTGCGTTCGGAATCTGTCGTTCAGTCGCCATGTGCCTTCGTTGAGGATGGCGGCACCGGCCCGCGCCATTTCGTCCAAGGCCGGTTGCAACCACGCCAGAGTTCGGCCGGGGATCATTCGTTCTTCCACCAGCGGCGGCGCGGGATAGAGGCCAAACTCGGCCCGCCACAGTTCCGCAAGTTGCGATTCCGCATTTCCCAAGTTGCGGTGCCGGCTGCGAATGGTGGGGCCGCGGAGCATCAGCGATTGCCATGGGTAATCCCCGGTGCAGGCATCGAGCGTGGCGACCAAGGCACCCCAGAACGGATGCCGGGTGGTGGCCAGCGCGTTCTTGAGTGGCTCGCGATCGGCAAAGGGGGCCGGGGCCGGATGTTCGGGCGGTGTTTCCCAGTCCAGCCAATCGAACCCCACAGCCACCACCGGGGTATGCGACCGCTCAGCAATATCGGTCGGTTGTTCAACTACCTTCGAGAGCAGCGTGACCGCATCGGGGGCCTGCCATACAGCTCGGTCCCATTCAATAAATGCCGAGCCGGCAGCGTCCACGACTGCGGTTCCCTTCGCCATCGGCAGCAATTCGGGCGACAGGTGATCGAGTTGTTCGAGTGTTGCTGCAAGAGCGCGATCGTCGGCCAATTGGCGAATGGACCCCAGCACCAGCGTCAACAAATGCTGACGATAGGCGGGATGCAGAGACAGCACGCGCCGCACTGCATGATCGGTTTCGCGCGTTGGGCCAAGGGCCAGTAAGCGATTCGTGGCCACCAGCCCGGTTCCCTCTGCGCAGGGTTGTGCCAAATGCAAACCGGTCAACAGATCGCGGATGGCGGCCGAGGGTGATGCGCAATTCCCACTACGGCCGATCACTCGCAGGGTTTGCCCGAGTTCGTGCAGATCAAGTTGTGGCGTTGCCGATTGCTTCGCCATTAGGGCACCTCCAGAGCGAACTCTTCGGCCAATTTGCGCCCTTCGGCAATACAGGCGGCTTCATCGAGCTTGCCGTCGATAAGGTTTTCAACGTCCGTGATAGCGGATTTTACCAGCAGTTCCGATCGATCGAGATTTGAGTTAAATGTCTCAACATGCTTGATGATTTGCTCGCGAAAGTCGGCTGTGAACAACGGGATGCGGATGCGGCCCAGCTCTCCGTTGTTGATGTTCATCTGCACCGCGCCGTTTTCCTCGCGACGGTACTGTGCCTGTCCCAGCGACGAATTAAGGAAGGCAGCAACATATTCAGGTGCAATGTCGCCGTCACTCTCGATCTGTACTGCGATAACGAAGGAACCGAACGCAACCCCAATCTCCCTCGCGCGGGCAACTGCACACGTTCCAACCGTGCCACTCCGTGTGACGAGTAAATCGCCAGCTTTTACAAAGTGCGACGATGCCAGCTCCGCAATCGAAGCATCGTTAAGGTAGACAACGTCATCGGTTGAAATCCGATTTGCTCCAATTTCAGTTCCTCGGATAAACCTCACGCGGCCACCGACAGTGTTGGCACCCGTTACGCTCGCGCCGTGTCTCGTCGAACCAACAAGTTGTTGAAGTGGAACCACCTTACCCGGAAGCGAGTCGATGACATTCATCATCTCCAAGAAGTGCGGCTGGTAATATTGAGCTTCGAGCCGCTCAGTATCTACAACATGGTCGGATAGCCATTGGCCAGAAAGTGGTCTAGTTTGGAGTACGAACGCTGGAAATGACGAACGCATTCCCTTCTTCGCAGCTTCCGCAGCCGCACGAAGTTGCTCTGCTGCCCGCACTTTATGTCCAATCGAGCGCTGCAGTGACACTTGCGGGCATGGAACGACCGCAGATGAAAGTTCTTCCGTCCCGATCACTGGCTGCGCTGTGACCTTCTGAATTGAAAAGAGGATGATTTTCCCTACTCGCGTACGAAAGAAGGCCATCAAGAAGTAAGGATCCGACTGGGCTCTATCGACTCTTGCAGCGATAATGGCGGAGCTAATCGTCGCTTTGCCGATCGTTGCAGGCAGAACACCACAGTGTGGATAAACACCGACCCTTGCAAACAACATTGTCTCAGGGCCGTACAATTCCAAGCCACGATCCACTCGCATAATCTCGGTAATGCGTGACTGTCCGTCGTCCTGAAAGTGCGATCCCGATATCTCTGTTGGACGAACCCAGACAACATCGCCTGATGGGTCGATGTCGGAGGAAAGGATGGTTGAGCCGAAAGGGCCACAAACGAGTTCGGTACAAATATTCCTAAAGTCAACGGCCGAAGAGTTCCGGTCAATCTTCGCTCGCGCTTCAACCGCCGAAGCTCGATTGAAGTTTGCATCGAAGCGCGAACGTAATAGCGACGTGGGGAGCCAGCCAATCTCAGGAGCAACGCTCATACTACGTCCTCCTGTTTCGGCCCGGCTTCGTACGCCGCAAGCACCTTATTCAAATCATTTCTCGATTCTCCAAGCTGAATTTCGATCTTCGCCTTGTAGGAGAACCCAACCTCATTCGCGACGGCCATGAAGACTGGTCCTTGCCGGTCGGCCGGCGAGCGTTTCTTTTGCAAATACATCACGCTTGTCTTGGCCCCCGCGCCACTCAGAGCGAATGTTTCTTGTGGTAGGCTGACCACCGCTTTCAGCACCGCTTTACCGCCGCTAAATTCGCCCGTGGCATCGTCCTTCTTGCCGATCAAGTACTCGCGGACGTACTTGTAGCTGCTGTTGCAGAGGATACCGTCGGGCACCACGATCAGCAACTTGCCTCCCGGCTTTAGCAGTTGTAGGCAACGGTCGATAGCCAGCACCGCTGGGTCCATGCTGTTGACCGGCTTCCAGACTCCCTTGTTGTCGGGTTTTGCCCCCAGACACCGCTTATTGGGGTCAACGCTCATCACGCCGTCTTCAATTCCCTCCATGTAGGCATCGAGTATCGCCGCTCCAGCCGCGCCACTGACGGGTTCCTCGTCGCCCCGCTTATCCCCTTTAGCATTCTTGCGGGTGATGCCATCCTTCTTAAATGGCGGGTTGGTGGCGATGATGTCGATCGTTCCTACCTTGGCATCGAGCCAAGGCGAGGTGAGTGAGTTTTCCACCCGTTGAACTGCTGCATGAGTGCTGCCATAGGCAGCAAGGTTGATGCGTGACTTCATCACCATGCTCGGTGAATTATCTGCACCCACGAAGCAATGATCGAGAATCTGTTGGTAGGCTTCATCCTTGCGGCGCTGATCAAAAGTCACAAGTGAGTTGACGTAGCTGTGCCCCTGATGGATGAGTTGAATTAAGAATCCGCCGGAGCCAACGAACGGATCGCATAACCGGAACGTGGGCCGGCCACGCTTGTCTTTACGAAGCAATTCTTCGAGTCGGCCCTCTCGCTTGAGATCAACAAACGCCATCGCGGCTGTGAATCGGGTGATTTGGTGTGGCGTGAGGTAGGCACCCATGCCACCACGGCCCTCATAGCGGCGTCGCAACACCACTTCGAGCGCCCGGCCAGTGATGTCTCCCAGTTCAAACAGGTGATGCCCATTGGTACCATCGCCCATCTGGTTGAGCAGCGGCTTCAAGGCCATGTAATAGGTGTCAGGCTTCTCTAATCTCAAGAATGCACGGTTTTCGAAAATCCGCATTTCCTCGCCATCAACTGTGTGGTTAAATTCTTCCAATTCTCGACAATGAGCAAACGCAGCATGGGCGTCTTTGACAGCTTGCTGCCGTTCTGCCGCCGGTGTCGCAGAGGCGAACCGTTTCGGGTCCAAGATTTGCGACAGGTCTTTGCCGGTACCGGGAATAGTCAAGGTTTTTTTGTCTGCCTGATAGCGATTCAGCACCGTCACTAAGTAGACCAATTTGCACAACTCATCGATCGCCTCGTTCGACGAATTTACGTTCTCGCGCGTGGCGTAGATGTGCTCGTGGATATTGTCGAACTGCTGCTGCAAATTCTCGTAGGCGGCCAGTACCTTTTCGTCGGTCTTGGCGGAGATGACGACCTTCGATTCCGCCTTGGCCTGTTCCGCGCTCGGCACCTCGGCCAGCGGGCGATCCCCTTCGCTGGTGAGATGGAATGTGGACGAGTTCGGTCCGTTGGTCACGTGTACATACGGCGGCGGGTTATCGCCGCAGGTGGTAAGCGCGGCGAGCACAGCCAACTGTCCCTGATGCTCATCGATCGACTTGTCGGGATCGACGGCGCACAGCAACAACTCGGCCTTGCCGTTGGACTGAAAGAGCCAGGCTTTACCGTCCTTGTAGGTATGCTGCTTGCCCCCCTGATATCCCTTTTCTGCCAGCCGAGTGCGTGCTTCTTCCAGCACCGCCTCGACCGAGGTTTGAGAATTGGATTCCTTGGTTTTCGTCTTAGCCATTTTGAAGTAACTCCGTGTTGTTGTTTGTATTCATGGCTGCGGACGACAAGTCCGCATGATAAAGGTTTTTCTTACCCTTACTACCGCACCCGAAGAATCAATTTGCCTTGTACCCAATATTGGCCGCTGTTGATTAAGGCCGATGCGATATCATCGCTCGTGATCAGTTCGCCTTCGTTTAAGAACTGCCACAACCGGTCCATTGGCAGATAAGCCTGACCTGCGGCGAAAGCCTTCTGTAATCCTTGCAAAATCCGATCGTTTTTTGAAATACCTTTGCAGCTCCATACCCCATTGCGCTCAACCATTTCGTGGGAAAGTTGCAGGAATAGTCCGATCGTTTCCGGCCGGCAAGTTTGTCCCGATCGTCGACACTCAGTAATGATCTCTTCCGTTGGCCGCGGGCCGCGAGAGAGAACAGCATGAACGGTTTCGAAGATTTTGCTCATGTGTACCAGCTTTCTGCTTCGTTAATCAGTTCTGTTCTAATAGCAAGTGCCTTTATATAGTTGGCCTGAGCGTTTGTTAACTCCATTTCCCAGGATACCATTTTGCCATCAGGGATTTTTGGGATAAGAACAGTTTTAAGGTCGTCTAAAGAAAGATGTTTTGCGATATCAAAACCTGAAAGTTCTCTTTGTTGTTTTACAAAAGGGTGGTCAAAAATCAGAGAAAGTACCCTTGGAAAAGTGCAAATTACCGGCACCCATTGGGTAGAAGCATATACATGTTCTGCTTTAGTAAAAACAACCTTTGGTATAACAGAGGGCTTTTCTGTTATGTTGCCTAATGCAGGAAAAAGGAGACATTCCCCTGTAATCTCGAAGAAATAGCCTTTTGAGAGAATGCTTTTGTTGGTTTCTATTTGTGGCATTGCTAAAGAGCATCTAGGGTAAATATTTCGGCTTTTTATATAGTGATTTTCTGATCCTGTGCTAAGTCTCTTGTGGAGCCAAATGACCCTAGGTTTATTTTTAAAATCAATAATACTATCTAATTGTATCCATTTAAAAGATTTCCTTGCTTTTTTAGTTAAGAAGAGTTTTTGGACATGATTCCAGCCCCAACCATTAAGGTCCCAAAAATCATAAGTGTTAAGTGTAGTAGAGTAAAAATCAATCATAGGGTTTAAATAAAATTCAAAATAATCTGCAATTTCATAATTGATGTCATCAAAGCTTTTATCACAGTTATAAATCAGGCTTTCCATATCATTGATTCTTTGTCGAAATTCTTTACATTTGTGCCAAAATTCCTCATTATTAAAGTTAGGTATTAGGATTTGTTTAAGATTACTTAATGTGAGACTGCCAGACCGGGCTGAATTAGCAAAGAAATTCATTAAGTCTTGTGCTGGTTTGGTGTTTAATGCGCAAGAAACTAGGCGACCTAGCAAATATTTATCAGCAAAGTCCATTCTGTCTGGCTTGGCAATAAAAAAAGCTTCCGAGGCTATTACAGACTTTCCATCCTTAAGTTTGTACGAAACATCTCCGGTGGCCCTGGGGATAAAAACATCTCCAGGCTCGGCAAGATTTTTGATTAAGCTCTTTCCTGATTGTTCGTTCTCTTTCAATTTTAAGCCAAGCCCAAGGATTAATTGTCCAGAGTCTTGGCTTCGGATTATTCGAACATCAGAGGCAGATTCCAGGTCGTTTTTAATTGGAAAACCCTGCTTTATTGTAACTACTTCATCTAATTGGATGAGTCTTTCGGAATTTTTAATGATTGAACTTAGATTAAATAGTGGAGCCCAAGAGGTTGTGTTTATATCAGACATCCATTTGCTGGTTGATTCCATCTTTGGTCCTTTTTGAGTTCTCCTACAATATTATACAAAGCTTAAACCAAAAAGTCACAACAAAACTACAATAAAAAGCAAACCTTCCAAAGGTTCCCATGAATTTGGTTCATATCTCCCGATATTATAAGTCGGGTTGTTGTACTGCGTCTTCTAAGCTCATGCATGCATCCTAAATAAATAGAGGGAAAAGCGGGCTTAGGATTATTGGATACTTGTAAGTGGGCGGCCGCTGCAAGGTAGGGTTGGAAAATCTTCAAGAACGGGCAATAGGCTAAAATATTGGTCGTAAAGTGTTTTTTGGTAATGATTTAAGGCGAAATATTAGCAAGGCTAGGTGCTTTTTTTCTGAATGATTTTAAAAACAAGCAAAAAAATGTGTATTTTTATGTGACCAAAGGGGGCTCTCCACTGTATGATAGATAGGCGGGTATAATTTGTTGCAAAAAATTGTAGTTAAGAATGCTTCGTGATTTTTATCTAGCAATTAATTGTATTTTTCTTGGTAAAGACCGGACTTTCTAGATTATTAAATTTTTTGTGCGTTTTTATTTAGAAATGAGGATCACGATGATGGAAATGGAAGATGATATTTCAACCTTTAAAAAGGGAGCTCTTTCTAGGTGGGGTATTTATATTGCCTCCTCCTGGGATTGTGAAGTCCCTAAAAACCTTAGTAATGAACACGTGGCCGATTTTCTCAAGGCAGCAAGTTGTTTTTTAGGCAATCGGGAAATCGCGACCGCAGTAGCTATTGTTTTTTCGCGATTTTATAAAAACAACCGCCTTGGCTTAGACATTGATGATTTTAGACAAGAACTTTATTTGAAATTGATTGAAAAAATTAAATTGTATGATCGGAATCAGGGTCCGTTAAAAAACTGGTTGTGCACAGTGGCGAAAAATCATGCTAATAATTTTTCTAAAGCAACAAAAAAGTTATTGACGAATTATGATGAAAAAGAGTTGGAAGCACGATTAGAAGAATATAAATCAGAAAAATATACACCGGATCTAGCGGCTTTTAAAGAATCCTATCTTAATAAAGAAAAAGGTAAACTCAACGATTTGTGCAAAGAAAATGGTTTGTTTGGAGGTAAAACTACCGCCCAGCTTGCTCAAATTGAAGGAGTTGGAAAATCGGTCATAAAAATGCGGCGGCTTAGAAAAATAAAAGAACTTCAACATTACTATAAAAGGAGTTTTTAATATGCGTGATGATACCATTATATCAGAAGCACATCTTTTTTGGGCAATTCATAAGGCTAAAAATGGCTTTCTAAAAACGTTTGAAAAGGCTGAACCTTCGTTGGCTAATTTTGTAAATCAAGTTAGCTTGCAAATTGCTGGAAAACTCGCTCTTTCGGGTGCACCCCCTTGGGTCGCGAGGGGGGCTCATCACGATATCGTTGAGGCGTGCGTTATAGCGTATCTAGCTTTCAAAAAAGGGTCTTTTGAAATCTGGAATGGTTTAGAAATGGGCGAGCGCTTTAAGGTAAATGGTGAGGACTCTTTATCAAGTCAAGCTGAGAACTTTGGTGTGACACTATTGGGGCTGACTACAGGCCGTCGCAAGGAAACCATTAAGGTGCTATCAAGCATCAGAAATGAACCTTACAAAAAAATCATTAAACTTTTAATGGTCTTACCAACGGTTGTTGTAAGTGAAATTTCTGCTGAGAAAGCCGCAATCATTAAATCGGCACTCAGTTTTGTTGGTGCGGACTCTGTTGTCACTTCCAGCCAAATAAAAATGCCGTAGTAGCGATGATTTGAATTTTACTTATGATTTCAACTTTTTACTGTTTAAGGAGATTTTATGGTTGTTAATGATACAAAAATTGTTTGTCCTGCTTGTAAGGTGGAAATTAAATTAAATGACCAATTAGCGGCTCCTTTGTTAGCGGCAGCTAAAAGAGATTTTGATAAAAAACTTGCTGACCAAGAATCTGCGTTTGATGCCGAGCGTTTAAAAATTGCTGAACAGGAATTATTAAGGGCAAAAAAAATCACAGCTTTAAAATTTGAAGCAAAAGAAAAAGAATTAGCAGACCTTACTGAATTATCAGGCCAGCAACAAGAAAAGTTGCTTGAAGCGCAAAAGGCCCAAACCGACTATCTCAAGAAGCAAAGATTAATCGATAATGAAAAGCGCGAGTTAGACCTAACAATTGAAAAGCGTGTGCAAGAATCTTTATTGACCATAAGGGAAATGGCAAAAAAGGAGGTTGAAAATGAGCTTAATCTCAAGGTGGCCGAAAAAGAGTTAATAATATCCCAAATGAATACTAAAATAGAGGAATTAAAACGTAAATCTGAACAGGGTTCTCATCAAATTCAAGGCGAAGTCTTAGAGCTGCATATTGAAAACATCTTAAAAACTAAATTTAGGGATGATCAATTTGAACCTATAACGAAAGGCGTTCAAGGTGGTGATTGCATTCAGAAAATCATGTCAATTTCAAAACCATGCGGTTCGATTCAATGGGAGGCAAAGCGGACTATTGCTTGGAGTGATAAATGGCTTGAAAAAGCACGTGAGGATCAACGAAATGCAAATGCCGATGTGGCGGTGATTGTTTCAAAAACCCTTCCTAAGGGTATGGATATAAGTTCGTTTGATTTTATTGAGGGGGTTTGGGTCACCAGTCCACAATATGTCATTCCTGTTGCAGTTGTTTTAAGGCAATGTCTTGTTGAGATTAACGCTATCCGTAAAACCGGTGAAGGTCAGCAAACAAAAATGGCAATGATGTACGATTATTTGATTGGTTCAGGTTTTCGTCGACGGGTTGAAGCTATTGTTGAGAAGTTTTCTGCTATGCAAGAAGATTTATTCAGGGAGCGAAAAGCCATTAAGAAAATTTGGGCTAAACGTGAGAAAGACCTTAGTATTGCAATTGAAAGTACTGCGGGGATGTATGGGGATCTTCAAAGTATTTTAGGAGCCGCCTCTCTAATGGAAATTGAAGGTTTAAATATATCTCTGCTTGAACTTGAAGATGAATCTGGGGATTAAATTTAGGGTGGGGCTTTTTCTCCATACTTCAGCAGTATTTTAATAAAGTCGAATTTGATTTTTGTTTTTAGAAGGAGTTTTTTGATGATTCGAATTAAAAGGCTAAGCCACTTGGTCCAACTACTTGATCTTGCGAATACCCAAATTGTAATTGGAGGTAAAAAACATTTGGTTATTGATTTGAACTTAATGCCCAAAAGTTCAAAAAGTCAACTATTACTTGACCTCCTGGCCAAAAACCTCAAATAGTTTTTAACATTGATTTTTATCGGAGATAGTAATGATACATACGATCAATCAGGCTAAAAATATTATTGAAAAAGCATATAAAGCTGACCTTCCTGTTTTACTTTATGGCGCGACTGGAGTGGGCAAAAGTGAAGCGACTAGTCAGGTTGCTGAATCGTTAGGCATCAAATTTATTAGCGTAGACCTCTCTTGCATGGAGGCCTGCGATATTCTGGGGCTTCCAATTATCGATACGGCCTCGAATCGTACCAGATGGATGCCCCCTTCCATTTTTCCAACTTCAGGAAAAGGTATTTTTGTTTTTGAGGAGCTAAACAGGGCGCCCCGACATGTACAGGCTCCAACTTTAAATCTTTTAACATCAAGAAAAGTCGGTGAATACAGCTTGCCTAAAGGTTGGCTTCCCATTGCTTGCTGTAACCCAGCGGGCGATGATTCCGAATATTTTGTCTCAGAGTTAGACCCGGCCCTAGAAGCGAGATTTTTAAAAATTCATCTGAACCCAAGTAGGACTGAATGGATTTCATGGGCAAAAATTAACGGTATACATCCTAAAGTTATTGCATTCTGTGAAATAAATCCTGACATCTTTACCGGACTTGGAAATCCAAGGGCTTGGGTTTATTTAAGTAATTTGCTCAATGCTAACCCAGAAATACTTCTAGATAATGACGCTGTTGTTCTTGGGTGTTTGTCTGGATTGGTTGGGCCAAATCATAGCAATGCATTTTCGAAGTTTTTGAATAATCGCGACCATCCATTAAGTGCGGTAACTGCGCTTTGTAGTTTTAAAACGCACGAAAAACAAATGAAAACTTGGTTGCGGTCAGGCCGTATTGATCTTATTAAATCGACCATGAAGAACCTGATCGATTACCTGAAAGTTAGAAGTAATGTCGCAAAATATAAGGAAGATAAAAAACAAAAAGAAAATCTTTTGCTCTTTATTGGAAATCTTCCGGGGGATAATCGCGAAGAACTAATAAGTTGGCTAGCCGGCGTTGGGATTGATGTTGTTTCCTCAGGAAAGGGGAAGTAGCGTGGCTGATCTTAACCAAGTTAATAATGAAGAGGCTTCTTCTGCTTTTAATGGGCGCGCCTTGTGGAATCAGGCAGAGCGAATGCTTGCGCATGATTACCCATTTCATGGAGCCATGCTTTCATCTTGGAATGTAATTGTGAATACATCCATAAGAACAATGGCAATCATGCTAAGTGAAGACCAAACTATCGAAGTGCATTTCAATCCCGAGTTTATCTTGTCCCTTAGCCCTCGTGAGATTGTTGCCGTTCAGCTTCACGAAATTCATCATGTTGTTTTGGGTCATGTGTTTTGCAAGCCATCTGATTTTTCAAATAAAGTTGCTTTTTATGTAAGTGCAGAAATTTGCGCCAATGAATATATAACGGAGCCATTGCCAGGGTGTCCTATCCTCTTATCTGATTTTCGCAAGTTAAAACCAGACCAATCTCTTCGGGAACGGTATGAATGTCTGCAAAAAATGAATTTGGAAAAATACAGTGACATTATAACCTTGGATGAATTTTCTTTGGAAACTTGTGATTTAGAA
>Ga0114974_10003837_pt1 | contig 11301 bp, 8 predicted proteins | sample S_130206_EF_Meta_FD_87318 | JGI IMG/M metagenome (GOLD analysis project Ga0114974, IMG submission 87318) | Freshwater microbial communities from Lake Simoncouche, Canada to study carbon cycling - S_130206_EF_MetaG | ecosystem: Environmental > Aquatic > Freshwater > Lake | place: Lake...
AATGTTCCCTATGCAAACGAAGCATCACCGAATTCTATTGTAGATTCTACATCCGATGAGAAAACGGTGTGGGACAATATGTTTGCTGCAAAAAAGATAACCGGTAACGATGTAGAATTGGTTACTCCACGCATCAATTGGACTGCAAACAGACGATATAAACAGTTCGATGATAGAATTTCAACTGACGATTTATTGACTGCCGATACTGGTTCTGGTGGTAACAGTCAACCAATGTATGTGTTGACAAGTCAAAGAAATGTATATAAGTGTTTGTCAAACAACGCCAATGTCGTTTCCACAGTAGAACCATCAGGTGACTACAATACTGCCAATGGTACAATTTTTACAGCAGATGGTTATATTTGGAAATACCTATACAATGTTAAATCATCTAACAAATTTTTAACGACAAGTTGGATGCCTGCACCAGTTTCAACTTCAAAACTTGACTACAATGTTAGTTCCACAAGTGTAATTGAAGGTGAGTTAACGACCATTATGGTCACAAATAGTGGTACAGGTTATGCAAATCCAACAACCACGGCTGCAGCTTTTGGTACTGGTGTTTCAACTCTGTCTTTGACTAGTACCAATAATGTCGCTGCCAATATGTCTGTAAGTGGTACAGGTATTGCAGTAGGCACAACCGTTGCAACTGTTAATTCAATATTAAATATCATTACAATTTCTTCTGCAACCACGGCAAATGGTGGTGGTTCAGGTAATAATATTACATTTAACACCAGAGTTTATATTCCAGGTGATGGTTCTGGTGCAGTAGCCACCGCAAATATCGTAAATAGTTCTATCTCAAAAGTTACGATTGATGTAACTGGTATAGGATATTCATATGCCAATGCCATAATTTTTGGTTCTGGCACTGGTGCAAACGTAAGAGTTGTTTTACCACCAAAATCGGGTCACGGATTCAACCCAGCCAAAGAATTGGACGGTTCAAATGTCATGGTTTCTGAGAGAATTGGCCAAGTCGATGCATCAGAAAATGGACTAATTTCTACATCAACTTCAATAAGACAGTATGGTTTGCTGAGAGACCCGTATAAATATGGTGCGAACACAGTAGTATCAGCAGCTAATGCAAATACTGTTATCTCTCAAACCGTTAATTTGACTCTGGTTGCTGGTTCTCCATTTACTTTAAATGAGTTTGTTTATCAAGGTAGTGCGGCGAATAATGCTTATTTTTATGGTTTTGTCAATTCACAATCATCAAATGAGGTTCGCCTAATTAAGGTAAGAGGTGATGTTGCGGTTGGTGGCACTTTAATTGGTGCCACGTCAGGTGTTACTAGAACGGTCGTTAGAAGATACGACCCCGAGTTTGAACCATATACAGGTGATATAGAGTATGTCGAAAATGTTGCAAAAATTCAAAGAGCAGACGGTCAAGCCGAAAATATTAAATTTGTTATCAGATTTTAAGGAAATTATTTAATGTCGTTAAATACTAATTTTAATGTCAATCCATACTATGATGATTTTGATGAAGATAAGAAATTTCTTCGGATATTATTTAAGCCTGGTTTTGCTGTTCAAGCCCGTGAATTAACACAATCTCAAACTATTTTACAGAAACAAATTGAACGCTTTGGTCAACACATTTTTAAAAATGGTTCTGTTGTTTCTGGTGGTCAACTGTTCATACATGATACCACATATTTAAATGTAAGCACAGATTATGCTGGTACTGCGGTTAATATCAATAACTTTAATGGTAAAACAATTACCAATGTAGCAGGAACAAAAACAGGTCAAGTTGTAGTTGTTTATGATGTTAATTCTGGTACTGGTGATCCAAAAACAATTTATGTGAAACAAATTTCAGGAACACCATTTGTTGCTGGAGATACAATTACCACAGTTGAAGATTCACCTGTTTTTGCTAATGTCGCAACAGGTGGTGTTGGAACTGGTCAAACATTTTCTGTAACTGATGGTGTTTATTTTTATGATGGATTTTTTCTTAAAAATAGTGAACAAACAATTGCCATTAGTAAATACAATACGTCATCTAATGTAAGAGTTGGTTTTGAAATTACAGAATCTATCATTGAATATACACAAGATACATCTTTGCTGGATCCAGCGCAAGATGCTTCTAATTTCCAAGCACCAGGTGCTGACCGATTTAAAGTTGATTTAATTCTTTCTAGTCGTTCATTAACTTCTACTGATGACACTCAATTTATTGAGTTAGCTAGAGTTCAAAGTGGAACTTTATCTTACGCATTAATTTACCCACAGTATGCTGTTCTTGAAGATACTCTTGCTCGTAGAACATATGATGAGTCTGGTAACTATACTGTTCGACCATTCAAACTTGCATTAGAAACAAGTGCAGCTAATACTGCCAAAGCTAATGTTATTTTATCTCCAGGTAAAGCATATGTTTATGGTTATGAATATGAAACAATTTCACCAACAACAATCACATTTGATAAACCACGCACAACAGATTCAGTTTTAGATAAACGATTAACTGCTGATTATGGTTACTATGTGTATTCAAATACACATTTTGGTTCTTTACCAATTAACAGTTTACAAACAGTAGATTTGCATTGTGTATCAAATAGCACAATTAACGTAGCAACTGCTGGCACAATTACCAACACTAAAATTGGTACAGCTCGTGTCAAATCTATTGCATTTGAATCCGCAGCAAATACACAAAATTCTGCAACCTACACTTATCGCACATATTTGTTTGATATAAATGTTGGTTCTGTTGCTGGTGGTAATGTTGTTGCTCTAGGAACAAACACAAGTTATGTGCAAATTGCAAATACTATAACTGGTTCAAATTTATATTCTACTGCTAACAATGCCTATACTGATGCTAAATTTAGAGTTATTGCAGGCACAGGTTCAGGTCAAACACCAAAAACCATTGTAAATTATAATGGTGCAAATCACACAATACAACTTGCTGAACCATTTAACACAACATTAGATGCAACTTCAAACTGGTCTATTGACTTTGAAGTTAATGATGTTAAGTCGCTATCAGTAGTTAGTGGTACAACTCGTCTTGCCGCAGCTGATATTGATACCTCATCTAAAGATTTAGCTTCAACATTTAACGACACATTTATTTCAGATAGTAACCTTGAGCCATTATTGTTTAATCTTGGCCAAAACTATATTGCACAAAATACAATTGCTGATTTTTCATACTCTTATAAACGTCTGTATCAATCACAATCGTTTTCATCTTCAGATTCTCCAGCATTAACTGTTGGTACAGGTGAAACAATTTCTGCTGCTACAAGTTCTTCCGCTAAAGCTGAGAACTATCAGATTGTTGTAACAACTCCAGGTACATCACCATATACTATTGGTCAAATTATTCCTGCCAACTTATACACAGTAGATACAGGTACTCGTAAAATTACTGTTACTTCAGGTAACAACATGGTTGCAAATATTACTGCAACAATTGATGCAAGTAATCCTGGTTCAAAAGGCAAAACATACGTTGGTGCCAATGCTACTGTGCAAACTTCTGGTGGTACAAGCATTTTTGCAAATAACGGAGTAATGCTCTATACAGCAAATGGCCAAGTTCATATAATGGCCAATACAATCATTAAAACTCCAGATTCTATTCAATCACTATTTGTTCCTGATGTGATTGAATTGGTTTCTGTTTTAGATTTTAATAATACTGCAATTACTGTTGCTAACTCAGCAATCGCAACCGATGTTACATCACGATACACATTAGATAGTGGTCAAAGAGATTCATTCTATGACCACTCATCTATTAGATTGAAGGCTGGTTCAGTTGCACCTACCGGCCCATTGGTTGTTAAATTTAATCGTTTCAGTTCATCTGGTGCAGGATTCTTTACCGTAGATTCATATGTTGGATACAATTACGGAAGTATTCCTGCTTACACTTCTGCGGCAACAGGGCAAGTTTACCAATTAAGAGATTGCCTTGATTATAGACCTGTTAGGTCAATACCCACAACACCAACGACAGCAAACACCGTCAGCTTTGATGTTGACTCAACCACGACTGGTCCTAAGATTCCAGAGAATGGTTCCGATGTGATTTTAGATTATCAGTATTTTCTACCAAGAATAGATAAGGTATTATTAAATAAAAATCGTACCTTTGAAGTTGTTCAAGGTAACCCTTCTCTGACGCCAGTTCCACCTCTTGATAAAGATGGTGCAATGACGATGTATATTCTTCGTGAGCCTGCTTATGTTGCTAATACATCAGATATTGAAGTTCAATATATTGATAATAGACGTTATACAATGCGTGATATTGCTAACATCGATAAACGTGTTGGTAATTTAGAATATTACACTTCACTTTCTCTATTAGAACAAAATGCATTGAACAAACAAGATTTAACTATTTTAGACTCTACAAATTTACCAAGATTTAAAAATGGTATTATTGTGGACTCATTTGATGGTACATCTGTTGCTGACGTAACCAATACTGACTATTCTGTTTCTATTGATCCTAGAAAAAAGGAAGTTAGACCAACATTTAATATTACATCACATGGATTAACATTCGATTCAGCAAACTCATCTAATTATTTGCAAGCTGGTCCAATTGTGATGCCAAATGCATCTCCTAATACTGTTTTTGTTGACCAAAACAAATCTTCAAAAGTTTACAATATTAACCCATTTAATATTGTAAATTACATTGGTAAAATTCAGTTGAATCCACCATCAGATGTTTGGATTGATACCGACAAACAGCCAGACGTTCTTGTAAACCTTGAAGGTGATAAAGATGCGTGGGCTCTGATTACTCAAAATGCTTTTAGTTACGAATGGGGTAATTGGGAAACTTATTGGACAGGTACATCAACTTCTTCGTCTGTTAATCAACATACTGGTGGTCGCCAAGCAATCATTGAAACTACGACCACAACTACTAGCAAAAAAGATACTCGTGCGGGTGTGCTATCAACAGTAGTTCCGTCAACAATCGTTGAATCATTAGGTGACCGTGTTATTGATGTATCAATTATTCCGTATATGCGTGACCGTGGCATATTGTTTACTTGTTCCGATTTCAAACCAAATACCGAACTTTATGGATTCTTCGACAATATTAGTGTAAACAAATATATTGCTCGTGCGAATAAATTTACTTTAAGTTCCAACAACTTAGGATATATTACACAATCTGGTAATCCAGAAGCTGTGAATGTTACCAATACAGCAACAAGCACCGTAAATGCAACAGCGTTTATTGTTCGCACATCAAACAGAGAAGCATTTGTAGTTAATTTAAATCCTTCATCGTTGTTAAATTCTGCAACTATGAATTTGGTTGGCCAATCAAGTGGCACATCAATTAGAATTGATGGATATGACCACTATTCAGGATTTGTAACTTCTGCCACATCAAACACCATTGTATTGGCTGTAGATGTTACAAGCGCAAACAATACTGGTAATTACGCTGGTGCAACAGTTTATATTGTATCTGGAACTGGTGCTGGCCAATCAGCTACAGTTTCTTCTTATACCGCAGGGACAAGAACATTAACAATTGTTGGAACATGGACAACTACACCAACATCTAATTCTTTATACTCAATTGGTAACTTAACAACAACAGCTGCAGGTGATGTTGCTGGTGTGTTCAACATTCCAAATGGAGTGTTCCGTATTGGTGAAAAGAATTTCAGATTGATTGATACTTCAAGTGGTGATATTGGTTCATCTTCTACAAACGGAGATGCTGCATTTTTTGCACAAGGCATTTTACAAAGAACAGAAAATACAATTATTTCTGCAACTGTTCCAACAATTCAACGTGTTGATGTTAAAGATAATCGTGTTGTTACAACATCATCTGTATCACAACGTCAAATTGGTTGGTATGATCCATTAGCACAAACATTCTTAGTATCACCAACAAACTACCCACAAGGTATTTTCTTGTCTAAGGCTCGTTTCTGCTTTAAATCAAAGGATGCAACTGTACCTGTTACATTGCAAGTTCGTTCTGTTGTGAATGGATATCCATCAACATCTTTGGTTTATCCTTACTCAACTGTTACATTGACACCTGATAAAGTTAAAACAACAACTTCACCTGATTTGAATGATGCAACCAAATACACAGAATTTGTATTTGATTCTCCATTGTTCTTACAACCTGGTGAACATTGTTTTGTATTGTTGTCTAACTCTAACAAATATGAAACTTATGCGGCTGAAATTGGTAAATTAGATACAGTATCAGCAAGACAGATTTCAGAACAACCATATCAAGGTTCATTGTTCTTATCACAAAATGGTTCGACATGGACCGCCGAACAAAATGCAGACTTGATGTTTAGATTGTTTAGATATACATTTAGCACTGGTACAACTGAAGCACAATTTAATGTGAATTATCCTGCTGCTAATACAGCATATGATTTAATGCATTTAATGGCTACAGGAATATCTGTTGAAAATACTTCAATCACATATCAATTTAATTCCGAAAAAGCCACTACTGGTGGAAAAACTGGATTGTTGCCATTTACTCCGTTTACTGATTACCCAATGACTGATGGTTATGGACGCCGTGTGTTAACAACAACTGCTAATACAACATTAACAGTTAAAGCTACAATGGCTACTAGTAATCCAGATGTTGCACCATTCATTGATACTTCTCGTATGGGTATGATTGCAGTTGAAAACATTATCAATGATTTACCACTAAGCAATTCTGGAATTGTATTGTCAAGTGGTGGAACAGGTTACTCAACTAACGCTAATGCCGTTGTAACAATTACTGGTGGTGGCGGTTCAGGTGCCACGGCAGCTGCTGTTGTAACTAACAATGTCGTTACATCTGTATATCTAACTGCTGCTGGTTCTGGTTACGAAACATCACCAACAATTACATTGGTTGATGCTAATACAACACCAGGTACCGGTGTAACAATCACCTATAACGGTGAAGATAAGAAATCTGGTGGTAACTCTATTGTTCGTTATATTACCCGCAAGGTTAATTTAGCAGATGGATTTGATTCTGGTGATTTGCGTGTTTATGTGACCGCATATAAACCATCTAATTCGAACATTCGTGTCTATTACAAAATGTTGTCTATTTCTGATCCTGATGCATTTGAAGATAAAAACTATCAGTTAATGACACAATTAAATAACACTAATTTTGTGTCAAATAATTATAACGATTATCGTGAAATTTCATATGCTCCAGGTGTAAATGGTACTGCAAACAATTCAGTAAGCTATACTTCTGGTTCAACTGCATATAGTAACTTTAGAACATTTGCCATTAAGATTGTATTGACTGGTCAATCAACTGTTGATGTGCCAAAAGTTCGTGATTTCCGTGCAATCGCATTGCCTGCTGGTTCATAATCATGTATGCAAAAGTAAACGAACATGAAAACTTGGTTAGGGATATGCATTCCAAAGCTATTCTAAATAAAGATAAAGAAGGCTTGCAAGATTATCTTCGCAAAAGAGAGGTTGCCAAAAAGCAACAAGAAGAACAGATTGAAACAAAAAATCGTTTGACGAAAATAGAACAAGATATGTCAGAAATTAAAAATTTATTGCAGACCATAGCAAACTCAAGGTTCAGAGATGGCAATTAATCAATTAACAACCGCTAATACATTCCAACATTGGTTAACGGCCACTCAAGCTTTAATTTCAACTGCCAACACATTAACTGATGGTAACGGTGCTGTATTTGTTGCCAATACAAAACTAGATGTTTCTGGTACTGGTTCTCAATTAAATGTCCGTAATAGTGCGGGCATTAATACTCTCTATGCAAATAACATTAATGTAAGTGGTAACATTTCAACTCTAAATGTTACTTCGAATGGATATTTTGGTGGTGACGTTCTTATCTCTGGAAACTTGACTGTTTCTGGAAACATTACTTTAGATTCCATTGGTTTTGATGATATGATGGTCAACGGTTCAATAACCGTAGCCAACACACTATCTGTTACTGGAAATACAACTCTAAGTAATTCTACCACAACTTACGGTAATTTTGGAACGGCTAATATTACATCTTTAGTTGGTACTTCAAATACTGCAATCTACACTAGAATTGAAAGTGCTGAAGCATCGGCCTTGGCCTTTTCTATTGCATTAGGTTAATATAAATAGTGAATTAATACTAAGGAATTTATTCAATGGCAAACAATTTTAAAAATTATTTTCTCAAAAACGCCACGACAACTGCCGCTAACGTGTATGCTCCAGCTGCTGCTACTCAGGCAACAGTAATTGGTATGACGATTGGAAACACAACCGCATCACCAATTTCAGCAAACGTCACCGTAGTTTCTGGTGGTACGACACACTTCATGGTACAAAACGCAACCATTTCTAATGGTGGTGCGTTGGTACCGATTGGTGGTGACCAAAAATTGGTGTTAGAATTTGGAGATTATATTCAAGTCCAAACATCAGCCGTAAATTCTGCTGATGTAATTTTAAGCGTTTTGGAGATTACATAATATGGCATACCTTGGCAACGAGCCTGGTGTAGGATCATTTATCGTTTCAACCGAAAGGTTCAACGGTACGGGTTCTTGCACACAATTTTCGTTAACTCAAACAGGCATTCAAGACCCAAATGCGATTGAGGTTCTTGTTAATAGTATTCAACAGGATCCAATAAATTCATATTCTGTTGCCAATGGTGTAATCACGTTTACTGAGGCACCTTCATCTGGCGCAAATAACATTACTGTTACATATCGTGCAACGACAGTAATTACCTATAATAATATATTAAATTCTCAAATACCAGACGGAACAATTACTGCATCCAAGTTAGCCTCTGGTGTTTTACCTGATGCAAAAACTAATTCGGCTGCAACGTATGCTAATTCAGGATTTGCAGTAGCTAACTCAGCTGCATCATATGCTAATGCCGCTTTCGGTCAAGCAAACAATGTAATCGGTGCCGCATCATATGCCAACTCGGCATTCTCTGCTGCGAATACTGGTGGTTCAGCGGCAGCTTATGCTAACGGTGCTTTTGCACAGGCGAATAATGATGTAACTAACATAAGTATTACTAGTGGTACATTCGGCAATGCAGCATATTATCCAATTATTACTGTTTCTGCGAATGGTAGGATTAATACAGTATCAACACAAGTGGTAACGGGTGTGGATGCTCATCCGTTTTTCTTTACAGCAATGGGGTCATAATGCCAACAGCATATAAAATTTTAGGTCAAACACTACCAACTGCTAACACATTAAGTAATGTGTATGTGGTACCTGCAGCAACTTCTGCAATCATTAGCACGATTAGCATTTGCAATCAAAGTTCTGCTAATGCAAACGTAGATATTATGATTCGACCAATCAACGAAACATTGGCAAACAAACACTATTTAATAAAAGGTGTTACAATTCCTAGAGCAGACACAATGATTTTGTCTCCAGGTGTTACACTTAATGCATCAGTTATTGTTGCAGTAAATAATGCTGTTGTTACTGGTGAAACTTCTGCTAACGTATCGTTCAACGTATTTGGAGTAGAGTTAACATAATGCCTAATACATATAAAATTCTTGGTCAAGTAAACCCATCCGCAAATACACAAAGCAATGTGTATGTGGTTCCTGCTGCAACTTCGTCAGTAATTAATTCAGTTCAGATTGCAAATCAATCAGCAACAAATTCATCATATAGTTTGATGGTTTTTCCGTCAGCTGAGTTTTCTACTCCTGCATCCAATGGAAAATATTTTATTATTCGTGGTGCCACAATACCAGCATCAGACGCTGCGACACTTACTTTGAGTTTATCATTACCTGCTGGTGCAGTATTAGCCGCAAACACAAACTCAGCGAGTATCTCTTTCCAAGCGTTTGGTGTTGAAATTACCTAAGTTTATCTGAGGTGATATGTCAATACTATTTCTAAAAACTCCTTCAACTGGTTCTTTTGTAAGACCTAGTGGATATGCGTTTCCTGTGGGATTAACAGCTGGTGTTCCTTTTTCTGTTGACTATCTTGTAGTTGCAGGCGGCGGTGCCGGTAGTGGTGATAGAGCTGGAGCCGGCGGTGCCGGTGGTTTTTCAACAGGAACAGGATTTTCCATATCTCAAGCAACACCATATGCTGTTACAGTAGGTGGTGGTGGTCCAGCATCAGCACCAAACGGTCAGAACTCTAATGGTAGTAGTTCTATTTTTTCTAGCATTACTTCTATTGGGGGTGGTGCAGGTGGTCAATCGCTGGCCACAAACGGCCGTTCGGGTGGTTCAGGTGGCGGTGGTTCAGGCGAATCCACAGTAACAGGTGGTGCAGGCACACCAGGTCAAGGTAATAATGGAGGAAGTGGTGCCAATTACGGCGGAGGCGGAGGCGGTGGTGCTGGTGCAGTTGGCAATGCAGGCAATACAAATGGTGGTACTGGTGGTGCTGGTACTGCATCTCCATATTCTGGTTCACCAGTAACATATGCTGGTGGTGGTGGAGGCGGTGCTAATCAAGGTGGTACAGGTGCTGCTGGTGGAACAGGTGGTGGCGGTCAAGGACAAACTGGTACATCTCCAAATGCAACGGCCGGTACACCCAATACAGGCGGCGGCGGCGGTGGCGGCGGCGGTAATCGAGGTGCTACTTCAGGAACAGCGGGCGCCGGCGGCTCAGGTATTGTAATCATTCGCTACACAGGTGCTCAAGCAGCTGGCGGTGGTAATTACTCCTCATCTGGTGGATACTCTATACATACATTCCTTGGTGATGGAACTTTTAGTGCAAATCTGAGTTACTTAATAAGTTAAAAATGTCAGCAATCAAATTCATAAAAGCAAGCATAAGTGGCAAATTAATTCGGCCAAGTGGATTTACGTTTCCAACAGGATTAGCAGTTAATACGGATTTAACATCAGTTGAGTATCTTGTGATTGCTGGTGGTGGCGGTGGTAATAACAATGGACCCGCCAATGATGCTCGTGGTGGCGGCGGCGGCGCCGGCGGTTTTAGAACCGCTTCAGGTTTTGGTATATCTCAATCGACACCATATGCTGTTACAGTAGGTGGCGGTGGTCCCGTTGCTGTTAATGGAAGTCAATCTGTATTTTCATCTATCACTTCTACTGGTGGCGGCGCTGGCGGTGGTGCAGCTGGCGGATCTGGCGGCGGTGGTGTCGGTCCTGGCCCACAAGCTGGCGGCGCTGGAACACCTGGTCAAGGAAATAATGGTGGTAGCGGTGGTTATGATGCCAATGGCGGCCAATGCGGTGGCGGTGGCGGTGGTGCTGGTGGTGT
>Ga0114974_10003838_pt1 | contig 11301 bp, 8 predicted proteins | sample S_130206_EF_Meta_FD_87318 | JGI IMG/M metagenome (GOLD analysis project Ga0114974, IMG submission 87318) | Freshwater microbial communities from Lake Simoncouche, Canada to study carbon cycling - S_130206_EF_MetaG | ecosystem: Environmental > Aquatic > Freshwater > Lake | place: Lake...
CACCAAATGGGTATTGGGAATACGCTTGTGGATGGCCATCACGCGGTCAATGGCCAAAATGTCGCCTGTGGGCTTACGGGTAAATTTGTAAGCGCCGTGGCTGGTGCCAATGGCAATGGCCAAGGCATCAAGCTGGGTGCGCTTGACAAAGTCAGCCGCCTGCTCGGGGTCGGTCAGCAGTTGCTCACGGGTCATGATGTCATCGGTGCCGTGGCCGTCTTCCTTGTCGCCCTGCATGGTTTCCAGCGAGCCCAGACAGCCGAGTTCGCCTTCTACGGTCACGCCGGTGGCGTGCGCCATGTCGACCACTTTGCGGGTCACTTCGACGTTGTACTCGTAGCTGGCAATGGTTTTGCCGTCGCCCATCAAGGAGCCGTCCATCATCACCGAGCTAAAGCCCAGGTTGATAGCGCCTTGGCAGACGTCGGGGTTTTGGCCGTGGTCCTGGTGCATGACCAAAGGAATGTGCGGGAAAGCCTCAATCGCCGCCTGAATCAGGTGCTTGATGAAGGCCTCGCCTGCGTACTTGCGGGCGCCTGCGCTGGCTTGCAGAATGACAGGCGCGCCGACTTCGTCGGCGGCAGTCATCACTGCCTGGACTTGCTCCAGATTGTTGACGTTGAACGCTGGAATGCCGTAGCCGTTGATTGCTGCGTGGTCCAGCAGTTCGCGCATTGAAACGAGAGCCATTTATATCCCCTGAGAAGTTGGTAACCGAGTGGTAACTATTTACCTGTGCCTCGGATTTTACCCTCGGGTGTCACACACCAGACTTACTGCACCTGGCAAAGCTTGAGCATATTGGTGCCGCCGGGAGTGCCCATGGGCTCGCCACAGGTGATGGCATAGACGTCACCCTTTTGCACGATACCCTTGTTTTTCAGGTGGCTTTCGGCTTGGTTCAAGGCCGTGTCGCGGTCGGTGCTGGTGTCCACAAACAGGGGACGCACGTTGCGGAACAAGGCCATTTTGCGTTGCGTGGCTACTTTGGAGGTGATGGCGTAAATCGGCACCTGAATCAGGTGACGGCTCATCCACAGCGCCGTAGAGCCGCTGTCGGTCATCGCCACAATGGCTTTGGCGCCCAGGTGGTGCGCGGTAAACAGGGCGCCCATCGCAATCGACTGGTCGATGCGGCTGAACGTTTTGCCCGAAAAATCGGATTCTAATTTGAAATTGTCGGTCTCTTCGGCTACTTGGCAAATATTGGCCATCTCGATCACGGTTTCAAGCGGGAACTTACCCGAGGCGGTTTCGGCCGACAACATCACGGCATCGGTGCCGTCCAGCACGGCGTTGGCCACGTCGCTTACTTCGGCGCGTGTAGGCACCGGGTTGGTGATCATGGATTCCATCATTTGCGTGGCGGTGATCACCACTTTGTCGTGCTCGCGGGCCAGTTTGATCATACGTTTTTGCAAGGCAGGTACCGCTGCGTTGCCGACTTCGACCGCCAAGTCACCCCGGGCGACCATGATGCCGTCGCTGGCCAGCAGGATTTCAAGCAACTTGGGGATCGCTTCGGCGCGCTCGATTTTGGCAATCATGCCGGGCTTGTGGCCGTAATCAGCCGCTGCCACGTTGCAAAGTTGGCGCGCCATTTCCATGTCGGTGGCATTTTTGGGGAAGCTCACGGCGACGTAGTCAGCCTGGAAGCTCATGGCCGTGCGGATGTCGTCCATGTCTTTGGCGGTCAAGGCCGGGGCGGTGAGGCCGCCACCTTGCTTGTTGATGCCCTTGTTGTTGGACAACTCGCCGCCGAGTTTGACGGTGGTGTGCACCTGCTCGCCCTTGACGAAATCGACCTTGATCACGATCAGGCCGTCATTGAGCAAAAGCACATCACCCGCTTTCACTTCACTGGGCAGTGCTTTGTAGTCCAGACCCACGGCGTCGATGTCGCCCAACTCAACGCGTGCGGCATCGAGAATAAATTTTTGACCTGGCTCCAGCATCACTTTGCTCTCCGCAAACTTGCCGACTCGAATCTTGGGGCCTTGCAAGTCGGCCATGATGGCGACTTCGCGTCCGACGCGACGAGCGACTTCACGCACCATGTGGGCGCGGTCGATGTGGTCTTGGGCCTTGCCGTGGCTGAAGTTCAGACGCACCACGTTGACACCAGCCCGGATCATCTGTTCCAACAAGGCGGGATCGCTGGAGGCGGGGCCTAATGTGGCCACAATTTTGGTCGCGCGACTGCTCATGAAAGGGTCTCCTTGTAATTAAGTTCCAATTTTTACACGAAACGGGTTACATGAGAGCGTCATGTTTTTGACTCAGCGCACCCTGGAATGGCGGGCTTCGCTCCTTGGTTTGCGCTTACTTGACCAGTTGGTTCATCTGGATGATGGGCAGCAGCACCGCCAGCACGATCAGCATCACCACCACGCCCATCGCCACAATCAGCAGCGGCTCCAGCAGGGTGGCCAAGGCCATGGCGCGGCGTGACACGTCGTTGCTGAGTTGCTTGGCGGCGCGCGACAGCATGAGCGGCAACTGGCCGGTTTGCTCGCCCAGACGCGCAAACATCGACAACAAGCCCGGAAAACGCTTCTTTTGCGCCAAAGCAGAGGCCAGCGGTGCGCCCTCGCGCACCAGCACCAAAGCGTCCAGCGCATCGGTGCGCATGGCGCGGTTGGAAAGCGTTTCGGCTGCAGCTTGCAAGGCTTTCAAAATCGGCACGCCCGCGGCCACCAGCATCGCCAGCGTGCTGGCAAAGCGCGCGGTGTTGAAACTGCGCGACAACTTGCCCAGAATGGGCAGCTTCAACCAAGCGGCGTCAAAATTTTCACGAAATAAGGGTTTTGATAAGGCCCATCGAGCTAGTCCAGCTATTATTACCATAGCAATCAACATCAGCCAGAGGTAGCTTCGCACAAAGTCGCTCAGGCCAATCATGAGCACCGTCAGGATGGGCAAGGCCCGCTTGCTGCCGGCAAACACATGCGCCACTTGCGGCACCACATAGGTCACCAAAAACATCACGATGGCAATGGCGACCAGCGTCACGATGGCCGGGTACAGCGCTGCGCCGACCAGTTTGGACTTTAAAGCCTGTTGTTCTTCCAGGTCGTCGGCCAGACGCTCGAGCACCAGGCCCAAATTTCCGCTTTGCTCACCGGCCCCAATGACCGCCACAAAAATAGCTGAAAACTCAGCCGGGTGCTGCCCCAGTGCCCGGGCAAAGGTCGAGCCGCCATTGACCTCGGCCCTCAGGGTCGCCACTAAATGGCGTTCGGGCTCCGTCTGGGCTTCATCTGACAAGCTGCTCAGCGCCCGCTCCAGCGGCAAGCCCGCGGCCACCAGCCCCGCCAACTGGCGCGTCCACACGCCCAGCCCGGTGGCGTTGAACACGCGACGCTTGAAAATCCGCAGTCCTTGTCCGGAACTTGCGCTGCCGCCTGCACTGTCAGGGACAGCCATTGAGCCCGAAGGCGCACCCAGGGCCTCCACTTTGAGTGGCACCAAAGCCTGCCCCCGCAACAACCCCCGCGCGCCCTTGGCCGAGTCCGCCTCAATCACCCCTTTGCGGAGTTTCCCCTCTGAGGTCAGGGCTTCAAATGAATAGACAGGCATGGCTGGCTTAGTCGCGGGTGACGCGGATGAGTTCTTCTCGGGAGGTGAAGCCAGCCTGCACCAGTCGCTCGCCATCTTCGCGCATCAGCGCCATGCCACCGTTTAGTGCGGCATGGCGGATGTCGGCCTCAGAAGCGCGGTTGTGGATTTGGGCGCGAATGGCGTCGTCCGTGACCAGCAGCTCAAACACGCCGCTGCGCCCCGAATAGCCGGTTTGGCCGCAATGTTCGCAGCCTGGTGCTGTGGCAGAAAGGCTGTTGGGCAATGCGAGTTTGCAGTGAACGCAGAGTTTTCGCACCAGCCGCTGCGCCAACACGCCCAAGAGCGAGGAGCTGAGCAAAAACGGCTCCACGCCCATGTCGGTCAGGCGCGTCACAGCGCTGGTGGCGTCGTTGGTGTGCAGCGTGGCCAGCACCAGGTGGCCGGTGAGCGAGGCCTGAATGGCAATCTGGGCGGTCTCAAAATCGCGGATTTCACCGATCATGATGACATCCGGGTCTTGCCGCAGGATGGCTCGCAAGGCTTTGGCAAAGCTCAGTTCAATTTTGGTGTTGACCTGCGTTTGCCCGACGCCCGAGAGTTCGTACTCAATCGGGTCTTCCACCGTCATGATGTTGCTGCGGGCCGCATCGAGCCGGCTCAAGGCGGCGTAGAGCGTGGTGGTTTTGCCCGAGCCCGTGGGGCCGGTCACCAAAATAATGCCGTGCGGCTGCTCGATAAGTTTTTGAAAACGGGCCAGAATCTCGCCCTGCATCCCGAGGCCTTCCAGGCTCAGTTTGCCTTCTGATTTGTCCAGCAAGCGCAGCACGGCACGCTCGCCATGCGCGCTGGGCAGCGTGCTCACGCGCACGTCTACGGCACGGGTGCCAATACGCAGCGAGATGCGGCCGTCTTGGGGCAGGCGGCGCTCGGCAATGTCGAGGTCGGCCATGATTTTGAGCCGCGAAATGAGCGCGGCATGCAGGGCGCGGTTGGGCTGCACCACCTCGCGCAGCGTGCCGTCCACCCGAAAGCGCACCACCGAGTGGCGCTCGTAGGGCTCAATGTGGATGTCGCTGGCGCCGTCGCGGGCGGCCTGCGTCAAGAGCGCGTTGAGCATGCGGATGATGGGCGCGTCGTCCGAGGTTTCCAGCAAGTCTTCAATGGCGGGCAGGTCTTGCATCATGCGGCTCAGGTCGGCGTCGCTCTCCACCTCACTCACCACCATGGCGGCGCTCGATTCGCCTTGGGCGTAGGCGGCGCTGATGCGCTGAATCAGGGCCTCTGGTGCCAACGACTGCAGAGCGCAGCTGGGGTATTTGCGCAGCACTTCAGCCACGGCGCTCTGGGCAGATTGGGGGTGCAGGCACAGGGTGAGTTGGTCGGCGTCATCCTCCAGCAAGACCTGGTGGGTGCGGGCAAAAGCGTAGGGCAGGGGGTAGCGCATGGCGATCTGCAGGAGCTTAAGGTTTCGCGGGGATGGCCAAAGGCGCGGCGGCCGGGGCCTTCAAGGCAGGCAACAGCGGCGACTCATTGATAGGCAACACGCTGTTGGGCAAAGGCTGCGCATTATTCAAACCCGAGCGCATTGATTCGTAGCGATCGGTGGACAAGCGGTCGGCGGCGGCGGCGTCACGCACCACCAAGGGACGCAAAAACACCATCAGGTTGGTTTTACTGCGGGAACGGGCTTCGCTCTTGAACAGGCTGCCAAAAAACGGCAGATCGCTCATACCGGGCACCTTGTCCTGGTTGCCCGAGTATTTATCTTCCAGCAAGCCCCCCAGCACCACAATAGCGCCATCATCCACAAGTACCGTGGACTCAATGGAACGTTTGTTGGTGGTGGGGCCGTTGGCGGCCAACTCGGTGCCCACCTTGACGGCGGAGGTTTCCTGGTAAATCACCAACTTGACGGTGCCGTTTTCGTTGATTTGCGGGCGTACCTTGAGCGTCAGGCCCACGTCTTTGCGCTCGATGGTTTGGAACGGGTTGACGGTGCCACTGGCGCCCCCGGTGCTAGTGAACTGGCCGGTCACGAACGGCACGTTTTCGCCAATCACAATCTTGGCTTCCTCGTTGTCAAGCGTCAGCAAGTTTGGCGTGGACAGCACATTGCCGCTGCCGTTGGATTCCATGAAGTTGGCTAGAAAGCCAAGAACATACACGCCGTTGGTGCGCTGCGCGGCGCCTAAATTCATGCCCTTGCCCGGTGCCACCGCGCCGCCGCCGCTGGCCAGGTTAATGATGTTTTTTCCGGCGGCACCGAAGTTGGTGCCCATCAAACCAATCACGCCGTCACCCGCATTGCCCAACGCGCCCTGCCACTGAATGCCGAACTCGGCGGCCTTGTCGGTGTTGACTTCCACGATCAAACTTTCCACCAGCACCTGGGCCCGGCGGGCATCGAGCTTGTCGATCACGGCGCGGAGTTGGCGGTATTGCGGCTCGGGCGCGGTGATGATGAGCGAATTGGTGGCGGCGTCGGCCTGCACCTGGCCGCCTGAAGTGGCGGCAGGGCTGGCGGCTGCACCGGAGGTGGCGGGTGCCCCGCTCGGTGCGGCGGCGGTGCGAACCTCGCCACTGATGGCGGCACGCAAGGTGGCAGCCAGCTTGGTGGCATCGGCATTTTTCAGGTAGACCACATAAATGTTGCCCGCAGCGCCGTTGCTGCCTTGGGTGGAGGGCTGGTCCAGCTTCTCAATGAGCGACTTCACCAGCGCCATGCGGGCCGGGTTGGCGGCGCGCAAAATCAGGGTGTTGGCGCGGGGCTCCGCCATGAGCGTGGTCTTGAACGAGGTGTCGGCCTGCCCGGCCGGTGCGCCTGCTGCGCTTGAATCGATCAGACGCAGCACCAGCGGGGCCAGATCCACGGCAATCGCGTGTTTGAGCGTGATGACCTCAACCTCGGTGGCGTTGGAGACGTCCAGGCTGGCGATGATTTTGGCGATACGGCGCAGGTTGTCCGAATAATCGGTGATCACCAGCGAGTTGTTGCCGGGGTTGGCGTTGATGGTGTTGTTGGGGCTGATCAAGGGCCGCAGGATGGGCACCAGGTTGTTGGCCGACTCGAAGTTGAGCTTGAAAATTTGGGTGGCGATCTGGTTGCCTGCCGCACCGCCACTATTTAGCGAGCCTTCGCTGACGGTGACGCCGCCGCTTTGCAATTTGGCATCGGCCTCAGGCACCACCTTGTAAAGCCCGGCCGACTCGACCATCGTGAAGCCCTGCAGGCGCAGCGCAGCCAAAAACTGGTTCATGGCCACCGTCTGGCTCACGGGTTTTTCGGTGACTAGGTTGAGCGTGCCTTTGACCCGCGGATCGACCACCACATTGACGCCGGTGATACTGGCCATGGTGCGCGCCACCGCCTCGATTTCAGCGTTGCTGAAGTTCAGGGTGACCGGCTCGCCCGGCTTTTGAATGGCTGGTGCCTGTGCCAATGAATTTATAGAAAATAGACCTGTAGAGCCCGCCAGGAGGGCGTAAGCAGCTGCTAAATAAATAGCGCGCAAGGGCAGGTTTGGGGTGCAAATTTTCATGCTGAATTAGCCTATTTTGATGAGGGCGCGCGCGCCATCGCGCCGTCCGATGATATTTAAAAGATTGGCCAGCGCATCAGTGCGCTCGGGTGTGGCGCTGGCCACCCCGTCAAAACGCAGTTTGCCGCCCACCCATTGACCCTTGCCTGTGAGTTGCAAACTGCCCTCCAGTGTCTCCAGTTTCAAGGCGGGTGAGGGCCCTCCATTTAAGGTGAGCCGGTAGCTGCCCATCGGTTTCAGGGTGGACAAGCGGGACGCCATGTGTTGGGCATCAAGTTGCGCCTGTCCACTGAGCCTTAGCCCGCCAGAGGCCCACTGCGCAGTCAAACCTTGGGTCGATAAGCTTAGCTGGCCCTCGGCTTGCACTGTGTTCCAGGGCGTGCCCAAGCCCGCCAGCACGGTCGCCGGCCATTGGGATAAGCTGTCTGAGAGCGACAGTTTGGCGCCACCCCAAGCAGGCTGCACATTCAGCTGCCAGGCTTGCTGCATGCAGCAGTCCGCGAGCAGTTGCACTGAAAAGCCCGACAGGGATGGGCGAATTTGCCAGCTGAGTCGTCCGGGCAGCGCGGCGGCATCGCTGCTGCCTGCGCCACCGCTCAGCACCAGTTGGGCCGAGCCCTGCCAAAGCGTGCCCCTTGGTGCTGCTAGAAGAAGTTGGCCCGCACTGGCTTGCTGCACGCTTTGCGTTACCCAATGTGCCGGGGCATTGAGCAACAGGGCCAAAGCCATGCCGACCCCAGCACCCGCCCAGGCCCAAGCCCATGGGGATTGACTTTGGGTTTTTGGCGCCCTCATTTCAGGTTCAACACCAGTGTGCCGTCCCAGGTGCCGGTAGCGTTGCGTGTGAGGTGGGCTTCACTGGGCAGGGTGCGGGCATTCAGGCGGGCTTGCACCAAGCATTGCGTCAAGGCCTCGGCTGAGATGCCCTTGAGGGTGAGGGTGGCGCGCTCACCCATGACCACCAGTTGAGCGGTGGCGCCCAAGGCTTTGACGGTCGCCTCCAGCAAACGACGAGATTCACCGGGGGCCAGTGGCGGTTGAGCCTGAATCAGCTGGGCTTGGGCTTGCAGGCCGAGCAGGGTCTGTAACTGGCCATCTTGCAGGCGGGCTTGGCTTTCAGCCGAGCGCAGCGTGGCCAGCGCTGGTGCCAAGGCCAGCCACCACAAGGCCGCGCCCATGACGAGGGCCAGCGCAGCCAACAAGAGTCGCTGCTCACGCGCAGCGAGGGTCTTCCAGTGGGATTGAAGGGGGGTAAAAAGTTTCATGGCGCCCACACCTGTTTGATCAGCAGACTCTCACCTTCCGTGCTCAGCCCATAACCCCGGGGTTTGAGCTTGAAAGCCATGGCCGCGACCTCGTCGGGTTTAAGGGGGACCCCTTTGATGCGGAGTTCGCCTGCGACAAAGTCAATCGCTGTGGGCGCTAAGCCAGCGGGGGCTGCCGCAGATAAATGACCCAATAAAGACTCCAGGTCGCGCCCCGAAGCCGCGCCGTTGGCTTGCTGCAGTGCCAGCAACTCGCGATTCATTTGAATGGGGGCATCCACCACCACCCGCACGCCGGGGAACGTGCGGGTCAAGACCTCCCGAATGGCCGTTTTTTTTGCGTTGATAGCCGCTTGCTCTTTCCAAGCCCAGGTGTTCAAACCCACCAGATTAATGAGCAGCAGGGCCAGCAAACTCAGGCGAGCTGCACGCCAGGCCGGTGCTTTGAGGAAGCGACCAAAGCCTGAGCCCAGTTGTTTCCAGGTTCGGGCGCGGCTGGAGTTGACCAGGTCAAACTGCGCCAGATCCCAGGGCGACTGGGCCGCGTTCACGCGTTGTTGGGCGCTTGACACCAGCTCGACAGGGCGGTGAAACAACTGTTCTGCCAGTGCGGCCACGCTGGGTTCGGCTGCGATGGATTGGTCTTCAGGCCAGTTCAGTAAGGCAACTGAAGCTTTGGAGAGCGGCCACACCGTGACGCCCCCACGGGCCGTGCAGACAACCTGCGCATCACCGGGCTCACCGATAACTTGCAAAGACTCGCCCAAAGACGATGGGGCAAAGGCCGGCACGATGCGGCTCACGGGCAGGCCCGCCTGTTCCAGTACTTGCAAGGCGGCTTGTAGCCATGCCCGGTCACAGGCCGCCACCCACACGGGGGCCTCGGCCTGAGGCTGGGGTTCGAGGGCAAAGTGCAGCTGGGCAGGTTCGTCCAGCAGATGGTCTTCCAGCAGGCCATCCAGCACCGCGCGCAGGCGCTGAGGGCTCGTAGTCGACAAAAGCCGCCGCGCCAAAATGCCTTTGGGCAGTTGCACCTGATGCCACGACAACAGCTGCACCGGCACCAGCGCCACGACCTCTTGGGCGTTGCCCTTGTTGGGCAGCAAGGCGGCGGGTGCACTGGATTGTTCACCAAGGTGTTGCCCATCCGGGCTCAACATGTAGTCGAACAAAGTGGCCGGGTTGGCCAGCACTTTGGGGAGGGTGACGATCAGGGTTGACATGAATTAGGCTTGATATTTTTTGTCATTGTAGGGGGCTGGTATTAAAAACTCCCCGTGTCCTCAGCAAGCTTTTGACGTCTAGGCCGTCGCGTTGAACCATTGATTTTTCTTGCACCGTGGTGTGCTCAATCTGCAGGTTTCCCAGAATTTCAAAGTAGCGCGAATTGATGCTTTGCAGCGCGTCGCTGAGCGCCACACCAGACTGTCCTGACGCTTTGGCCGCATCGGCCAGATTGACAAAATGGGCCTCGCTGCGTCGCGTCACCAAGCGGTGCGCATCGGACAATTCAAACTTGGGCACGCAGGCATAAACCACCTCAACGGGCGCCGTATTGAGATTGACCGGCGTGCGCACAGGCAACAAGGTGATGAAGGGGCGCAACACAGCCAGGGAGCGTGGTGACAAACCGACCCAGGTCAGTTGATCGATGGTTTGCGGCAACAGCGGTGCGTTGTTCGGGGGCGTGGGGTCTGAGGGCTTGCCCTGGGCCAGCGCAAGTTGCTCGGCCAGTTGGGTGAGCTCGCGCTCGGGTAGGTTGAGGATTTTGAAAAGACGTTGAAACGCGAGCGCTGTGGGTTCGTGAATCTTGCCCTCCAGCACCAGATTGGTGACGTTCAGGCGAGATTGCAAATCATGAATTTGGCCAGACAAAAATGCCTCTTGCGATGCGTCAGCCGCCAGGGTGTCGCTGCGGTCGGCGGCCAAAAAAGTGGACAATCGGGCTTGGGCCAGGGGGATGGCCCAAGGCTCAGCCAGGTGGTCGGCACCGCCTTTGCGGGCGTCTTCGCGCAAGATCAGGCGCGCCCAGTCCAGGGCGCCGGTCAGTATCCAGCTGGATTGGGTGCGGCTGCGTTCGGCGGCCTCAATTTCAATGCCGCGCCATTGCTGCCACAGCGCACTGGCGGCCAGCGAGGCCACCAGCACCACCGTCAGCATGGCGGTCAGGATGGCCGCACCGCCTTGTTTGCGCTGTGGGTGGTGGTTCACGGTCGTCATTTGGCACCGCCCAAGGTCGGCGACATCCAGTCACGGGTCAGCGTTCCACTTAAGGCTTGACCCGGTGGCAGCGTGAGCACCAAGCGCACGCCGTCGGGTACGACTGGCGCGGTGGTGGGCTCGGCTTTGGCATCGGCCGGTGCGCCTTCGCTGGAGAGGGGGTTGCTCCAGGCGTTGCTGCGGTAATAAAAAATTTGCCAGTCCGTCAAGGGCACGATGCTCACTTCGCGTTTGCGGTCTTCATCGCTGGTGTTTTGCGCCCACAAGGCGGCCTTTTGCCACGCCAGTTGCAACTCGCCGCGCGTGCGCAGAGGGGGTGACTGCCAGCGCAGCCATTGGCCCACGCCCGCCACCTGTCGGCGCGTCCACGCCACCACGCGCAAACCCTCTTGCGGGCTGGCGCTGCTGGCGCGCAGCAGGCGCAGGGCGCGACCGTCCCAATCCAGATTGGGGGTGTTGGGTTGCTGGGCGAGGGCGTCGAGGTCGGCCCCCCATTGGGTCAGACCAGCTTGCAGGGTTAGCACCTCGTCGGCGTGTTGATGCATTTGGGTTTGTGCGCGGGTCATGCCGTCCAGCCCGCGCCAGCTCATGGCGGCCATCAAGGCCATGAGGGCAATAGCCACCAGCAACTCAATCAGCGTAAAGCCGCGCTGCATGTTGAGAGAGCGAACCCTGCGACCCATCAGAAGCGCCCCACAATGGTGGACAAGCGCAGC
>Ga0114974_10003842_pt1 | contig 11280 bp, 10 predicted proteins | sample S_130206_EF_Meta_FD_87318 | JGI IMG/M metagenome (GOLD analysis project Ga0114974, IMG submission 87318) | Freshwater microbial communities from Lake Simoncouche, Canada to study carbon cycling - S_130206_EF_MetaG | ecosystem: Environmental > Aquatic > Freshwater > Lake | place: Lake...
AAGAAGGGTATGTTTGCTTTTCCCAGGTTGGGGCCTGGGTGGAAAAGTAGACGGTAACTCAGTTTTTCTAACAATAAGACAAGGTGCATCGGTTGATCGTAGATTAACCCAAAAAACGCTTCCTACTCCGATTGTGCTTTCTACACCTAGGTGTCCTTCCATTAATTCAGTAAGTTGCTTGGTAACAACTAGTCCGATACCGGTGCCAGCAATTCCACGCGCCTCCTGTCCAAGTCGATTGAAAGGTTGAAATAGTTGAGATAGCTTTTCTGGTGCCAAGCCATCACCGGTATCCGTAAAACTAATGTTAATTCGATCATTATCAAGATCATTGCATGAAACAATCACACTTCCTTTTTCTTTATTATATTTAATCGCATTTGATAGAAGATTAATAATGACTTGTTTCAAACGTGTTTGATCAGCCCAAACAAATTTAGGTTTATCAAATACAGGGAAGGTTAAAATTATTTCATTCTTTAATGCTTGTGACTCCATCATTGCTTGACATTCGTATAAGACCTCCTCAAGAGACACGGGTTCCAAGGATAAAAATACTTTGCCAGATTCAATCACTGCAAGATCTAGAATCTCGTTTATTAACTTTAATAAATGCCACCCAGCTTGAAGAATCTGTTCAATGCTTTCTTTTTGCGAGTTGGTTGGCAATGGGGTTGAAGATTCCATGAGTTGCGCAAATCCCAAAATTGCATTTAGTGGGGAACGTAATTCGTGGCTCATTCCAGATAGAAAGTCTGATTTTGCTCTATTTGCTTTTTCAGCAGCCAGTTTTGCGCTTTCAAGCTCAACATTTGTTTCTTGCAAAGCCTTCTCAAAGCGCTTTCGCTCCGTTACGTCTCGAGCTGCGGCAAAAACACCTTGTAAAGTCCGATCTCGGTCATAGAAAGTTGTAGCATTGTAGGATACATCCGTTTTTTTACCATCACGTGCACATGCTGTTAATTCATAATTACTGACTTTCTTTTCGCTTAGCACAAGCTTAATTCCAGCCTCAGCCCTCTCTGGATCTGTAAAGTAACCTTTGAAAGGGGCACCAATTAACTCATCTCGTGTTGAGCCAGTTAGGGCTTCCATTTGTTTATTGACATCGGTTATGATCCCAGAAGGGTCTGTCGTTATCAATGCATCAATGTTAGATTCAATGAGTGAACGTGTGTAGAACTGTTGATCTCGAAGACGTTGATCGAGCTTCTTCTGTTCCGCCTCTACCTGCTTTCGGGCCGTATTATCAGTACCTATTAACAAGTATCCAATAATAACATTGTCTACATCTCGCAGGGCCGTGACAGATACTACGGCAGGGAAACGACTACCATCCTTTCGTATATAAGTTAACTCATAAATATCTTCTATCCCTCTTGATGCTTTGAAAACCAAAGCTTCAAAACCTGGCGCAATAGTTGTTTTGAGTTCAAGGCTTAAGGCTTTTGCACGAGCAATGACTTCCTGAGGGTCAGAAATCTCAGCTGGGGTTATTTTGTTTAAAACCTCATCTGCAGTAAAGCCCAACATGCGCTCGGCACCAACATTGAAAATTTAAATAACACCCTTAGCATCTGTTGCGATACTTGAAAAATTTGCACTATTAAGAATTGCATTTTGTAAGGCTCCAGCTTTTAAAACAGCCTCTTCATGCCTTACTTCGGTCACAATCACTTTTAAAAGTGGCTCGTTATCCTGAGAACTATTTTTACTCATATGGTTCCTAAATGTTAAAACTACGTTAAATTATTATTTGGAACCAAAGAGAAGTTGCCTCATTCTACTGACTAACTCATCTCAAAAGGTATTTATTTTGTATTTTGATAAAATTACCGTATGTTTCTTATAAAATGGCAGATAAATAGAGTTTTCACCTATATATCTAATAGATATCTTCATATTTCATCTGTTGGCTAAAAGTAATTTTTTTACATATTTGCAAAGCCCTTAGCCTACATTTCCTTATATTCTCAAAATGTTTAAATGAATTCATTGAAAAATTTATATTCAATATTCTTTAAATATTCGAATAAGTATTTTTAATTTGTGTAGGTTTTTTAAAGGAATTAGGTCAATTTTTAAGCTTTCAAAAAGTGTATGATGATGATTTGGTAACTGAATATTGCATTCAGTTGTATAACATTATCTAATATAGATACTAGATCATATGGAAAATTAGAAATAAGGATATTTTTTGGTGAGTTCAATATCTCAAAAAAACATAGCGCATTATGACCAAAATGCTATTTCATATCATGAAGGGACAATAGATCATGATGTTAGTCAAAATATTAATGCCTTAATAAATGCAATTAACTCGGAACATCCGCTTCATATACTCGATTTTGGATGCGGCCCAGGCAGAGATTTATTAACCTTTCAAAAACTAGGTCATGTTGCTATTGGTCTCGAAGGTAGCTCTCGAGCAGCACAATTGGCTAGAGTTAATAGCGGATGCGAGGTTTTAGTACAAGACTTCTTAAATTTACATTTACCAAAAGACTACTTTGATGGAATCTTTGCTCATGCTTCACTATTTCATGTTCCAAATCAACACTTGCCTAAGGTGCTATATGACTTGTGGTTATCCTTAAAACCTAATGGTATTCTTTTCAGCTCCAACCCGCGCGGTAATAACGAAGAACAATGGATCGGAGACCGCTTTGGCTCTTATCATGACCTTGATGGATGGAGATCTTTTATGGCAAAAGCTGATTTTATTGAGATTGAACATTACTATAGGCCAAGCGGACTTTCATTTGAAAAACAGCCCTGGCTAGCAAGTGTTTGGAGAAAGTTGATTTGTTCAAGGGGTAGTAAATTAACTTATCAATCACAGATACTGACTTAATAAGCATCTTTTATAGCCCGATCTAATAACCGTAGCCAAGCGCTCAAAACAGAGGCCAGTGCCATGAGTGTTGCCGATGCATGATGGTTGCTGTGGGCGATCTACGGATTACACAACATCGTTTCCGGACCAGCTAAGATTTGTACTAATATTTTACTCAGCCCTTATCCCAGCGCTTCGAATAACCTTATCCCATTTATCAACCTCAAGACCAAGAAATCGCTCAAAATCAGTAGATGTTGAAGCAATCACCTCCAGCCCTTGAGCAGTAAACTTGTCGTTTAACGTTGTGGATTTAACTAACTTTGCAGCGTCATTCTGTATTTTAGTGACGATACTCTTGGGGGTGGCCGCAGGTGCTAACATGCCATACCAAGTCGTATATTCGAAGCCTGGCACACCAGATTCAGCGATAGCAGCAATTTCTGGAGCAAGAGGTGAACGCTTTAGGCTACTTATTCCTAGCGCTTTAATCTTTCCCGATTTAGCATGAGGCAACACGCTGGCCATATTAGTCAACAATACCTGCGCTTCGTTGGATAATAAGGCTGTTGTGGCAATACCAGCACTTTTATATGGAATATGCAGCAAATCTATACCCGCTATATATTTTAGTAACTCTGTGCCAAGATGTGTTGCACTGCCAATACCAGCGGACGCATAAGCCAGCTTGCCGGGATTAGCTTTTGCCATGAATAGTAACTCCTTAATGGAGTTCGCAGCTACGGAGGCATGCACCGCTAAAATGCTAGGTTGGCTGGCAATCGCTGTAATTCCTGTGAAATCCCGTTTAATGTTAAAACTTAGGTTCTTATATAACGCTGGCGATATAGCGATCGATGAGCTGGAAACTAATAACGTATAACCATCAGCCACAGACTTAGCGACAAGGGATGTCCCAACCGTACTGCCAGCACCTGGTCGATTGTCAACCACAACAGTTTGCCCCCAGTAATCAGTAAGCGCACCAGCAACTAGACGACCAACGATGTCACTTCCACCACCAGGTGCAAGAGGCACGATCATACGCACGGGTTTAGATGGATACTCAATATTTAAATTTTTTGTAACAGATGGATTAACTTGCGCATAAGCAGTAGATAGTCCAAGCACAGCACTACAAACAGCTAATTGAGATATAGATAAGCTGAACTTCAAACTTATAAAATAATTACTTTTAAAGAAGGTGCCATTTAATTTGATCATTTTTCAATATTAAACTGTGTATATTAAATTTTTGTTACAAGCTACAATTTTTTTTAAAATTTACTGATCAGCATAATCAACCAAAGCGGAGCCATCCCAAAGGTATAAAACTACAAACGTGCTATTGGGAAGACGGTTGCGGGATATTTTGTAGTGCATGCACATGACTATTACCATCTTCGTAGATCATGACTGCAATATGCGGGCAAGTTTCAAATTTAGCCATCACAAACCAATCAGTATTAGCAATATGTGTAGGACTCAATACATCAAAAGTGGATGACAGTTTACGTAGTTCAAAGCTTACATATTCATAAACTTTACGGCAATCTCTTAGAAGTCTATGAGTAATTTTTTTAATTTAACTGCTAACCACATTTAAGTGCAAATGTTGTAGAGAAGCGAAGAAAAATACGGTTATTTTACCCAAACTATCAGACTCAGATAAAGCGGATTAAAAATGACTTGCGATTTTTTGTGCTAATGTTCGACCACTTAACCATGCACCTTCAACCCTACCTCCATGTAGCCAGTCACCACAAAAGGCAATTTTTTGTTTAAATGAAATATGAAATTTTGGAGTGGATAGCAAATAACCACTTGCATATCTCCAGCGATGAACAGAATATTCAGCACCTGAAAAATTAAAACCAATTTTATTCGCGTTTTGCAGTATTAAATTTGCAGCCAAATTTTTATCTACATTAATAAATTCTTGACTCCATTTGGGATTAGCATGAACAATCCAAGTCTCTATATTCTGACGCATTGGTTTAGAATTATTTCTGCAAACCCAACTAATAATTTCGTTATTAATAAAAGCTGCATCCATTTCAATATCTAATGAAGATATTGGTTTTAACATTAATGTCCAACAGCCTTTCATTCCAGCAGAATTTGAAAATTTACTAATCACACTTTTAATATTATCGCCATTAAAATTATTAATGAGAATCTGTGCCTGTGCTGCAGGTATAGCTACAATCAAAAAATCAAAGTATTTTTTGATTTTACCTGTTTCCTGGCTGTAAATAATCCAATTGCCATTTTTATGTTCTACATTATTTATAGTTTGATTAAAATTGATATTTAAGTTCTTAGCTAAATACTCGCCAGGTGCAGTCATATTTGGAGTCCCAACAAATCGAGTATCTGTTGAATGACTATTCTGCCATTGTTTACCATCAAAAATTTTCAACCGTGGCACCCATGGTGCTGCCACATGATTGCTCATCCATTCTTCTACTTCTTTTAAAAAAATAGGATCCCTAGCGGTAAAATATTGTGCGCCATGATCCACAGACCATTGCATGTGATGTCGCGTACTCATACGCCCACTACAGTTGCGACTCTTCTCAAAAATATGAAGATCTACCCCAAGATTTTTCAAATATCTTGCACAGCTCAAACCTGCTATTCCAGCACCTATAATGGCTATATTCATAAGATTATTTTAATAAAATTTAAGTAGATCAAATTTTAGCTTGATCGAAAATAAAATTGGTATTTTGAATTACTGTTAAATGGTGAGCGTTATTTCAATCGACTATCGTAGTAATTTTTTAATTGCATCCCAAGAGGGCTGATAGGCGCCTGAAATCTGAGCTCACAACGTAAATGATCCTCTAAAATAAATAGCATTTTCTTTGCATAACCTTTACGCCTATATCTACTACTTATAAAAATATACTCAATTTCGCCAGATTCGTTATAGCGACAATATCCAATTGTTGTATTGGCATTGATTAATGTCAAAATACCTGGGATATGATTAATCAATACTACCTCAGCATTTGAGTCTAAATTTATGATTTCCATAAAAAATAAAATATTCCAGATGCCATTAGAGTCAGACTTGAAATAAATGTTAGCGGAACGCGTAATCGTAACCAATATGAAATTTCAAATAAAGAGTAAATTTTATAATCCATAATTAGACATAACCAAAGCGTTCCGACAAGAATCAACACGCCGATATCCGGACTTATTATCAAACCAATTACCAAACTAACCCATCCTAATAGACTTGGGATTACACCCCACACTAAGCGCCATTTACTTGGACACGCCTCTCGCATATTTAAACCCCAATGAATAGCCCCTAAAAAACTGACTATAGTGGCTCCATATCCTAGCATTATGAAAATAACATTTTTCTTATAGGGATTCGGCAATAAAAAAAGTAGTGCGGTAAGTACAACAAAGGGAATTAAACCAGAAAATCCTAAAAATTTAGCAGTTTTAGATGGCTCTTTCATATTAGATTGCATGAGAAACTCTTTATACAGAAGAATTAAATGATCATGGGTTAGATGTAATTTATCAAATATATACCAAATATAAAGTCAAAAATCATAAGAGTTCAAAATTATTTAAAAATACGTCGATTACATTTAACTGACATGCCATCATGTTTTTCGTGAATTTAAAATGAATACTTTAAAATATGTGCTAATTGTTAATTTTCACTAACAAAAATTAAAAAAATTAATGTTATAAAAGTAATAGTATATGTAAACGTACTTGATGAATGTCAATATCACAGAAATTATTAAATTTGCTAAGGTATTTTTAATAATATTAAAATCTGAAATGCCTATTTTTTCCAAATTACATATTGGAGATTTTTAATGAACATATGGAAAAATCCATTAGCAATATCTTTCTCAGACTCAATAAATAAATTCAAACAAGGTATACAAACACCACGTGACCTACTAGAAAGATATATTGATAATTTCTTAACGCATGAGAAATTATTAAAAGCTTTCGTTAGTTTTGATCTTGAGGCAGCTAGAAAAGCTGCTGACGAATCAACAAAACGATATAAAAATGGTCAACAAATTTCAATTGTTGACGGTCTTCCAATAGGTGTTAAAGATATTATGAATACCAAAGGTTTACCAACTCAAATGGGTAGCCCTGCATTTTCTGGTTGGGAATCAAATTTTGATTGTGCTGCCGTGTATTCACTACGTCAAGCTGGAGCAATTATTTTTGGTAAAACAGTGACAACTGAATTTGCGGTTGGCTATTCTGGCCCCACTACGAACCCATTTGACTCGACACGCACTCCAGGAGGATCCTCAAGCGGGTCAGCTGCAGCCGTTGGCGCTGGTATCATTTCTGTTGGGCTAGGCACACAAACACAGGGCTCTACTCTACGACCTGCATCATATTGTGGTGTTGTTGGATTTAAACCAACATTAGGTGCATTGAACATGGCGGGGATTCACCCATTATCAGCAACAAATGATCATCTAGGATTAATCGGTGCATCCCTAGAAGACACTTGGCGTGTTGCCTCACAAATTTCTCTAGGTATTGGCAGCCCTGGCTATGGCTTTTTAGATGGTGCAGGTCATGAATTGCCCATAAAAATTAAACCTAAAAAATTAATAAGATTGTATACCCGCGGCTGGAGTGAAATAGACTCTAATACAATTAACGAATTTGAAAAACTAATCAGTGCATTAGCTGATAAAGGGGTAGAAATCATCAGCAAATCAGAAGACCAAAGAGTATCTGATTTTGAAGATACTGTAGAAAATGATATTGATACTGCTCTGGACATTGTTGCCTATGAAATGCAGTGGCCATTTAAAGCTTACATAGAAAAGTTCGGAACTGTTATCGGAGAACGTATTCATAGCCTGATGAAAAGAGCAGATCAAATAACGCCCAATCAGTATCTTGAATTATTAAAAAAACGTCAGAATATTAGAAAAAAATGTCGCAATTTATTAATTGATACTGGCGCGGATTCTTATATAACTTTATCAGCATCTGGCCCAGCTCCAATTGGCTTAAAGTATAGTGGCAGTCGTAGTTTTATAGTTTTAGGTTCATGGCTTGGGTTTCCTGCCTTTTCTCTTCCAATGTTATCTGTAAACCAATTACCTCTTGGTATTCAGTTGCTTGGCCTAGACGGAAAAGATGGTCAGTTATGTAGCTTGGCCAATTGGTTTGTTCAAGAGTTTGAGTAAATTAATAATCACATCAATCAATTAATAAATAATTGATGTGATCAAACTAAAATTTATTCCATTTTAATATTTGCAGTTTTAATAACCTTGGACCACTTTTCGATTTCAGAATGAACAAACCTCCCCCATTCTTCAGAATTACTTGTTTGAATCTCGACTCCCGCAGTAGACAACTTATCGATAACCTCCTGTAGACTCAGTATTCGAATACTCTCAGCATTTAATTTTTTTACAATTAAGGCGGGAGTTTTTGCAGTGGTAAACAAACCTTGCCAGTCTAGGACTACAAATCCAGGTAGACCTGCTTCAGACATTGTTGGAATATCAGGGGCTGCTAACGAACGCTTAGGCGCAGTAACCGCTAATGCTTTTAACTTACCGTTACGCACAAATCCAATAGAAGAAGGCATACTTGAAAAGCTACCGGCGATTTGACCACCAACTAAATCAGTCATTGCTGGTCCACCACCTTTATAGGGAATATGGGTGAGATTGACATTTGCAAGTATTTTAAATAACTCAATTGCCATATGCGGTGCACCGCCAGTCCCACTAGAACCAAATGCAAATTTACCAGGTTGCAATTTTAGTAATGAAATTAAATCTTTTACACTATTTGCAGCAATACTTGGGTGAATGACTAATAAATTGGTCACGTTGCCAGTATAAGTCACAGGAGAAAAATCTTTATCAATATCATAAGGCATTTTATAAAGACTAGCGTTGATTGCCATAGGTCCAATGCTAGAAAGTAGAAGAGTATATCCATCAGGACTTGCCTTAGCGACAATATCAGCGCCAATCATCCCATTAGCCCCAGGCCTATTATCAACAACAACTTGCTGATTAAATGATAAAGCCATTTTTTGAGCCATAACTCGAGCCACAAGATCCGTACTGCCACCCGGTGCAAACCCTAAAATCAAACGAATAGGTCTACTTGGATAAATTTGTTCTGCACTTTGAGCATTAAATGACAAACATACAATAATTAATAATGAAATAAAATTTTTATTTAGCATGTTGTGTTTTTCAATTTTGAATTGTGTAACCATGAAATAACAGAGATTTCGCTTTCAGGTGCAAAGTTTACAATATGTTTGGGAGTTTAGAGTCAAAAGATTATTTTCACATCGATATTTTTAGAATATTTTATTTTTGTATGAATATCAACAGCTATTTATAGCGCTTGATATGAAAATTTCTTAATGACTTAATAATCCGTAAATTATGAGGGACGGCCAAATAAATAGATTCTTAGTATTAAGCAAATATAATGGAGTAGTCACTAGACGAAGAAAAGTCATTGATTTCAATTGATTTTGAAATGATAACACCATTGCCTATTTAGCAGAAAAAACGGCTAATCGATATATACTTTTTAAAATTAAATTTGGTATACATCTTTAAAAAATGCATCAAAAGGCCCTGATGATATAAATTTAGATTTTGATTTTGATCAATACTCATTCAATCTTCTGAAAAAGGGCTCTCTTTCCAACGAAATACCAATTCTCGAGGTCCACTTTTACGTATATTAGTTTTTTGTATAACTGATTTATCTTCATATGTTGCAGTAATTAAATACATACCTGGAGTTAAATTTACAAGCATCCAAGGCCCTTGAGAAATGGTATCCATCACTACGTTACCATCAGCATCAACAATTCTTACTGTTACATCAGATAAATAATGACCGTCTAATGCGGCGAATAGAAGACGAAAATTAAAGTCCTTGAAAAGCAAATGCATGCGAGCAATCGATTCGTCACCGACACCACCAGATACAAAACTAACTTTATCTATCTTTATGATTTTTTCAATTTCAAATGACAATCCAAGTTTTGAAAACAATATAAGGCATACGAGCATAGCAAAACGAATCATTTGATATTTCATGAAAAAATTCCTATAACAGGTTTTTATAAAATCAATGTAATTAATACAAAATAAATTTATGTAGTCATGAATTGAACTAACAAGAACTGGACAAAAAAATAAAATTTGCATTAATTATTTGGGTTGACTCATGTTATACCAAGAATCAATTGCTTTATTGATCCAAATCATGAAATTTCAATTTTAATAAAATAAATGATTAAATCTCACGACCATAGATAAAAAATTTAATTTTTTAGACTATATTTTTTTGATGCCATTTCAAATCTGTAACCAGGCAATATTTAATTTAATTAAATACTCTCTGAATTATCAAAACTAATAGAACTAGGCGTATTAAATTTATTGCAATAACTAATACACGAATACAAAAAAGGAATCTAATTTTTAATACCAATTCCATTTTTAGCATGCTATAAAGACTTTTACAAGTTTAAGAATTTAAATATTTTGGATTTATAGACCGACAAAAAATTAAAACCTTAGGATTTAGAAAATATTCTCAATAAATTATTATGATCATTAATCAATATTCATTATTGACTGATTAGCGCCTGATCCAAACAGTCTTCAATCTGTTTAAAATAATGAGTTCCAAATTCAGTTAGTCTTATAATTTTTTTTCTGCGATTATTATTTTCGAATTTATAATATATTAGTCCAGTAATTATTAATTTTTGAAGTTTATAATGGATCGTAGATGAGCAGCCAAACTGCCGCATTAAACAAACTTCGGTTACAGAAATTGGGATTTCCATTTCACAACATACAGCAATTTGCTCTAATAGTTTTTGTTCATGTAAATTAATCGCTAACGCTTTAATTTTAGATTGATTAAATAGTGACAAGTATAGGAATTGCATGTACAAATGATGTGCATTATATTTCTTAATAACAGGTTTTTCATGTTCCATCTCAGTGGAAATAGCAAAGAGCTGAGACAATTCCTCTTTACTAATAAGATCTATGTTGTTGTTTTTAGAATGACGAATTAGTTTCATATTTTTACCTTGTTGAACTTAATAACATTTAAAATTCATATCTAAAACTTTAGTAGCTTATAGTATTATTTTCTTGGAATTTTCAATTTCTGAATGAGATGTCATCAAAGTACTGTTGGCATCTATTGCGGATACAATTAGGATTTGATTGCTAGCTAATAAGCGTAACTTAAAAAATTTATTCAGTTAGCACAAAACCATCTCCAATTTTATTTATGGCTATTTAGGGTATTGAGGTAATTTTGGTGAAGGTTAAGGTTAAGGTTAAGGTTAAGGTTAAGGTTAAGGTTAAGGTTAAGGTTAAGGTTAAGGTTAAGGTTAAGGTTAAGGTTAA
>Ga0114974_10003845_pt1 | contig 11274 bp, 13 predicted proteins | sample S_130206_EF_Meta_FD_87318 | JGI IMG/M metagenome (GOLD analysis project Ga0114974, IMG submission 87318) | Freshwater microbial communities from Lake Simoncouche, Canada to study carbon cycling - S_130206_EF_MetaG | ecosystem: Environmental > Aquatic > Freshwater > Lake | place: Lake...
AGTTCAACGAAAAACATCCATTTCCAAAATTAATTGAATTATGAGCAAAACAATCAATACAGACATTATACCAGTAGCGCTCATCGCTCAATATGAAGATAACAATATTCTTTATCCTGCTGCTCAAATCTTGAACAATGATAAGAGTGTATTTTTTGATCCTGCATTTGTAGCAGGCTCTCTAGTTTCATTGTATGAAGCATTCCTGTCTCATGTTCCAGAAAGCAAACAATTGGATTTTGAAAAGAATTTTAAATGGACTTTAATGTCCATGCTCGAAAACAAAGAAATATATACAATTAAAATCAATGATCACGACAATCAATAAAGACATCCTTACAGTAGATAAAGGAGTCATTGTTCACTCTGTTAATTGCATTGGTGCAGTTGGCGGATTGGCTGGTGCAATTGGGCGCAAATGGCCTGTTAATGCAGGAGAATATCGCTCTCATGTCAGAAGTCAAAATTACCCTGTCATGCTGTTAGGCAGCGTGTTTGAAGTGAATGTTGCTCATAACGTTATTGTTGCTAATCTCTTTGGCCAATACAATATTGGAACGAGTAAACAACAGACAGAATATTCTGCACTCATTGCAGGATTTAAAAGCATTGCTAATACCTACTTTGTTGGAAATGATACTGAAACAATTGATGATGGCGTTTTTGGCACCAACGAGCATCCAATTGTTCTCACAGATATTTATATTCCATATAAAATTGGCTGTGGCTTAGGTGGTGCTGATTGGGAAACGGTGCAAGACATTCTCCATCAAATCTTTGAAAACAATCATAAAAACGTCTATATTTGCAAACATGAATAAAACTCTACCATGCGCCTGCCACAGCGAAGAACTTCATCTCGAATGGGACGAAGAATTTAACCAACTAAATATTTCAATATGGGAACCTTATGGTACACAAAGGTTTAGTTTTTGGCATCGTTTGCGCCACTGCTGGAAAATTCTCAAAACAGGAATCCCCTATGGCGATCAAGTTTTGCTTGACAAACAATCAATCAATAGTATGATTAATTTCTTGAAACAAATTCCATGAACTCATCCACGCCAACCATAATCTCTGCTTTGCAAGTTTTAGCGCGAGATATAGAAACAAAAGACGGCATTGTTAATGCTTGCTTGATTGAAGCAGCAGATCGTTTGCACGAATTGTCACAACAGCTAGAAGACGCTCACCAACTCAATCGAGATATTTTTCAAATTCTTTATGGACAAGAGTAAAATTGAAATCGCAAAAACTCTTGCAGAGGCTCACTTGGAGTCCATTTTCGACAAGTATTTAGTGATTGGTTTTCATGCTGAAAGAGGTGATGACATAATTTGCAACTGCACTGATGAGCAGCTTGCATTATTGCTCCAATTATTCAATCAAAGAATCCTGCAAACGCAGAAACCAGATGACCCATCAATTAACTGATTTTCAATTGTTTTGGTTGTTGTTTTTGGCAATTGTTGGTGTTTTCTTTGGAATTAAAATCATACTATCAAATCATGAATAAAACACAAAAACTGGCAATTAAAAACTCAATTAAAACTCTTCAAGAAGTTGTTGCAGGTCCAACAATGGCAGAGCTTTTGGTTGAGAGTTTCCTCACAGACGCTTTTCCAGAAATCGCGGCAGAACTTCAAGAACCTGAACCCGAAAACAAAAACCAACTCAAATTCAACTTTGTCCTTGACAATCCCTAAAACCCTAATATAATAAACACATGAAAGCAACCCTCACACTAAACGATAAAGAATACAAAGTCAATCTCAACAAGCTCATCCAACTTGGCGTTATTGAAGACACTGATGCTGACGTTGACAGCGAGCCAGACCTCGATGAGAAGATCGAAAATATTCAAGCTGGAGATGTCTTCCAGACTGAATTTAATTCAGTTCTAATCATTGAATGCAATTACTCAGACTACTCAGGCAAGCTGTATCAAATTGCTGGTCTTGATGGTTTGACAGTTTACTCTGATTTTGACGGTCCTGTTGATGCTGACAGTATGATTCATTTCTTGAATGAAGACGGCTACAAGTTTGTCAAGAATATCAATGACGATATTTACGAACTTATTAAAGTAGTATAAAACTCTTTAGTTAATTTTCGAGATTGCGAGTCAGCCTCCGATTCTACACAGTGATTCTCGACTGTGATAGGAGATAAAGCAGACCGCCCAAATTAAAATTAATAAAAAAGTGCGTGGCGGAATGCAAAGACGCCTTGGTTTCATGAGCCAAGTTCCCTATACCAAACCAGCCGTAAGGATACCGTGTATAGTGCAAGTTCAAATCTTGTCGCACTTACCAATTTCTGATTGACAAACACTATTTTGCCAGTATATTAACTCACAATGAAAACACAAACACTTGCTAACCCACTCATCACTTCTGAAAACATGTCTTCTTCCGTCATGGGAATGGATGCTAAAGGTTCAGAAATGGCATCTTATTATCTTCGCGACAAGATTTACAGCGACAAAGTTCAAGCTGTTGTGCGCGAATACGCTTGTAATGCTCTTGACGAGCATAAAAAGCATAAGATTGAGAAAGCAGTAGAGATTGGCATTCGTAATGAAGGAGACTCAAGCATCTTTTTTGTTCGCGACTTTGCCAAGGGTTTGAGCGAGCATGATATTCGCAATGTTTTTGGCATGTATTTTCGCAGCACAAAGAGCGGCGATAATGAGCAAATCGGCGGTTTTGGCATTGGTTCCAAAGCAGCGCACTGCTACACTGATACTTTCTATATCAAAAGCTACCACAATGGCGTTTGCACGCTCTATGCTTGTGCATTGGGCGGCGGAAACAGTGGTGTTCCTGTTGGTCACATCTTGAAAGTGAGTGAAGATGCCACTCAAGAGACTGGCTTGGAAGTTTATTTGGAAATTAAATCCTCTTCGGACATTAACAATTTTAAACAAAAAGGCATTCGTTTTGTAGAATATTGCTCAGCCAATATTGTTTTTGAAGATTGGAGCGCACGCATTGAAGCAATGAAGCCGCTGTCGCAAATTGAAAAAAATGGTTTCACTTTCAGATTCTTCGAAAAATCAGGAAACGTCTTCGAACCAAACAATTTTCACATTAAGATGGGCAATGTGACTTATAAAAATTGCCGCATTGATTCGTTCTTAAAAACACCCTTTCTCAAAGAAGGGATTATATTGTGTGTTGATGTTCCGATTGGAACTATGAGTTTGCCAATCTCGCGTGAGAATTTCGAAAACACTGCTAGCAACAATCGTGTTATTGGCGCTATTGAAGCAGCAGTTGTCGAAGCTGCTCAAGAAGAAATCAAGGCTGTCAAGCCAATGTCTTTAGAAGAGTTAATCAAAGATCGGAACAATATTTTCGTTGAAAGCGAACATTTTCAATCTCATAAAAAGAACATTTATAAAGATATTTATCCTTTTGTGCAAGGTGTTTCTGTTATTGGCAGCGCAACAGATTTTGAAAAGTTCAAAAACAAACCAGTCTGCGCCATCATCAAATCTCGCAGAACTCTCGAATATTGGAGAGAGAAGTTTAGCTCTTTGGCTATTAAAAATGGCAAAAAATACTGCCTAATCTGTTCAAATGATTTGGAAGCATGCGATACGAAAAAGATTAATGAAATCTTTGAAACGCGCAATGTAAAAAGCAGCATCTTTGGTTTGCCAAAAACTGAAAAAAGCAAAACCAATCCATCTATGGAAACTCCTTCCTCTGTTTCCTTCAAAGAAAGATCAGGCAACTATAGAAACCTTCACTTGGATGCTTTGGGAGTTTATAATTATATTTGCAGCACGCATGATAATTTGGCATCCGTCAGCAACATTGCACAAGCTAAGCAAAACATTAGTGAAATGACTTTTGATTCTTTGCGAAAACTCAACGCATTCACGGTTAAAAAGTCCAATTCAAACTCTTGCTGCACCACTACAGTTGTTCGCAGTGCAAACATGCACAAGAATCTAATCTCCCTTGGTTTTCTTGATGCAGATAGTGAAGAATACAAGAATAAGCATGAACAAACGAGTCAACTTGAGAATGAAAAAAGAAACATTGCCCAAAACATCAGCAATCTTAGAAAGCCATTTTTGAGCGTTGATGTCATTGATGCCTTGGCTAAAAAAGCAGAGCGCAATGCTAAATTCAGCGTCAAAGCAAACTGTGTATTTGATAAGATCAGAAAAGAAACTTCTATTCGCGGCAAAATTATGGAAACCATGCATGATAGCGGCTCATTTTACTACTCGAAAAGCCCTCGCATTTCTCGCAAAGAACTTCGCACCATTCTTCGCCTTAAATAATCCTTGACAAACCCACAACCCAAACTATAATAACTGAATTATGAACTATATTATTAATAACGCAGGCATTGTCCTGTTCCTCGACAACAAGCCCATCAAATTTGAAAAGGGTTCTAATCAATACGCCAAAATCATTGAGGCATTTGACCTTCCCGAAAATCAGCAAGAAGCTGCAATTCGCAAAGCGCTCGAAAAGACTGCTGAGCGTGTTGAAAAGAATGGATTTAAAATCTCTCCAGAAGAGGTTCTCTATAAGGGCGAAACTCTTCCAAAAGCTCTTGCAGACAAGGTGCGATCCATTCATCGCGAAGGTTTGCCGCTCAATTTGTTTGAGAAGTTTTGGCAAAACCTTCAAGACAATCCTTCTGCCTCTTCTGTGAATGAACTCTATGAATTTCTTGCTTACAAGGAACTCCCCATCACTGAGGATGGTTGTTTCCTTGCTTACAAGGGCTTGGAAAACGATTTCTGGAGCATCAGTGGCAACAAGGCAACCAAGGTTGTTAAAGGCATTGTAGATGAACGTGGCCGCATTCTCAACACTGTTGGCGCAGAGATTGAAGTGAAACGTCGCGATGTTGACGACAATCGCGATCATCATTGTTCATTTGGTCTTCATGTTGGCAGTCTCGACTATGCTCGCGACTTTGCTCATGGTTCTGTTGTGGTAGTCAAGGTGAATCCAAAGGACGTTGTGAGCGTTCCAAAGGACTACTCTTGCCAAAAGTGCCGAGTTTCAGCTTACAAGGTTGTCTCTGTGTTTGAGCAGGAAATCAAAGCTCCTGTTGTTGACGAAAGCAATGAACCTTTGCAGAACGAAACTGTTCAGAGTCGCTGTGATTTTTTGGATCGCGTTGATAAGTATCTTGAGGGCGTAAAGAAGAAAGGCTACTCTGCTGTGACTGTTCGCAAAATCCAGAACAGCTTCTCTCCTGAATACCCTTCAAAGAATCGAGTGCTGGAAGCGCTTGACGATCTTGGATACTTCTGGGTCGAAGGAGATGAAGGACTAGAGATTGACTTGGAAGACTAATCGTAATCTTTTAAATCAAAAAAAATTAGGGAGCCAAGTTTAACGCTTGGCTCCTTTTTTTGTGTTCATTTCGTCGGCGGCTAGTGTATAATAATTGATATGGCACTTTCTTCGGCTCCACAAACATATCAAGGCATGGCTATTGGAGCATTTGGTTCAACTATTATTACTGGCACAGACGTTTTCACTGGAAATTGGGGAGCTATCAGAAGTTTAGATTCAGGTTTTATTTTTGACGCTGGAACTAAAACATCAAATATAGAAAATGATTCCTATTTTAACGGCAAAACTTTCACTGTGCCCTCTGAAATTGTTGGTAACTTTACTGGAATTCAATTATCAAGTGGTTCATGTATTGCTATTAAAGCTGTTTAAAAAATGATTAAAATAGGCCCAGGACTAGGATCAATGTATTTTTCTGCTAGAAAAAGTGGTGCTCCAGCATTTGTCGGGCCGCTTGATGCCCTTGTTGGGCAAGGGGCGAGCATTGCTCGTGCATTTTCGCAGAGCAGATTACTTGCCTCATACTTGGGTTCAGCCGACATCCTGCGAGGGGATGGCACAGGTTCGCCAGAAGCAACGATTACCTACCTCGCCAACGGTGACTATGATTTAACCGCCGCTGCTGCCGCTGCCGCAGCAGGTGGCGGAACGCAAGCCTACCGCAAAACGTGGTTCGACCAAAGCGGCGGCGCATTCAACGCAACTCAAAGCGTCGCGGCCAAACAGCCACCTTTTACAACCAGCGTGCGTGCAAAGGGGGCGATTGGCGGCATTGCCAGCACAAACTGCGATCTTCCATTTACGGGGAATATTGCCCAGCCGTTCTTCATTTACGCGATTGTAACGGCGAACACGACGAGTAGTAGAAACATTCTCGGACAAAGTTTAGGGGCAAACTATCTACGCGCTTCTGCTAACGGCGCTCTTACGACTAAATTTGCAACGTCTTTGGTTTCCAACGCCGCAGCCAGTGACGGGGCTAACTCAATTTCCAGTCTTTTGAGCGGAACTTCCAGCTTCATTCGAGTTAATAACTCTGCCGTTGTCGGGCCTGGGGACGCTGGAACATCCGCCTTGAGCACGGATGCTAAAATCGGCGGTGGCACCAGTGCAATTAACTCATGGTTCACTGACGCGGGATCAACCATTTCGGAGCTTATCATTTTTAACGGCAACCCGACTGCCTTGGCTGGCTGGGCTGCTTTTGACGCTGCAAGGAGGGCATACTACGCATGATCGTTTACATTCCATCCTCTGCCGCCGAAGAGTTGAGCCGTGCGCTTTGGGATTTAACGTCTCCGCCTGCCAAGCGTCCAGCAGGTAACACCGAGTTCATGTTTGGTTGGACTGATGACGCTAATGGGCAACGCTGGATCGAGGCGCATGATGACTTTTCTATCATTGTGCATCCCGACGCCGAACTCGGTACCATTGCCGACATTTTGCAACCGTGGATCGACGCTGGCAATTTGCCAATTGACACAAACACGCAACTGGCTGCGTTTATTGAGTCCAAGCGTGGGCAGCGTTTGATTGTTTACGACGTTTTTCCTCAGCTTTTCAAGGACATGGGCAAAACCTACGAGCAAATGATTGCTGCTGGGTTGCTAACTGAAATGGAATAAAAGTGTCATATTTTAAAATTAATAAACTGAAACCCCCGTAAATCTAAAACCATTGTCGAACGGCCTGATAAACAATCCCGTGGGCTGATTTAAAATGCTGATTTTACGATTAAATTCTCTAACAAGGTGATCGCGGTAATCACTTCGATTAGTTCCAGAATTCGCTGCGAATAATCCAGTCACGTTAGCGCGATAATTTTGCCAAGTTCCAAGGCCAGTCTCGTAGCTCGCATGAAGGTCAGCTTTTAGAATGTTGGGATTGGTGTAAGATGGCGCTGGACTTGGAGGCGGTGTTGGGGTTGGCGGAGGCGGCGTTGGGGTTGGAGTCGGCGGCGTTGGGCAAGAGCTTGAAGAGGCGATGCCACTAGAATAGAGATACGTATAAGTGTTATAAATAAAATATCCATAATAGTACGATGTGCGACACTGATCAGAATAACCAATATCACTGGTGGAAAAAACGGCAGAGGCTGTATAAATTGTTAAAGGATTGCCGCCACAGTCTGTTCCAGTATAAGCGTAAGAATATTGAGAGCCATTACCGCTTACATAATAATAAACAACTCCATTATAAATAAAATAGCCACTGTAAGGGGATGTCCCACCTGAATCAGAATAAGCCATATCGCTAATGCTAAAAAAAGGATTAGCATAAGTATAAATCGTTACAGAAGCGCTATTGCAGTTTGTTCCATTATGATCATAATACGGCGGAGGTGTTGGTGTTGGTGTTGGTGTAGGAGTGGGCGTTGGCATAATTATTTTTACACTTATATTGAAAGACTGCACGCTTCAAAACCGTTTTAAAAAGTGTAAAATACTAAAGGCTTATGAAAAAAATACTTTTAATCTTGTTTGGTCTAGTGTCATGGAGTTTCTGCGCTGATTTAAACCTCTCTTCTTTAAAGATTGACGCTGTGCTCGAAAAACAATGTTTAAACTCTAAAATCCAACCTCTTCCCCCAGTGAGCGAAGAGGTTTTTTTACGCCGAGCATACTTGACAATCATTGGTCGCAATCCAACTTTTGAAGAGCACAAAATGTATTTTGAAGCTTCTGCTAGTGATAAAAAGACACAATTAATCAAGCACCTATTAAAACACCCTGGCCACGTTTCGCACATGTTTAATTTTTGGGCAGACAGTCTTAGAATGCGCGAAAAGCTTTCGCCAATCAATAATTTTAATGGTGGCCCCTACATTGATTACGTCAAAGACTGCATCGCGGCAAACAAACCATACGATTTGTTTGTTAAAGATTTACTCTTAAGCTCTGGCAATTACTACTCTAGTCCCGCCACTGGTTACTACTACAGAGATGTAGGAATGCCTCTTGATAATTTGATTGCCACAAACAAAGTATTTTTAGGCACAGACATTAGCTGCGCACAGTGCCACGATGATCCTTTCCAAGACTTCACACAAATGCAGTTCTACAAAATGGCTGCAATGTTCAATCAAGTTGAGCTTCGCCCAAAAGAATCAAAAGAAACACGCGAAAAGATCAAAACCTTGAGAGAAACCATTGACGCTCTCATCAAGAGCGATCCTGTAAAGAATCGTGGCTTAAACAATCAAATCAATAACTTTGTTCGCGCAACTCAATCTGATCTTGAAATTGTCTCAACAAAAGAATTAAAACTTCCTCACGATTACCAATACAAAGACGCGAAACCAAACGATGTTGTTGCTCCAAGCACTCTGGATGGCAAAGGAAAGATTAAAAACAAAGAAGATTTGCGACAAGATGCAGTGGCTTGGCTCTGCAACCCTAATCATCCCACCTTCACAAAGAACATTGTGAATCGCTATTGGAACTTAATTTTTGGCAAATACATCATTTCAGAGTATGACAACATTCATGACAGTGACGCTTTAAACAGCGAACTAATGAATACGTTAGCCAATATTTTTGTTGATTTAAACTATGACAGCCAAAAGTTTCTATTTGTTTTGTGCAACACAAAACTCTTTCAACGGCAAACATACAGCGGAGCTTTCTCTGATAGTGAAAAGTTTATTTTTATTGGTCCAGTGAAGCGCAGGCTTTCTGCTGAACAGCTTTGGGATTCTGTTGTGGCTCTTTGCGTTGAGAGTCCCGAAAAATACAAAACAGAATTTCATACTGAATACTCAAAAAATATGCTAACAACCATTGAAGACATTTCGTTAGAGAAGATGAGAATGAAGCTGGAAAAATACAATCAAATCATGCGCGAAAAATACTCTCTTGCGCCAAAGATCACTAACATTGTTGTTGCAAGAGCTTCTGAAATCAATGATGCCAATCAAACAAATACTATTCTTGCGCAGCTTGGCCGCAGTGATCGAGAACTAATCCAGACATCTTCCTTGGAAGGTTCAGTAACTCAAGTCATCTCTTTCATGAATGGGCAGCTTGCCAGCGTTGCCACAAACAAAGAAACAACTTTAATAAAGTCTTTGGTTGGCAAATCTCCCTCTGAAAAGATGGAAGTTATTTACAAAAGCATTTTGAGCCGCAAGCCAACGCTATCTGAAAAAGCCACATTCCTTGGCGCAAATGACGACGACGTTATTTGGGCACTTCTCAATTCAACTGAATTTAAATTCTCTAATTAATCCCATGAACTCTATCCATCGTCGTGACTTCGTTCTTCGTCTAGCCAGTGCAGGCTTAGGCGTTTCTGTGCTACCAGAAATCCATGCTGCGCAATCTGCCAACAAAGCAGAACACATTATTTATTTGTTTATGAATGGCGGAATGAGCCATCTTGATACTTTCGATCCTAAAAAAGATGCAGAAGTGAAGGGCAAATTTAATTCTATTAATACAAACGCAGACTATTCTATCAGCGAACACTTGCCAAAACTCGCCAAACACGGTGATAAAATGGCACTAATTCGCAGCATGATGGTGAACACAGGAGCGCACGAACAAGCTCAATACCTTCAGCGCACAAGCTACAAGAAGATTGGCACAATCGTTCACCCAAACATGGGAGCTTGGATGTGCAGAATGCAAGACAATGAAGAAAAAATCAACATCCCACAAAATGTTTTAATTGGTGGACCCGCAGATCATCCTGGCGCAGGCTGGATGGCTAAGAAATATTCTCCCATTCCAATCCAAGACCCTCTTCGCGGTTTGGAAAACGCAAAAATCAAAAACAAAGATGAATTCAGCAAGCGCATTGAAATCTTAAAGAAGATTGAACGTGATGCGATGAAGGCTGCAAATCCATCAGAGAAGAGCTACGCAGAATTCTACGATCAAACTGTTCGTTTGCTCAACTCTTCTGAGCTTGATGTTTTTGACCTCACCAAAGAATCCGCAGAGAAGCGAGAAAAATATGGCAACAATCGTTTTGGCCAAGGTGTTTGCCTTGCCAAGAGACTTGTTGAACAAGGTGGGTGCAAGTTTATTGAAGTTTCAGACGGTGGCTGGGACACTCATGTTAATAATTTTGACGCTTTAGAAGATAAATTAATGGTGTTGGACACTGCTCTCACTGCACTAATTGAAGACTTGCAAGCTTCTGGCTTGTTGAAGAAAACTCTTATTGTGATCACTACAGACTTTGGCCGCACTCCAATTATTAATGTTAACGATGGGCGCGATCATCATCCTGGCGCATTTTCTAGTGCTTTGATTGGCGCAGGAATCAAAGGTGGTCAAGTCTATGGCAAGAGCGATGAGAAAGGCATGAGAGTGTTAGACGGCATTGTTTCGCCGCAAGATTTTAATGCTACAATCGCGGCTGCTGCTGGTTTGCCAATTGAACAGATTTTAATCTCTCCAGAAGGGCGACCATTCAAAATTGCTGACAAGGGAAAACCAATTGTTTCTCTACTGGCATAAACAAAAAAGGGCGGCTTTAGCCGCCCTTTTTATTGCTTTAAAACAGCGTAAGCATGTAAGATGTTTTATTCAATACCGCCAACATTTCGTCGCGAATATTAAGAAGATCAGAATGCCCAGCAAAATATTGATCATAAGACTTTAGTGTTTCAGCTTGTTCAGAGAGGACCATGCCAAAATTTGTTTCTTTCAAATCTGAAAAAGCAAGTATTTCACCACTAAAACTCAAACGCTCATAGATTCCTTGATAAGCTTCGACAAATTCATCAATTTTTTCGCTTAGTTCATTGTAAAGATGACCAAAGGCTTGATGTTGAGCATAAGAAAAAGTTTGCCAGTGAAAGATTTTAAATTGATTTTGTAAATAAATCAGTTTGGTAATTAGGGAGGCGCGGCCAGAAGCCACAATCTTTTCAGAAAAATCTACTTCAACATTCATATCATAATTATACACTTGACAACGTGGGTTTTGC
>Ga0114974_10003846_pt1 | contig 11271 bp, 9 predicted proteins | sample S_130206_EF_Meta_FD_87318 | JGI IMG/M metagenome (GOLD analysis project Ga0114974, IMG submission 87318) | Freshwater microbial communities from Lake Simoncouche, Canada to study carbon cycling - S_130206_EF_MetaG | ecosystem: Environmental > Aquatic > Freshwater > Lake | place: Lake...
CAGGCGAGCACGACCGCCGAGTTTTCAAACACCATCGCGACCGAGATCCCCAAGTGGCGATCGCTGATTGAAAAACTCGGGCCGTTGTAACTCAAGCTAAGAGCCTAAATTAAAGGCTCTCATTCTAATGGCTGCTGTCAAACGATTGACTTTGATACGCAAACAACTCAGACCATTGTCTAGTCAGCTGCCGTCTGCCTCAAAGATCAGGCAGCCATTTTTGGACTCGCGTTAGAGCTCAACGCAGCACCCGCAAGTGCCTTGAGCAACACGCCAAGAGGCTGCTGATCAAGCGTAAAACAGGTATTGGCCAGTTCGGCAGCTGAAATATTCAACTGACCAAAACTGCAACAGTCAGCGCCCTTGATAATCAACTCAGCATCGGTCAGTGGATGCTCTTTACTACCGCGCAGTTTTTCAACCCGACGCTTGAGCACGGTGCCGTCTTTGAGATGAACGGTTAATTCTGCCCAGCGAGGATACAGAGGTGGCGCACCTTCTGTGACGTTGACTTTGGGTAAAAAGGCCTGAATAGCAGCACGCTGAACCGCTGCATCTTCAAAGGTTTTGAGTACCACTGCACCGTCGTGCAAGGCCGCGGTGACAGCGTACTGCATGCTGAACTTACCCTCTAAACCGGTTTGCGGCCGGCTATGAATCAAGGGCACCGTGGCACGATAGTTTGTTTGAATATCCACGTGATCAAGTTGCTCGAATTTAAATGGCGTGTCTTTCAGCATATCAAGCAAACCGTCAATCGTGCGATGTGTGGCATAGCACAAAGGATATTTTTTAACTTCGATACCGCTGCGCTCGATTTCAAGCGGCAAGCTACCCAATTGGTCAAGCTCTGCATGCAGATCCATCTTGTCGGCATACAGCGTGGTGTAACCCTGATCACCATCCAACGCCTTGGCTGAGGCATCAAACCCGATCTTCGCTAGCATGACAGCGCGCAGCGCTACGGCATTGGCTTGCCCTGCCTGAAATGGCTTAGACATCGTGCCAAAGTTTTGCCGAGTGCCTGCAATCTGCGAAACCGTGATGCCCAAGGCGTTCACAATCTGTGTCTGATCAAGTTTTAACAAATGTGCGCACGCAACCGTTGCACCGAAGGTCGCAATGGAGGCCGTTGAATGCCAGCCCTTGGCGTACTGTTCATCGACAATCGCACGTGCCAAGCGCAAGGTCACTTCAAAACCGACAATGTACGCATTGATAATGTCGCGTCCTTGTGACTGCAGTGTTTCGCCTAACGCAATCACAGCAGGCAAAATCGCGACCGTTGGATGGCCGCGCAGTGGTGAGGACACATCATCAAAATCCAAGGCATGACCCATCGTGCCGTTTACCAGGGCCGCCATCTCTAGCGACAGTTTCTGGCCAGTTGCCCAAACCGTAGCCATATGCGGGCCGGTTTGACCCTGCGCATATTGAAGACTGAGTTGCGAGGCGGGCTCTTGCACGCCCGCGATCGCACAGACAACAGTATCAAACAGCGCACGTGCGGCGACATGTCGGCTTGCAGGTGTGATTTTTGTGGGATCAAAATTCACCACAAACGAGGCAATTTTTTCACTGGCGGTTTGAGTCATGGCAAGGTCTCTATAAAAAGTGGGCGGGTGGCCACAATCGATCAGCGCATGAAGCGAGCCAACAGACTGCTACCAAACTGATTAGTCGTAACTACGAAGTGTTGTTTGTCTCAAGGTAAGCCCAGCCTGTTTAAGCTAAGCCTACGATCTGATTTATGTATTTTGGAATTAGTTTAGCGCAAACGTCCTGCACGCTTTAGGCAAAGAGAATCGCTCCGATCATGAGCCCCGCAGCTCGAGCCTTTGGGCAAAGATCTCTAGGCGGTCTGATGTTTCTTAGGCATACTGTGCAATCGACGCTTGGCGCTGGGCGCGTGTTATAAAAACTGCACAAGAGGGTTCGCTGGACGAGCCACTGACACCTGAGAGGAAAAGCCATGTTTTTAATCCCCCGAAACACCAACATTTTTATGCTTGTCAGCCTAATCGGCGCTTTATTTCTAAGCCCTGTCCAAGCGCAGCCCTATCCCAATCGTGACATCACTTTTATTGTGCCCTATGGCCCCGGTGGCTCAACGGACCCGATTTCGCGCCAGTTTGCGAGTCAACTCGAACAAGCGCTCAAGGTCAGCGTTAACGTCGAAAACAAACCTGGGGGCTCAGCCACCATCGGTACAGCAGCGGTCATTCGGGCCAAGCCTGATGGCTATACGCTTGGGCTCACCTCGAACAGCGTTCTGGCCTATCAACCCTTGGTGAACAAAGCGCTTGCCTGGAAAGGCCCAGAAGACTATCAATCAATCATCAAGCTCGTCGATCTACCCACTATCATTGCGGTGCGCGCTGACTCACCTTGGCAAACCTTTGAAGATTTTATGGATGCGGTGCGCAAAAATCCCGGGAAAATCCGTGCAGCTGTTTCGGGCTATCGCACCACACCGGATTTGGCAATTCAAGAATTAAACAAAATCGCTCAGGTGAGGATCGTCACTATCCCGTTCACCGGCGGTGGCGGTGAAGCCCTGATCGCACTGCTTGGCGGCCGAGTCGAAGCGAGCACCGGCTATGCCCCGACCATGTTGCCGCATGTTCAGGCCGGCAAAATTCGGATTATTGCTTCGTTTACGAAAGACAAATATTTTGCATTTCCACAAGCGACTTCAGTCGTACAGGCTGGTTACAACGTGACGCTACCGGCCTCGTACGGCATCGTGGCACCCAAAGGGATGCCAAACGAGATCAAAGACAAAATCATCGCCGCCTCCCTCGCCATTGGAAACAGTCCCGAGTTTGCACAATTCGCTGAAAAACACGGTCTGATCCTGGATGTGAAAGGCCCGAAACAGATGGATGAAGAAATGGATGAATACACCAGAATTTTTCGCGAGCTGATTGTATTTATGGATCAAAAGAAATAATTGAAAAATAAAAAGAAACGCTCATGAAAATTCGCAAATTGACTGGCCACATCGGTGCTGAGTTACTCGACGTTGACCTAACCAAAGACCTCACCCCAACGCTAATCGCTGATATTCGTCAGGCCTTGCTCGACAATCTGGTCATTTTTTTTCGCGAGCAGACCTTCACCCCAGAGCAGCAAATTCACTTTGCTGAGTGCTTTGGTGAAATCAGCCGGTCACCCGTGTATCGAACGCTCGAAGCCTATCCAAAGATCATGCCGGTCGTCAAAGAGAGCACCGATAAAGACATCATCGGTGACACCTGGCACACCGATGAAACCTTTCAGGCGACTCCTCCGCTGGGGTCTCTGCTCTATGCTCGCGAGATACCACCCTTAGGTGGCGACACACTGTTTGCCAATCTTTACATGGCGTACGAGCGCCTGTCAGACGCGTTAAAAGAACAGCTGTCTGACATGCGTGCGATTCACTCAAATGATTTTTTGAGCACGAACGCACAATTACGCAACGCGACGCGTTCAACAAAATTGCGTGACGATATCGGCAAAATCAATACCTCGCATCCCGTCGTGCGCACCCACGAAGAAACGGGTCGCAAGCTCTTGTTTGTGAACCAACCCTTCACCTACTGCTTTGAAGGCATGACGCGCGAAGAAAGCTTGCCTCTGTTGCAGTACCTGTACCAGCAAAGTTCGAAGCCAGAATTAACCTGTCGCTTTCGTTGGGGGCCTGGTTCGATGGCGTTTTGGGATAATCGCTGCACCATGCACTATGCCATTAATGATTACCCAGGCCATCGGCGTGAGATGCATCGCATCACTGTACAAGGGAGCGTTCCCGTATGAAAAATTACGCCTCAAGGAAGTATGCTTTGATGAATTATCGGATCTCAATCACAAAAGAAAATTTAAAAACGAAAGCAGCATATCTGTTTATTTTCTTGGGGCTGTCACTGATATTGCCAACCCCGCAAGCACAAGCACAAACCAATGCCGCACAACCAACGCTCACGTTTGTTGTCGGTTACGCGCCTGGTGGCACCACAGATATCATTGCTCGCATCGTTGCCAAAGAGCTGACGCTGCAAACTGGTCAAACGGTGATCGTTGAGAACAAGGCTGGTGCCAACAGCAATATTGGCGCAGAGTACGTTACCAGTGGCCCCACAAACGGCACACGTTTTTATGTTGGCTCGACGGCAAATGCCATCAACAAAAGCCTCTATAAAAAACTGAACTACGACATTGAAAAAGATCTCACAGCAGTCGCGCTGCTTGGAACCGTCCCTAACATGCTCGTGATCAACCCGGCCTTGCCGATTCAAAACGTTGAGCAATATATTGCCTACGCCCGTGCTAATCCAGGCAAACTCACATGCGCATCTTCCGGTGCAGGCTCGGCAATTCATATGTCTTGTGAATTATTCAAAATTCAAACTAACACAAACATTTTGCATGTCCCCTACAAAGGCAGCAGTCTTGCCTTAAACGATTTATTGGGCGGACAAGTCAGTTCGATTTTCGACAATATGCCTTCTGTGTTGCAACAAGTTCGTGCCGGCAAATTACGAGCACTTGGCGTCACGACCGCCACGCGTTCATCGTTCGCCCCAGACATCCCCACACTTGCCGAGTCTGGGCTACCAAATTTCTCTGTGCAAGCATGGTTTGGTCTGTTCGCTCCGTCAGCCACTGATCCCTCGTTAGTGAAGCGCGTGAACGCTAACGTGACCCGAGCCCTGGCGGCTGAAGCAACAAAAACGAGCTACGCGAGTGCCGGCATTGCCATACCGCCAAAGCCAAATACCGTCGAAACATTCACGGCCTTTGTCAGTCAAGAAGTTCAAAAGTGGGCAACAGTGGTTAAGCAGTCGGGCACGGAGACGCAGTGATGTTTGAACCGATTTTCAAAAACACCGTTACCCTCATCACCGGCGCGAGTCGTGGGATCGGACTGGCCTGCGCGCAACGCATTGCGCAGCGAGGCGGACACGTCATTGGCTTGGCCAGACGCCCCTTTGACGGAGAGTTTCCCGGCGACTTTTATACCGCGGATTTAGCTGACGAAGCCAGCACCGCTGAAGCCTTAGCGCTGATCACACAGAAGTTTTCGATCGACCACTTGGTCAACAATGCCGGCAAAAGCACGACAAGCTTGCTTGAAGAAACGAATTCGACCGAATTTAACGAAATCATTCAAATCAACATGCGGGCACCGATGCAATGCTTGCAGGCCTGTCTACCCTCAATGACTAAGAAAGGCTTTGGTCGCGTGGTCAATATCAGCAGCCGAGCCAGTTTAGGGATGCTCAGGCGCACAGCGTACGCAGGCGCTAAAAGCGGCGTCATTGGCATGACAAAAACTTGGGCGCTTGAACTCGGCAGTCGCGGTATTACTGTCAATGCGGTCGCTCCGGGGCCGATCGAAACCGAAATGTACAGAAAAAACAATCCCCTCTCACCGCAGCAAATGACCGATTTTCTGGCACGCATCCCTGTTCGGCGCCTTGGCACACCCGAAGACGTCGCCAATGCGGTCACCTTTTTACTGTCACCCGAAACGGGCTTCATGACAGGTCAAGTGCTTTATACCTGTGGCGGACTAACAGTTGGGGCAGCGGCAGGTTAAAATACTCGGCTAGTCGTGAAACCATCACTATCCGGACGTACTCAAACTGTCGCACCTTATCGAAACATTACCCACGCTCACGCAGATTTCCCCAGATCTGACTCCCGAACAAGAGCATTTCAGCGAGCTTGTTAAACAGGCCGAGCGCCTGACGCTTAAAATTAGAGGGCTGCGCAGCCTAGTCGACCAACATCGTACGGTGCATCAAAGCACACTCAAACCCCTTCAAAAGCGCCAAGAAACGCTACGCAAAAGCATGGTCATCTGGCTTGACCAGCGCCTAGAAAAAGGCGGCCTGCCGACCCGGCATCAAAAGCTGATGCATAGGCTGATTTGTAAACTCGCGCTCGACTTTGCCCTCGCAGGCGATCACGACATGCGTAAGCTGCACGATGCCCATAGCGACGAGTCGCTGGCAGATATCCAGCAAGCACAGGCGCGTGAAGCGCAAGCGTATTTTGAACAAACCATGGGCCGCGAGCTTGAAGAAGACGAGCCCTTTGAAACCGTTGATGACGTGTTGCATGCCAAATTTGAGCAGCTACGCAAACAGGCTGAACAGCGCGAAAGTCAAAAAGAAAAGCGTAAAAACAAGCGCACTAAAACAGCGAGCCAACTGCAAGCCGAACAACTGCTAGCCGATGCCCAAGGTGCGTTACGTACGATCTATCGGCAGCTAGCAAGTGCTGTTCACCCCGATCGCGAAAGTGATCCTGCAGAGCGGGCCCGTAAGACAAAACTCATGAGCGATGCCAATACGGCCTATGGCCGCGGCGATTTGCTGACCTTGTTGCACCTGCAACTCGAGGCCAATCTGACTGAAACCCAAATCGCGAGCAACCTAGCACACGACAAAATTGTGGCGCTCACCAGCGTGATTACCCATCGTACTCAGGGGATACAACGCGAACTACGCGATGTTGAACTTGACGCCATTAGCGAGTTTGGCATGTCACCGGCAGCAACAGTGACCGAGGCCTCATTAAGCCGTCACTTAGCAACGTTACAGCGCCGTTTTCATTCAGAGATCACCTCGATTAAAAGCGACCTGCTCACGGTGCGCGATGATGCCGGGCTAAAACGCTGGCTGAAAGAACAAGACGCCGAATAGTCTCCAGCACTCAAACTCTGGGGCATTTAGCGAACAATGAGACTGATAGTCGAGCGGGCCTCGCCCTTAGCTGTGCGTGCCTCGTCTCACTGACCTAAAACACGCTCAATGCTCTGCCTCTTGACTGCGCGCAGCGCCTCATTTCGCCAGGGCTCGTTCAATCCGGTGTTTAGCAACTGTTGTTCGGGGCACTTTAAAGTCAAACCAATTGCGCACATCTTCATCCAGCCCAAGGCCGTGCATGAAGTTGTAAATCGCTTTTCTGAGCCCTACCCCTAAGGCAGCATGATCCACCCCAGTCGGGTCCGTGAACAACACGTCATTTTTTGCAAAACTCACTGGCGGCAAGGGCTTGAGAGTCACGCCATACTCTTCGGGATTCAACCCCACAGGCGAATGCACCGTGCAAGTAAACCGGTGAAAAAATCCACTTTGAATACAGCCATTCGCAAACAGCTGCCGCACCAATTCAAGTGCATCAACCGTATCTTGCACCGTTTGTGTCGGAAACCCATACATCAAATAGGCGTGCACCAGAACGCCTGCATCACTAAACGCGCGCGTCACCCGCGCCACTTGATCAACTGACACGCCTTTTTTCATCAAGTTCAGCAGACGGTCAGAGGCCACCTCGAGACCACCCGACACTGCAATGCATCCACTTTGCGCAAGCAGGTCACACAAATCAGGTGTAAAGGTTTTTTCAAAGCGGATATTGCCCCACCACGAAATCCCGGTATCGCGCTTTAACAGTTCAGTCGCGAGCGCTTTAAGTGATTTTGGTGGTGCAGCTTCGTCAACAAAATGAAAACCTGTTTGCCGGGTTTCTTGGATAATCGTTTCGATCCGATCCACCAAAACTGTGGCCGAGGCGCTTTCGTAGCGACCGATGTAATCCAGACTGACATCACAAAAGCTACATTTCTTCCAATAACAGCCATGCGCGACAGTGAGTTTGTTCCAGCGGCCATCGCTCCAGAGGCGATGCATCGGGTTGAGCATATCGAGCAACGACAAATAACGATCGAGTGGCAAGCCATCCCAAGTGGGCGTACCCACTTCTTCAAACGGTACGTCGGGCTCAACCAAATTGATATATTGCACCTGCTGCGAATCGGTGTCGCGCACGAAGGTGCGCACCAGCCGCTGTCTTGACCGTTGCCCTTGCAGATACGCAAGTAACGACAACAAGGGGCGCTCGCCCGAATCAAGCGTGACGTAATCAAAGTAATCAAAGACGCGTGGCTCAGTGAGTTCACGTAGCTCGGTATTGACAAAACCGCCGCCTAACAGGGTCACGATTGTTGGGTGATAGGCTTTAACTGCCTGGGCAATCCGAAACGCGGCATAGACAGAGCCCGGAAACGGTACAGAAATCAACACCACGGTCGGTTGATGCTTGCGCAGTGCGTCTAGCGTCAACTGCACGAGCGTATCGTCAATCAAATTGCGAGGCGCGGCTAAGGCTTGTGCCAGAGGCTCAAAACTTGCCTGACTCGCTGCCAATGACTCGCCATAACGAACAAATTCAAAGCGCGGATCAATGGCATCGCGAAACACATCTGCCAAATCGTTCAGATAAAGGGTCGCCAAGTGCTTGGCCTTGTCATTTAACCCAAGTGCGCCAAAGGCCCACGCCAAGGGGTCGCCTCCCTCATCATCCACGTAGACATCTAGGCTTGCAAAGCGTGGGCCCTCAGGCAAGTACTGTCGACTCGCAATACGATGCGCCAAGGTTGAATCACGCCCCTGCAAGAAGGCAATCACAGGCTCGATCGTTGCAAAATAACGCGCACGTTGCTCAACGAACGCCTCAATGGTTTGAGTATGCTGCACTGAAGGCAAAAGATCAACGGCCGCCGCCACCTCAGCTAGGCCTTGCCGCGACAATAAGCACAGCACAAGCGCCAGCGCCAAATCTTCTTGTACCGCCTCAAAGCCACGCGAACGCAAAAATCCCGTCAAATAGGCGGTTGAAGGGTATGGCGTATTGAGCTGCGTCATCGGTGGGATGAGGGACAGCACCCTGACTGAAAACGGAGCAAGTGCAGAAGTCAAAACGAGCGGCCTATGCAGAAGGAAGAGGCCCGAGGGCACAGGCAGAAGTATAGTCTTCGAACAAGACTTTGACGTGTTTTAGGCTAGACTCTAAAAAATCCTAAAAACGACAATATCTATGACCGAATCGACAAAACTGTCACAAGCCGAAGTGGATCAGCTGCTGGGCTTTGTAAGTGATGATGACCAACCCATCCTTTACATGCAACGCACCCGCGACTGGTATTTGGGCTTGGGCTATGGCAACCCCTATCGCTGGGCACACTTTGCTGATGCCCCGTTCACGCCCTTGCGCAAACCAATCAAAGACACATGCGTCACGATTGTGACCACCGCCGCACCCTTTCAGGCTGACAAGGGCAATCAAGGCCCAGGGTCAACCTACAACTCGGCTGCCAAGTTTTTTACTGTGTATTCAGGCGCGACCGATATTGATCACGACTTGCGCGTGTCGCATGTGGCGGTCGATCGCAAACACACCAGTATGCAAGACTCAAATACTTGGTTTGCCTTACCTATGCTACGTGAGCTAGCTCGCGATAAGATCATCGGCAGTATCGCGCCCTTCTTTTATGGCGCACCCACTAACCGAAGCCAACGTCATACGATCGAGGTTGATGCCCCTGAAGTTTTAAAACGCTGTCGCGCCGATGGCGTCGAGGCCGTGGTCTTAATCCCAAACTGCCCTGTGTGCCACCAAACGCTCAGTTTGATTGCACGCTATCTTGAGGCCAACGGTATCCCCACGGTCTTGATGGGCTGCGCAAAAGATATCGTTGAACACTGCGGTGTGCCTAGATTCATGTTTAGCGATTTCCCGTTGGGTAACGCGGCTGGTAAGCCCTTTGATGCGGTGTCGCAGCGGCAAACTCTTGAATTAGCCTTCAAGGTTTTAGAGTCTGCTGTTTCATCTCGCACAACCGTGCAATCCCCACAAAGATGGAGTCAGTCGCACGAATGGAAACTCGATTACGCCAACATCGAGCGTGTCAGCCCGACAGAGCTCACCAGGCTTAAACAAGAGTTTGATAAAGTCAAAGAGGTTGCACAAAGCGTACGTGATAAAGAATTGGCTGCTACAGCTAAAGAATTGTCGACTACTGAGAAAAATTTGGCTGCTCAGATCAAGAAATGACTGCTGCTGATAAAAACTTGGTCGCTTCAGGTAAGGGGCTGACTACTGCTAATAAAAACCTGGTCGCTTCAAGTAACGAGCTGATGGCTGCTGATAAAAATTCGGTATCTACCGCAAAGTCGCTGATCTCAGCTTTTAACGACTTAGCAAATGATCACGAGGCTATTAAAAAAATACTCAGTCACTTAAACCTTGCTCAAGACGACGACACGATTACGATCAAAGCGCTGACCGGTGGCGTGTCATCTAATATCTTTCGAATCACGACACAGCAAGTGCAGTATTGCTTGAAACAAGCGCTACCGCAGCTCAAAGTCGCTAAACAGTGGCTGGCCCCCGTTGATCGGGTGTTTGCCGAAATTGCTTGGCTGCAAACCGCCGCATCCATCGCACCCGATGCTGTCCCAAAAATTCTAGGTATCGATCAAACCAGCAAAAGCTTTGTGATGCAATACCTTGGGGCTCAATACCTCAACTGGAAGGCAGAGCTTTTAGCCGGAAGAGTCGCAGACAAGGTCGCCGCTCAGCTTGGCAACATACTTGGGCGTATCCATTCGCAAACAGCGCTAAACGAAGATATCGCCAAGCGCTTCGCCAACGACGATACCTTTTATGCCATTCGACTTGAGCCTTATCTCGAAGAGGCTGCGCGCCAGCATCCAGAGTTAAGCTCAACGTTAAAAGCCCTCATCAAGCGCACACAACACAATCCTAAAGTCTTGGTGCATGGCGATGTGAGCCCCAAAAATATTATGCTCGGGCCTTTAGGCCCAGTCATTTTGGATGCCGAGTGTGCCTGGTACGGCGACCCAGCGTTTGATGTGGCGTTTTGCCTGAATCATTTTTTCTTGAAAGCCGCGCATATGCCTGAAATCGCACCGGATTTACTACAAAATGCTCAAGATTTTTTGAATGCTTATTTACAAGAGGTGACGTGGGAGCCCGTGCCAGAGCTTCAGTACCGCATCGCCTCATTGCTGCCCGGCCTCATGCTTGCACGCGTCGACGGCAAATCACCGGTTGAATATCTTGCTGCTGAGCGCGGCGCGATCGTGCGAACACTCGCAATCGAATTTTTACGGCAAGATGATGTTTCTTTTTCAATCATCCGTGCACGTTGGGGCCATGAGTTTAAGCAATGAATCAAGTTACCGTGCAGTGGACTCAAGAGTTTCCACCATAAACTAAACCAAAATATATTCAAGTCAAGAGTTCAAAAAATGAACCTTATCGCAACAGGCTGGGATCAGGAGTGTTAGCAATGAGTCGTATTAAACATGTTCACGCGCGACGTATTTGGGATTCGCGCGGACGTCCAACGGTTGAAGTTGATGTCATCACTGAATCGGGCGCTCTCGGGCGTGGCATTGCTCCGGCGGGTGC
>Ga0114974_10003849_pt1 | contig 11267 bp, 15 predicted proteins | sample S_130206_EF_Meta_FD_87318 | JGI IMG/M metagenome (GOLD analysis project Ga0114974, IMG submission 87318) | Freshwater microbial communities from Lake Simoncouche, Canada to study carbon cycling - S_130206_EF_MetaG | ecosystem: Environmental > Aquatic > Freshwater > Lake | place: Lake...
AATAAATACTACAAGTAGTGATTTAAAAACTCAATTATATTATGTTTCTGCAAATGTTGTCAATGATTATATTTCACAAAATATAATATATAATGGTCTTGACGGTTCTACGTTAACATGGAATGTTGATACTAATGGACATAATATTTATATTCCTTTAAGTTCAAATATTAGATTAAATAACCCTACAGGTTTAAATGCTGGAGATAGTGGAAATATATCAGTAAAAATTTCAGTTGCTGGAAAATCAATTTCTTCATATGGTCCATTATGGTCATTTAATAATGGTGTGTCATCAGTCAACACAGCTATAAATAGTGATAGTTTAATTTCTTATTATTATAATGGTTCAAAAATACTTGCATCTTTATCTAAAAACTTTTAAAAACAAATGAGTCTAATCGTTCCTGTATCTTTTAATGGTAATTTTACTGCTTCGCATACTCCTATATTTGGTATTACGACAGGGTTATATAGTCTAAGTTCTAGTTTTATATATTCTGATAATAGTCAAGTAGTAGTTGGAACCTTTGATAAAGTAGATGGGGTGTATTCTGACTTTATTGCTAAATTAGATCCTTTTGGATATTTAGATGTTACAAATACACAAACACAAATAAATTTTATAACTCCAGATGGTATTTGGGACATTACGCAATTTACAGTTTATAATTTTTCTGGTATTTCTTTTGATGAATTAATTATTGTAGGTGATTTAAGTATAGCAGGAGTATCTAATCTATATATTGCACGCTTAGATAAAAATTTAAAATTACTTACTTCACCTTATCAATTTCCTGTCACTATGGATAATACAGCTCGTAGTGTAGACTGTAATGGACAAAACGGAGGAATTTTAATTTGTGGAGAATTTACAACACCAAAAAGTAAAGCTGCAATATATCAATTAGGTAACACTAATGCTATTACATTATCTGCAAGTTTTACTCCTCCTACAATAAGTGGAGATATATATAAAGGGAAATTCTTAGACAATATTAATGTTATAATAGCTGGAACATGTAACACAACTACTCCTAGAAGAGGTATCATGAAATTAAACCCGAATGGAACTGTTAATACAGGTTTTAATGCTAATATAGTTGGTACTGCTATCACTAACTATATTGTTTATGATTTTGATTTTGTAGATAAATCATATAAAATGAATAGTGATATTATTGTAGGTGGTTATTTCACAATATCATCAGCTTTTAAAACATTAGTTCGTATAGATTCTACTGGAGCTATTATTCCTTCGTGGAATACTAATATTCTAAGTGTTGTCGTTGCCGTTTTTTATGAAGATGATCCTAATAGAATTAATAATGGAAAAATTCTCTGTAGTACGTATGATAATCGTATATATCTATTAGATGGCACTACTGGTATAATAGATACTACTTTTAACAATAATAAAGGTTATATTGGATATGATACTGGTTTTGTTAAAAAAATACAACCATTAAAAGATGATACATATGCATTATATGGTAGTTTCCGCACTTTAGGTGGTGGGGATAATACTACAGATTGTTATGCTAGAATAAACTACAATGGAATATTCATTTAAATAGTGTTTTATACTATATAATATTAGTTATTTAACTTTTTGAAACATTTCTATACACACTTTATAACAAAGTGTAACTAGTTCATCAATTGAACGCGAAGATGCTTTTATGTTAATTTTTGATTTTGCTGTTTGTAGCTTATATTTATAAAGCGGTGTTACAAATCCACCTTCTCTATTTGCTAAAAAAATACAATTTTCATCTATATCATTTTCATCTATAAATTTTTGAAAGAAAGATTTTTTAAAGTTTTCTGTTCGCTCTGAGATTAAATCTACAAAAACTACAGATTCTTCTTTTAAAAAACAAAATCCGTTTATAATTTTAGAATGTTCAGCGTTTTGCACTTTTTTTACTTAATATTTTCTGAACATCAATAAATTTTTTTGAGCATTTAGTACATATGACAAAATGTTTTTGTTCAAGATTAAAACCTACATGAAAACGACCATTACATTTATTACATGAAGCTGATGGTTTTTTAATTAAAGGAATTTGAAAAGCATCTAGTGTTTTTTCCTCTTCTTTATTTGCTTCATAAATATATCCACCAAATATAGAGAAGTATAGTGATTGTTCTTGTATCATGTTATTCAAATTTAATTTCTAAAATGTTGTTAAACATTTTATTTGCACTTCTAAGATCTGCTTTTGATTCACACCATTGAACCATTTCATTTAACATTTTCTTATTATTTTTAAATAATGAAGAAATTCTATAATCTAAAAATAAAAGGTTATCTTCTGGATATTCTTCTATTTCGAAAGGATATGGTATACGAACTAAATCAAGTTTTTTTACACGCTCGATTGTTAGTTCATAAAAATAATTATTTCCTATAATGCAGTTTTTAATTAGTAGAAATTTTCCTTTTTTAATTTGTTCGTCTTTTATAGACAAACAAATTGTTTTTTGAAAGTATTTTTCAAAAACTCTTTCAAGTTTCTCCGAAGATGTTAAATTCATAAGGATATTTAACAAGTCATAAATCTTTTTCAACTGTCTTTTTTACCTAAAAATTTGGAAATATAGTTTCTAATATTATTATAAACACCTTTTATTCTCTGTGGTATAGAAGGTGTTTGTTTAATTGGTTCTGATGCTTGTTGTTGCACTTTTTGTGCATTTCTTTTAGCATCTTGTAATGTTGCATATGCTTCGCCTTCGTATCCCATAAAATCAAATTTTTGTTGGTCTGTCATATTTATGAGGTTATCGTAAAACCACTCATAAAACTTTTCTTTTTCTTTTTCGTCTGTTAAGTTAAATAATTTGCGTATACGAACTTGTTCTGCGCCAAATACACGATATTCTTGACGAAAGAAATCCCAAACAACACAAAGATTTTTAGCTTTGTAATTGTATCCCATTCCAATTCCTTTTGGTGGTTGAAAATGTAATACTCCAAAACCAAAAGGTCCGTTAAGCAACTCGTAATTAGTAGTGCCTAACAGACCTCTTATATTATTCCATCCTCTTTTTTCATGTCTTCGAACAAATGTTAATTCAACAACATTTTCCGCTAACATTTTTTGAAGAGAGAAATTATTCACTCATATACTTATTATTGAGAAAGAATCGTTTCTTCAATATGTTTACGAATTTCTTCTTTATCTTTAAAAGGTGGTTCAACAACCATCATTACTTGATCTTCTCTTAATAACCATGTTCTATAACCATCCACCTTAACTTCATAAGGAGAACCTACGCCTTGTGGAAATCTTATATACTCTCCGATATTTGCTTGTTTTACATCACATCCTGCCATTAACACACAGCCAATACGATAAAGACCTTTTGTATGAGAAACAGGAACAGTGATTAATCCTTTTTGAATTGTATCTGCATCTGGTTCATCAATAAGCTGTACCCAAAGAGTATTTCCGTATAATTTTTTAATTTCCCACTTAGAAAAATCAAGATCGTAATTTACGATTTTTTCTGTTTTGTAAAGTTTTTTAATTGCTGCTGAAATTACATTTTGTTGTAAAGGTTGTAAAGGTTCTGATTCCATATCTTTTATTTAAAAGAGATTATCGAGATTTCAAGATCTTTTCCTTATCTTCCTTAAAGCTTTCTTCTAATTCTGGAAAGTATTGAATCATTTCACTTAATTCTTTTTTAGAAATTTCAAGAGCAGATGATATACCATCAAGATCAGCTTTACTTTCTTTCTCTTTATTTTTACTACCAAAGTATGTAAAATATGAAGATTTTTTCTTTGGAATAAAACACTTTAAAAAATCATAAATCTCTTGATCATCTTTCCAAACAGATAGTCGAGCATTTAATATAGTATTAATTAAGTTACAGTGTTCAGGAGATGCTCCTGAAATGTATTTCTGAACAAGGTATGGTATAAAGTGATCACAAGGAGAAATATCTTTGTGATTTTTCGTTGATAATATATCTCTTGCAAAGTCAGATGAATTTTTCATACTCTTAAAATTTTATTTCCGTGTTTTTGTTTAAATTCTGCTGCATGGCTTTGCCAAACTTTATCATGTGCAAATTCTCCAAGACCATAGTGTAAACAGTATATAGGCCAAACACCAATTGTCAAACCCTTTTCAATTGCATTAACACACATACCCATATCATAGTGGTGGAATGTGAAATTTCGATCAAAGATTTCTCCTTTATTTTTTAGTGCAGACATTTTAAAACTCATAAAAAGACCATCAATAACTACAACAGGACCAGGAGTAGGACCAAAGTATGCAGAATTAATATGAGTTTCAGAAACACTATTGAAACCTTTTGGAATATAGTGTCCTACTATTCCGCGAGAATGTTCTGGTTTTTCACGACAAAGATGCCATACCATAGGAGTATTTTTAGAATAGTCTTGAGTTGTTGCACCTGCAAGACCAACAACGTCAAAACTCTCATGTGCTTTAAGAAGCTTTTTAATTAAAAAGTGATCATGAATTTCTAAATCATCATGCATAAACAATACATAATCATCATTACTCTCATTAAGAATATTTTGATATAATTCAGAAAGTCCAGTTTTATTTTCTAATATTGGTTGAACTGTAACATTTATGTCTAAGTCTTTTTGAACTGTAGAATCTTTAATTATTGATGTTATACATTCATTAGTACTTGAAGAATTATATTGAGTTTTATTTTGTTTTGTTGGAATGATTATTTTTAACTTTCGGGCCATACCCTAAATATACACGGATTTGCAAAAAATGTCAAGAAGGAATAAATATTAAATATGAACTATAATGATTTTTTCAATAGATTACTACTCGAAGCAGTCAACAATCCCCTTGGATCTGGCAACAGCTATGAAATACCTTCTGGTATTGGCGCACAAGGGCTTGCAGATGATGATTCTGACCCTGCTGAACTTGAAAACGACTTGTCAGTTAACGGACAACCAAAAGGCTCTGTAGATGGCGCAAAAGCTCTTTTTGACAGTGAAACAAATATTCGTGGTGCAGGTCCAGAAGGAAAAAGAGATGCGATTAAAAAAGCAGAAAGATTCCTTTCTAAACTAGAAGGTTTCCTTTCTACTAAAGAACTTGATATGGGTAAGAAATATTCCGATATGGGTATTCTTGCAGATCTTGTTCGTAATGAACCAGAAATGATTAATAAATATAATAAAGTTCTTAAGTCTATTGAAAGCTTTAAAGAAGCAGATGATTTAAGAAAAAAAGCTGACGAAATGGAAAGAGATGCTGACAGTGAAGAAGATGATGTATTAAATCAACTTCCTAATGCAAATTCTAGTCTTCCCCAAGTTTAAGAATTCCCCTATCACCCTTTAACGAACCCTTTATTAAAAGGTCTGGATCTATAAAGTCCAGACCTTTTTTTACGCAATATTCGTTAAGGTCTTTAAATTCTGAAAATTCGTTAGGATAAAAAAACATCGTTTCTCCTTTTCCTAATTTATCTTTTATAGTTTCGATTACTTCCTTTTTCTCAAAGCGATAGTTATCAAGAACCCATATTTTATTATGAAAAGGAAAATTACTTGTAAGTTGTTGGTCTTGTTCTTCTGTTAAAACAACTCCAGAAACAGCAACTCCGTTTTTAACAAACATAGAGTCTATTTGTCCTTCAAAGATAAAAATATATGGATAGTTTTCATCAATTTTATCTAAGTTGAATATAGGTTTTTTAGAACCAAACTTAACAAGATATTTTGCCTTAGAATCAGTTTCTAATAATTTTCGAGAAATATAATTTCCGATTTTTCCAGTAGAATTGTAATAAGGTATAATTAATCGGTTGCCATGAAACTTATCATTAACACAGCAATAAAAAGTTTTTGGTGAGTTTATTGCAGTGAATAAACGACGTTCAAAGCAGTAATCCTTGGCTTTTTTAACAGAAGGATACGAGGAGAAATATTTTAATTGTAAATCATCTTTTAAATTTACACATTCTCCTGGTAATGAGGGTAGTTCAAAATGTTTTTCTTCAATACCGTCAACAACTAATTTAAAATTAGAATCATTACTATAGTCTTTAAGTTCATTTTTTATTTGATTAAAGCTTTGCCCAGAGACTTCTTTTACCCAAAAAAATGTATTCCAGCCACGGGCACAATTCCCTGTTAGAATATTATCCGCAAGATAAAATCCACCTGTAACAGGTTCTTCTAAACAAAAGACTTCTTCTACACCAACAAATTCTTTTTTTCGTAAAACTACATCAGAGTTTTCTTTTAAAGAAATGCTATAAATGGGTTTAGCATTAGAATAACAGTTTTTTCTATTTTTTGGAGAAGGTTCATTTACTAAACGAAAACCTCCCATCGAAGCATAATTTTTAATCCATTCTACAAGGTCTTTACGAGTCGTTGATATTGTATATCTCCGATCATTATGACCATCAGTTAACCATAATCCATAAATAAATCCTGCTATATATTTAGGATCAATAGTTGTAGGAACATCTTTTAATCCGGGAATATTTCCTAAATTTACATACACATCACCTTTATAATTAGGAGGATAATGTAATTTATACCCTGCATCAGAAAGAATCTTTAATATCTCATCTTTACGTGAGTCTTGCTTACATACGCGAATAATCGCGTATCGTTTAGAACCTTTATATTTTCTATAAGTTCCATCACCAAAAATAATACCATGAACTAACCCTTCAATAGAGCGTTCTTCACTATATTCCATACTATCTAATCTGTCTCCTATTTTGAGATTTGTTGTATAATCGTATTTTCGACGTTTTTTATCTCTTTTTATAAACCATTTATGATTTTCAGTAGCAGTAATCATATATTCTCTCGGTGATTTTGCTAAGTTACCAAATGTGTATTTGAAAATTGGTTGTATACCATAACTGTTTATAACACGTTTACGCCATACACCATCTTTACATTTAATGGTAACTAGACAATTTTTTATTTTTTTAAATTCTATTGGGCCGTGTTCGAGTGTTAAAATCTTAACATCTCCTGAAAAACAATTATGACAGTATATATAGTCTTCGTCTAAAAAATAAAATAATCTCTTTTTCTGACCCCATGATTTACCTTCTCGGCAAACAGGACAGCAACCATTTAAGTACGAATTCGTTTCACGAATGCCTGTTGAATAAGAGTACATTTTATCTATAACATATGTTTGCGGCAATTCCACAAAGTATTATACCATAGAAATACAATGGTTTCAATAAGTAATTTTATGAATTATATTGATCAATTTATTTTTGAACAAAACCAAAGAAATCATTTATCTGGTTATCAAAAAAATATAGCTTTAGAATATATTAATAACTATGCATATATGTTTGATACATATGATAATGATGAAGTTGATCAAGCTCTTATAAAAATAACAGATATTATACGACAAGGTTCTATCGAATTAGCTAGAGAGATATTTGATAGATTATCTGATAAAATCAAAGAAGGTAATAATCCACAAAAAAGACAAAATGTATGGAATGCTCTTTTAGCATTATCAATTGATTTAGACGAAACAGAAGAATAAAATGACACAAGAATTTGACAATTACATATCATCGCTTATTAATGAGCTTACAACTGCAAAGTCTAAAAGACGTGAGCAGAGATATAATAAATTTTTTTCTCCGCCATCTTCTGCAATAAGAAGTGTTCGTGGACAATCTAATAAAAGTGATTCTCAAAAAACAAAAATAGATCGAAAACAACAATATGTTGGTTCTCATTTAAATCCTAGAAGAAAAAATAAATCTCAAAAAAATCATGATGAGGCTAATATTGCAAAAGGTCTTGGTGGAAGAAAACGCGCAGAAGGCGTTAATCCACGTAAACCAGGTAGCAAAGTAAACTCTAAACAAGGAGACATGGAAGTTAAATTTATTCGTGATGATGGAGTTATGAAAATTGGTTCAACAGGAAAAACAGATTATAAATTTGTAAAACCAGTATTTAACAAAGAACGTAAGTAATAATAATGGCCATTGATACAAATTTTGGATGTATTAGCGATTCTCAAATAAATTATGACCCACAAAAGGAGCTTAATTTATTTGTAGAAGATCATATAGACATTTCTAATACAATTTCTAGTACATTTGGCGGAATAACATATTTTCATGAAAAAATATGTTCTCTTGCATATAGCGTTCCTTTAAAATCTAGTTGGGTTTTATTTATATATCCTAATAACAAAGATTATCTTTTGAAACAAATAAGTGGTTTAAACTCCACTTATGAAAATAAACAATGGGACGTAATTAATAGTGCGCAGAAAACAACAGAAGATCCTGTTCAAAACATAATCGGTTGTATTTTTGCACAAGGAGTAAATCTTCCTGGCGAAGATGTAGGAGTTGAATATGCAGGCATAACACAAGGCTCAAAAAGAGGTTTTATTAATGCACCAATTATAAATGGTCGTAAAGATTTCGAACCTCTTGAAGTTGGTTTTTTAGAAACTAATTCTTCTTTTGTTGATAGCTTTATGCGTCCTTGGTCTATTCTTGTAGCACATAAAGGATTAATCGCAACTTATAAAGACACTGATATAAAAGCAACGATTGTTGTTCATCAGTTAAAAAGAATTGGAACAGATTGGAGTTCAGCGATAAGAAAAACATTTGTTTTTAATAATTGTGCGCCTATAAACATTGCATCTGAAACATTAGATTATTCGAGTAGTTCTGATTTTCCAAAATTACAAGTTAAATTTGCATATAGCCGATATGCAGTTACTGATTCAATTTACAGTTCTTCGGATTCGCGTGAATTAAAAAGAAGTCTTAACACAGCAGATGCTTTTCGATAAACGTTTAATGTTGATTTTTTTATAATTTATTATAATTAAGAATATGACTTCTTATAGAGTATGGGTTCCTTCTAAACAAATATATGTTCGTATATACGAATTAAATTGTGAACAGTTTCGAAATATTTTAAAAGTTTTAGAAGAAGAACAAGAATTTGATTTTGTTTTAAATGATATATTAGAAAAAAATCTTTATGATTGTTTTTATAAAATAGAAGATTTTACAGTAATTGATAAATTTATAATTTATCTACAGTTACGAATACGTTCATGTGGTCCAAATTTAAATTTGGTTCGTATATGTGATAAATGCAATGAGAAAACAAAGCTTAATATTAATCTTAACAGTATAATAGATAAACTTGCACCTGTTGTTGATCGTTCTTTTCAAAAAACATTTACATTTTTAAATTCAGAAATAGAATGTGATTTATCGTATATTTCTCGTAATGACAATTCTCAATATGATCGTAACGACTATAATAAGAGATTAGATCACTATTTGTTCTCTTTTATAAAAAATATGAAATTTCTGAATAATGATATTAAAATAGATTTCAGAAATTTAGATGAAACTTCTAACAGTCAGATTTGCGAAGCTATTCCGTTTGAGATTATAAACACAATCAAAAACGAGTATATAGATAAAATTAACGAAACTCTTTATAATACATTGTTTATAGATAGTGTTTGTAAAAACCAAAACTGTAAAAGTATTTTTTCTGTTAATCTTGATATTAATAATATAAACGATATTATACGAATATTTTTTAGTGATTCATCAGCATTAAACCTTTTAGTGAAATATATAAATTTATCATCTACATCTCATTTAGATTTTAGTTTTTATAAAAATATTTCTCCTTTAGAATTAGATATATTAGCAAAGATGATGGAAGATAACCAGAAAGAAGAACCTTCTAGTAATAAAGAAATGAACTTATTTGAAGAATATCGCTCTCAAACAGATGGTATGCAAGAAACACAAAGCGAATTTAAATAGTCTTGATTTTTATATAAACTTTAGATAATTACATATATGTCAGAACCTCTAAACATTAACGATATTATAAACTTGGTAAAAGAATCAAATAAAGAATTTGAATGTGATCTTTTTTTACCATCACTTAAAAAAGAAGTTCGTTTTAAAACAATGAACGCATCGCACCTAAAATCTATTATTAAAACTTCTGTAGAAGGTGTTTTTGCAAATAATATCTTTAATCAAACACTTTTCGCAATAATCAAAGATATTATTGATTCTTCAATTCCTCTTTCAAGTGTTACAACAATTGATAAAATTTATATTTTACTTCAATTAAGAAAAGCCAATGTAAAAAATAAAATTTCAGTTGAACTTAAAAATGGAGAAAGTACTAAAGTTGTTGAAGAGGATTTAGATAAAATTATATCTAAGTTAAAAAAGAAAAAATTAGATTTTAATTTCCAAACTTTAGATGATGGACCATATTCAGTAACAATTGGTTTACCCACAATTGATCAAGAATTTATCTCAGACCGATATTTTGAACAAACAAGAATTAAGAAAATTGATGAAAAGGATAAAAATGCACTTAAAGATTTATTAGCTCCACTTTTCATTTCTGAAATAACTCAATATATCAAAGTTTTAAAAATTAAAGAACAGGAAATTGATTTTTTAAGTCTTCCTATATCAGAAAGATTAGCAATTGTAGAATCGTTATCAACCAATATTATTTCTAAAATTATTGAAAAAATAGACGAAACTTTTGGTAAGCAAATGAATGAAATTCTAACAATTGAAAAAGAAATTGATGGTGAAAAATATAGCGGTAAAATAGAATTAAACGCTAACCTTTTCGCATAAATAAAAAAACCCGGTCAATTGACCGGGTTTTTGTTTATAATATTATCTTCTCCAAGATTCACTAGTCTGACCTAGATTATTTCTGAAAGCTGGACCAATTTTACCTTTCATAGGATTTGATTGAACTGCTCCTGAACTTTGATTACTATATGGCATATTTACGAGATTTCTGGTTAAAACACCAGTAAGTTCTTTCATAAAAGCATTTTTATCTTTTACAGTCATTCCTAAACTTTGTAAATCATTAGCGATAGTGTTTACAGAATTTGTGATGTAAGATTGAAATTTAGCAACTTGACCTGCTTGTTGACCTTGTTGTTGATTCTGTTGACCTTGTTGGGACAAATTATTTCCATATTGAGTCAACTTATTTTTACTTGGGTCTATAGTTCCACCAACAGCTTCTACTCCTTTAGCAGCTAAATTTCCAGCTCTATTCACGACATTTCCAGCAGCTTGTTGTGCTTTTCCTTGTAATTGTTGTCCAGCACCTTTAATTGCTCCAACTGCTTGTGATCCTCTTGCTCTCAATCTATCAAACAATCCTTCAGCAACTGCTATCTGTTGATCTGAAAGCTCAT
>Ga0114974_10003850_pt1 | contig 11264 bp, 16 predicted proteins | sample S_130206_EF_Meta_FD_87318 | JGI IMG/M metagenome (GOLD analysis project Ga0114974, IMG submission 87318) | Freshwater microbial communities from Lake Simoncouche, Canada to study carbon cycling - S_130206_EF_MetaG | ecosystem: Environmental > Aquatic > Freshwater > Lake | place: Lake...
GCTGGTCTAGTCCAGACTGCTGACACCAGCGGCGTGTTGGCGCTTCAAACTGCTGGAACAACGGCGGTTACTGTAGATGCTTCACAGAATGTGGGGATTGGTACTGCCTCGCCAAGTTACAAATTACAAGTTTATGGCGCATCAAACCCAGAGATGCGTTTAGGTGATGCGGTTGTTACATACCAACTCTATACAGAGGGTGCGACTGCCGCTGTGATGGGTACTGTTGGAAGCCATGCGTTGGTGTATAGAACAAACGCCACAGAACGTATGCGCATTGATGGCTCTGGTCGCGTGACTACACCATTCCAACCATCTTTTTTTGGTGGTAGAAACGCTGGAGCCGTAGCAGCAACCACAGTTTTTGTTATGAACGACGCACAAATTAATATTGGAAGTTGTTACAACACCTCTACTGGAGAATTTACTTGCCCAATTGCTGGCGTTTATTTTGCTTCTTTTGGGGTAATATCTAATACTTCTTTTAGCAGTGATATAGATTTTTTCGCTATTCAAAAAAATGGTGTAAGTGTAGTATCTAATTATGTTACTGGAACAAGCACTACACACCAAAGGGTATCTGCCACAGCTTTAATAAATTGCGCTGCAAACGATACTATTCGATTTAGGACTGGTGGAATCGCCATATATGGTGGTTCATCTACACACTCTTTCGGGTCAATTTATTTACTAGGTTAAGGAAAAAACATGACAACTTACACAATTACTCTCTCCGATGCTGAAGACAAGGCTTTGAACTTCGTTGCAATTTCTGCAAATGACTGGATTCAAAATGCAGTTCATGAGCGTTGCCGCGTTGCTATCGAAGAAATTGTAGCGGCTGAAGTACAGCGCATCACTGCAAGTGGTGGCACTATCTCTGGCACAAAAGAAGACATTGTCAATGCCGCTCCAATCAAGTCTGCGGCAGAGCGACAAGCGGAATTAGACGCAGAGCAAGCCGCACGACAAGGAGCATAAAACATGGCAATCACGCTAGACGGCACAACGGGCATCACGACCCCCGGACTCACCAACACAGGCACAGAGACCATTGTCAGCCTGACCACCACGGGTAACACCACCCTTGGAGATGCCACCACAGACACGCTGACTGTTGGCGTGACAGGCATTGTGAAAGATGCAAGCGGTAATGTGGGTATAGGTACTGCTTCGCCAAGCGGTCGTTTAAACCTAGCGGTGGGCGCATCAACATCTTGCACTATGCGCTTTACTGCAAATAATACAGGTACTGGTGCTGGTGACAAAGGTCGATTAGATTTTTATTCTGCTGATAACTCAGGCACTGCATATCAACTTGGCTACATGGACTACGATAGGTCTGATGGAACAGGTACAGCGTCGTACATAGCATGGGCAAATAGAGTTGCAGGCACTGTTGCAGAACGTATGCGTATTTCGTCCGCTGGTGACGTGGGTATAGGTACTAGTTCGCCCGGCTACAAGCTGGACGTACAAAGCAGCGCATCAAGTGGCGCACCATTGATGGCAAACTTTCAGTCTGCTGGCGGTGACCCACAAGTTTATATTTCCAACGGAACTGTCAAAACTCAAATAACGGCAGATGGCACAAACAGCGTGTCTATTGTTGGTTCTTTTAGTAATCACCCACTGGTGTTTAGAACAAACAACACAGAACGTGCTCGTATTGACACCAGCGGTAATTTGATGCTGAACACAACAAGCGTATTGAACTCTGGTAAACAAAGTTTATTTTTTAATGGGTTGGTTGAATGGGGGTTAAATATTAAAACAACTTATTCAACTACTAATGGCAGTAATTTTCTTGGTTTTTTTGCCGCTGGTGGTAGTCAAATCGGTGGTATTACACAAGCAACAAGTACAACTGTTGCGTATAACACATCATCTGATTACAGACTAAAAGAAAATGTAACTCCATTAGCAAATGGTCTTACAAAAGTCATGGCACTCAAACCATGTCATTGGACATGGAAAACATACGCTGATTATGGTGAAGGTTTTATAGCGCACGAACTTGCAGAAATTTGCCCCAATGCGGTGACAGGTCAAAAAGATGCTGTAGATGCTGACGGAAATCCAAAATATCAAGGCGTTGATACATCATTTTTGGTTGCTACATTGACCGCCGCAATTCAAGAGCAACAAGCCCTCATCACATCTCTGACAGCACGAATCACAGCACTGGAAACACCATGAACGAAATCAAACTCTCAACCAACTTGGTAAATGCCATCCTGCAATACCTTGGAACACGCCCATACACTGAAGTCTTTCAGGTCATAGAGGCTATCCAAAAGGAAGCCAAAGACCAAGCCACGGCACCAACTGCGGAATGACTAATGGAAACTACAGAAACGAAGCTCGCCGTGCATGAGGCCGTTTGCGCTGAACGCTATCGCAACATCGAAGATGCGATGGACCGGGGCAAGACTCGCATGCGCACCATCGAGATACAGCTCTACATCGTGATTGCTGCCGTACTCTTCGGCCCAGGTGTGGCCGCTGATTTCGTAAAGAAAATCCTGGGGCTGTAACGATGTGGACCCCATATCGCTGTGCCTCCTTGCCGCCGGGCTAGTTAAGCAAATCCAGGCTGGGTGCGACCTGTATCGTGAGGCGAAAACCCAGTTCATCCAGGTAAAGAAAACAGCAGACGAGGTCATAGCGATCGGCAAGGAGGCCAAGGGCTTCTTTGCCAAGCTGGTGCAGTTCTTCAGTCCTGCGCCAGCAAAGGCTGCAAGTCCTGCCCCGACCAAGGTTGCGGCAAAGAAGAAAGAGCAGTTTGTCGATGTCGACGAGCAGCAGATTTTGAACGATGTCGTGGCCAGGCTCATCGAGTTCTTCCACCTCCAGGAGCAGCTCGAGGCTCACATACGCGAGGAGGAAGAAAAGTCTCGGACCGTGTACGACCCCAACGCCAACCTCATGGAGGCGGCGATTAAGAGGGTCAGGGCGCAAGACCAGATGGACCAGCTCGTTGTCACCATAAGAGAGGCGATGACCTGGAACGCTCCGCCGGAGCTTGGGGCCCTGTACAGCAAGGTATTCGAGATGCGTGAAATTGTCGGCGCTGAGCAAGAAGCTGCCAGGCTGGCACAGGAGGCAATCGCCAAAAGGAAACGATGGCAACGTCAGCAAAGGGAAGCCGACCTCAACCTAAAAATCGGAGCAAGCCTCCTGACTTTGGCTCTTATCGGATACCTGTGGCTGTGGCTCCTGTGGCTGAAACAAGCGAGGATACTTTAATGGGCGTGTTGGGCTGGGTTCTCGCTGTAATTCTCGTGGCGTTCTTGCTGCCAATGCTTGGCTTTTTGTACCTGGACATCCTTGAGGTTAAGCACCAGGCCAAGGTCCAGCTGGAGCAGGTTCAAAAACTTAGACGCGAAATTGAAAAACAAAGGCGCGATGATAAGAAGCCCGAGAGCTTTCTTGACAACCCACTGTTTGACCGAAGGAGTAAACGTGAATATCTTTGAGATATGGATTTTGTCCGTTTTGCTGGTGCTGGCAACTGGATGCGAAGAGCGTTTTCGCTACCCATGCCAAAACCCTAAGAACTGGGAAACTGCCGAGTGCAAAGCCCCCATTTGCACTGCCACTGGCACATGCCCTGACCAACTCACTAAACCTGAACTGGAGAAAAAGTAATGCCTACAGTCGTAATGAATCCAAAGCAACGCCTGAGTGTTGAAGAGATCGAAGTCCGTGTCTGGGCCTTCGTCATCACCGCCCTGATGATTATTCTTTTAGGTTCGGTTGCCATGTTCCTCTACAGCGTCAGCTTCGTGACTCAACCCATGGCGGGCATGGCACCCATCGACAAGGTGTACACGCAGCAAATCTCAACCATTATGGTTTTCATCACCGGAGTGTTGGGTGGCGTTGCCGGTCGTTCAGGCTCTAAAGCAGTGGCCAATGCCATTGCCAAGGCCGAAGCAAATGACGATGACGAGCCACCTGCAAGAGGCGCAAAAGAATGAGCCTGTTCAACCCATACGTTCTGCTAGGCGTCGTCCTGGCCATCTTGGCCAGCTTTGGTAGCGGCTACTACAAGGGCGGTCAAGACGAGTTTGCCAAGCAGCAAATGGAGATTGCCCGGCTAAATGAAGAGGCACGGGTCAAAGAGCAGGCGCTTGTCGTTGCTGTTCAAAACCAAACCAATCAACTTGTAAAGGCTGAAAACAATGCAAAACTTGCTATTCAAAAGCGCAACTCTGATATTGATTCTGGCGCTCTCAAGCTGCGGATTCCTGTCAAAGCAGCCTCCTGCCCAGCCCTACCGGCCCCCGCAGATACCCCCGCTCCCGCCGGAGATAGCGTTCAAACAACAGCCGAACTTGACTCAACGACTGCTCGACTTATTGTCGCCATCACCGACCAAGGAGACTCCAACACCCGACAGCTCAACGCCTGCATCGACGCATACAACACCGTCTACCAAACCTTAAAGGGGGCGCAATGACAATTTACATCCCGCTCTTGTACATTTGCATGGCATCGGAGTGTGGGTTTTTTCAGTCAGAGATTTACACTTTGGATGAGCAAAAATGCCTCCAAGAAATTACTCAAAGAAAAAGTGAATTAGTCAAGCAAGGTAGGACCGTTGAAGCAATTTGTATAGACATGAAACTTGAAACGCAAGGAAATATAAATGACCTCAGAACAACTGGCCCAAGCACTTAAACTAACGCCTGTAAAGGCAGAGGAGTGGATCGATGCAATCAATGAAACCTGTGATCGTTTTGACATATCAACGCCTGAAAGACAAGCTTGTTTCTTGGGCCAATGCGCTCACGAAAGCGGTGGGTTCTCTGCTCTCCAAGAAAACCTGAACTACAAACAAGAGAGCCTGTGCAAGGTTTGGCCAAAGCGTTTCCCCAGCATTGAGGACGCAGAGCCTTACCACAAGCAGCCACAGAAGATTGCCAACAAGGTGTATGCCTCACGTATGGGCAACGGCGATGAGGGCTCAGGCGAAGGCTGGAAGTACCGTGGTAGGGGTCTAATCCAATTGACCGGCAAAGACAACTACCGCGCGTGCGGCGAGGCCCTTGACGTTGATCTACTGGAAAACCCTGACCTGGTGGCCACGCCCCAGTACGCGGCTTTGTCTGCTGGTTGGTTCTGGGACAAGAACCGCCTCAACGCATACGCCGACAAAAACGACATGCAGGGCCTGACCAAGAAGATCAATGGCGGCACCCATGGCATCGAAGACCGCATCGCGCGTACCCAGCTTGCGCTGGATACCCTGATGGCATAAAATCTTTGTAGGGACCTCACGTCCGCAGAAAGCCGCTTTCGAGCGGCTTTTTCTTTTGGAGCACACATGGCAACAGCAGCAAATCCTTTTGACATTCAGACCGGGAAAACCACCGGCGGCACGCTCACGCCCGGGACGGCCACCACTGCTGCACAGTTTGACCCGGTCCAGCGTCAAGTTGATGCGGCCAAAGAAACAACAGCTGGCCAGTTGCAAGGCATCATGGCTGAGGACAGCCCGCTGATGCAGCAGGCCCGCGCACAGGCCAAGCAGGGTATGGCTGCCCGGGGTTTGCTCAACAGCTCTATGGCCCAGGGAGCGGGCGTAGCGGCCATGCTGGAACGCGCCACACCGATAGCAGCAGCCGATGCAGGCACCTACTTCAACCAAGCCCAAACCAACCAACAGGCAGTCAACACCGGCGGCCAGTTCAATGTCGGCCAGCAAAACACGTTTGGCTTGCAAAGAGGTGCCCAGACTTTTGCCACAGGCGAGCGCGAAGCCGGTCAGTCATTTACTGCTGGCCAAGCTGGCTTGGAGCGCGAACAGCAGTCCAAGTTACAAACTGCACAGCAGACTTTTGCTGGCGCTCAATCTAGCTTAGACCGCGCACAGCAGCTTGTACTTACCGACAAAAGCATCGAGGCTCAAAACGCTTTACAAAGAGCACAACAAGACTTTGCAGCTGCTCAGTCCGGCCTGGACCGGGCGCAGCAGACCGCATTGCAAACCGGCCAGCAGACATTCACCGCTGGCCAGACGGCCTTGGAGCGCGGACAACAAACGACCATGCTCAAAGCGCAGCAAGACTTTACAAGCGCACAGTCAGCCCTTGATCGAGCACAGCAGGTTTCGCTTACTGACAAGAGCATCACGGCCCAATCTAACCTGCAAACAGCCCAACAAAACTTTCAAGCTGCTCAAGCTGCCTTGGACCGTACCCAACAAGAAACCTTGCAAAACGATCAACAGGCTGCGGCCTTGGAGCAAATCGGATTCAAGGCCAAGGTCGACTTGCAAAACATCCCAACCGCGTTTGCTGCCAACATTACCAACACCACCATGAACGGCGTCAACGCAATCATGGCCGATGGCAACATGACCGCAGATGCCAAGAAGGGGGCCATCACCAATTTGATTACCTACGCAAACGCGCAGGTAGATTGGGCAAATAAGTTTTATAGTGCAGCCATTCCCCCAATCAGACAACCCGCATGATCTACCGCAAAGCCAAACTAGAAGACGTCCCGGCCATCGTAGAGTTGGCCGTTATCTCTGTGTCAAACGATCCGCTTCCGGTCAAGATCGACAAGCTGTCGATGTCTGACACGGCCAAGGTGTGTTTAAACCCGGCCCACTTCTTGTGGGTTGCCGAAGACGAGGACGGCAAGATCGTTGCCGCGTTTGCAGCTTGCGTGCAAAAGAGTTTTTGGTTTGAGCGCATGCAGTGCTCGGTGCTTCTGTACTACGCAACCGTCAAGGGTGCTGGCCTTCCATTGATCCGTGAGTTTGCCAAGTGGGTCAAAAGCAGATCGGCAATTAAGTTGGCAATCATTGAGTTAGAGCCTGGCGCAGACCCGCGCTTGGCAAGGTTTATTAAACGTCTTGGGTTCTCCCGTGAGTCCATGAATCTCTGTTACGTAAGAGGAGTTCCAACATGAGTAAAGCAGTTAAAGCAGTCGGCAACGCCGTCGGCAGCGTCGTCAACGGTGCAGTAAAGGCCGTGTCTAACGTCGCCAAGGGCGTTGGTAATTTAGCCAAAGAAATTGCCAGCTCCAAGTTGGGCAAAGCCGTGCTGATCGCAGCAGCCATTTACTTTGGGGGTGCTGCCCTGTCGGGCGGCTTTAGCTCATCGGCGGCGGGGGGATCGTTCTTCTCGGGGATGGGGACTGGGGTGGCAAATGCCGCCTCCAGTCTCTCCACCGCTTGGACCTCAGCCATGTCTGGCAACTTCTCTCAAGCCGGGTCCGCTCTTAGCTCAGGCTTCAGCGGCGAATCCTATGCAGCAAATGCCTTTGGCCCAACCAGTGCTAACGCGGGATTTGGTGGAGGAAACATGTCAGCAAACGCCGTTACCACCAGCGGCGCACCCGTGGTTCAACCTCCGCCGGGCGCAGGTACGTTTGGCGCAAACACGGTAAATGGGGCGGCAGCCAGCACCCCTGGAGCCGCACCGGGAACGGTTCTTACAACCCCGGTTACCGCCCCCGTTATCCCCCCAGCCGTGCCCCCCAATGGCGCACCGCTGAGTACGTTTAGCAAAATTGTCTCTAGCCCCTACACCGCGCCTGCTGTGATCAGCGGCGGCATGCAGGTTGCCGGTTCTTACATCCAAGGCAAGGCACAAGAGAAACAGTTGCGTGAACAGCGGGAGTATGAAGAACGCATGACCCGCGAAGCCCGCGATCGTTACAACACCAATGCTGGCGCTCAGTTGTTTGCCGATAATCAAGCACCAATTTACCAATCGGATCAGGCTGCTTTTGATCCATACGCTGAAGCACGCGCCCGTAACGCCGCAAGATACGGGCCCAGACCAACTGGTGTCGTTGCTCGCTACATGCCCACTACCGCTTAAAGGAAACCATCATGGCCGGACTAATTAAAGAACAGATGGCAGAAGGCAACGCGCCTGACGAAAACAATCCCGCATTCGTTCAAGCAATGAGATTTGCCATGAGTGTTTTGTACGAACAAGACGCTGCCGACGATGTGGCCAAACAGCTTAGCGCCGGTCAAGACAAGGTAGATGCCTTGGCCAACATTGCCTATGAGATCACCAGCACAGTCGATGAGAAAACCGAAGGTCAAGTGCCGCGCGAGTTAATTGCGTTGTTGGCCATGGCAATTCTCAACGAAGTGATAGACATTGCTGAGGCTTTGAAGTTGGGCGTTACTCCAGCCGAAGCCGCTGGCGCATTTAAGCAAATGCTGTTGCGCTACCTGGGCGAGAACGGTGTCGACACAACTCAGCTGCAACAGTCTATGGACCAGATCGATCCAAAAGTGTTTGAAGGAGCCTAATCATGGCCGGACTTATTGGTAGCAACGTGGGCCAGGCCATCAGCGGCTTTGGCGCAAACATCGGAAACCTGATGTTCAAAAGCATTGGCGACGAAGCCGATCGCGATGCCCGTATTGCGGCCAAGAAAGAAGAGTGGCAAGCACGCCTTCAGGATCGCCAAGACGCCCGCCAAGAAAACAATGACTTGAGGCGTGAGCTGCTTGAGACAAGGCTTGATTTTGAGACCACTAAAGCCAATACCAAGGCCGCAAGTGGCAGCAGTAGCGGCGGCAAGAGCGGCGGCATTAACATGGAAGACATTAAGCCGGGCGGCAGCCAAGAGGTGTGGGCAGCTGCTAAATTGGACATGACGGTCCCCGAGTACAAAGAGTTTTACAACTCGCTAAAGACCGGCGATAAAAGCGCGTTTTTGCAAGAAGTGACTCGCACCAATGTCACGCCAGTCGTTCCCGGCATGGGCGCAGTTGAAGGTGAGATGAGCGATGCCGTTTCACGTAAGACCGCCATTCGCACACCGGAAACCGTCAAAGCACCGCCACCTGGATTTGAGGCCGAGTACAAGGCCAAGATGAAAAAGCTGGCCGATCTTCAAGAGTCTTACGCTTTGGGTGGTCAATACGACGACATTATGAAAGGTCGTCAGCAAGGATTCCAAACTGAGACAGGTGTGGGTGTGTTGGCTGGCAATATCAAACCAGGCCCTGGCGGCGAAGCCGTTGGTGTGTCGTTGGGTAAAGAGCGCATGAAGGTCGAAGGTGGCGAGAAGCTCAACGTCTACACCGGCGAAAGCACAACCACACCAAAAGGCTTGTCCGAAATTCAAGAGAATAAAGCGCAGGCTGGTAAGGCTTCCAGTGGCAGTGGCACTGGTGGCGCTAAGCCAGTTCGTGTTCAAAGCACCAAAGAAGATTCCGATGGAAACATGATCCTGGTTATGACCGACGGATCAACCAAACCTATGCTGGGCACAGACGGCAAGCCCGTGCGCAGTGCGGCATTCAACAAAGAAGTTTCCAAGATCATCACCAAGATGGAAGAGGACGATTCGTCGTTCAAGAAACTGTCGCCGGACGAGAAGCGCAAACGCGCTGAGCAACGATTGACTGGCAAATCTTCAGAGGCCGCGCCTGCGGCAGATGTAAATTTAAAAGGCAAAGTGGAGGCCAGCGGCCAGAAGTATGAGCCAAGTAAGTATGATTATCGAATTGGTCCCGACGGCTCTGTTCAACGTAAATTGAAATAAACATGGCCAAAGATTCTGACTGGGAAACGATTGTCCCTGGCGGCAATGACGGCTGGGAAACCATTACGCCGGTGTCTAGCCAAAAGCCGCCCGCGCCCGCGCCCGCGCCCGTAGCTAAGCCCGCGCGTGCGTTTGTAGAAACAGCGGATACCAGCAACGCCATGGGCGATGACTTTGGCGCAGCCATCATGGCAAACGCGCAACCAGCGCCCCCACCCGTCAGCAAATCCGTTCTTGACAAATACAAACCCGAAGTTGAAGACCGCAGCAAGAAGCCCGGCTTCATGGTGCGGCCTGAGTACGTCGAGGAAGTGCGCAACAGCTTTGCGTCTGTTGCGCCAGAGAAACGACGCGCTGCTCTTGTGGAAGCGTCAAAGGGTTCAGGATCAAAAGCCCTGGCAGCTCAACGCATCCTGGCCGATCTTGAAGATGAGGCCAAGGCCCAGCAGGCCGATGCGTTTTTAAACCAGCCAACAATCGACGCTTTGATGAAAAGCAAGGGCGGCGGTCAACCGCCTAAGCGTCCACCGCCAAAGCTGGGCGAAAAGCCAGCGCCCCCAGCCAAGACGTTTTTCCCTGATGTCTCGCCTACCTTTAGCGACATCATCGATCAGGTGCCTGAAGGCGAGCGTATTCAAAACGCATTGAAGCGCGACGAGATTACGCGCGGCGTGATCACAGCAAACACCAGCCTGGAAGCAACAGCGGATGCCGTCGACAGAGCAAGCCGCGATTTTGCAGCTGAAGGTTTTGCAAAAGAGAACCCAGTGCTTGGCGCTTTGGCGTCAGGCTCTGCGCGTTCGGTGGCAGGTATGGCCAACGCAGTTCCGTTGATCATGGACTTCGCTATACAAATGGTCGACAAGGACGCGCAACGCGTTGAGACCCCTGGCTTTGTGCAAGACATCATGCGCAAGGCCAGCAGCTACATGCCCAAAGAAGGCAAGCAGGGGATGAGCGAAGCCTGGACTAAGGGCGAGTTTGGCTCATGGCTTGGACTTAACTTAGTGGCGCAATCACCCCAGTTGGCCAACCATTTTGTGGCGGCCATGGTCCCAGCGGCGCGGCCCTTTGTGTTGCCAATCATGGGCACACAATCCGCAGGCGTGTCGTTTGCTCAGGGCGATAGTTCGCTTGCCTCCGTGCTCAAGGGCCTGGCTGAAGTTGGCGGCGAGAAAGTCACGCTTGGATTGTTTGATAAAAGCATGGCGTCTTTGTCAAGGTTGCCCCTCAGCTTACAAGCCCCAACCGTACAGGCCGTTGGCCAAAAACTAGCAGCTGCTGGCGTAGCCATCACCGGCCAGCACATCGCCGGAGCGTTGGAAGAAACCACAACCCAGATTTTGCAAAACGGCGTAGATCGTTTTGTAGAAGGTAAGAACGTCGGCCTGTTAGACCAGGTCGCCGATGCCGCTGTTCTCGGTGCTTTGATGGAAGGCCCGTTGGCCATTCCACAAACAGCAGCCGCATTCAAAGGCGGAGCCAATGAGTTTGCCAGGGCGTTTGAAGCGGACGTAGCCGGAACCACTATCAACCGGCAAGCCAACGATGCTTTGGTTCGCCGGGCAATGGATGTCCAGTCATACGACGCCAACATCATCAGCCCCACACAGACCGCGCGTGTCGATCGTGCACAAAGCCTGCTGAGCCAAGCGACATCCGTTGACGAGATGACCGGCGCAGCCGAAGAGCTGGCCGGTAACCTCAACGAAATGTTGGTGCCGGAGAAC